>ERZ773216.3206-NODE-3206-length-13766-cov-24.990883_pt1 | contig 13766 bp, 8 predicted proteins | sample MGYA00511259_ERZ773216 | MGnify/ENA primary metagenome ERZ773216 (study PRJEB29015, sample SAMEA2737764) | human gut metagenome | biome: human gut; feature: human-associated habitat; material: faeces | place: China | collected 2012 ... | reverse complement strand
ATGAGTAAGTGATGTCGGCATTACAGATGTGCTGGGCGGGAATGCGTGCCTTGTTATCATATGCGCCGTAAGCTTCCCAGGTCAGGAAGTACCAGTGTACCCATTGATAGGTACAACCCAGGCGCAATCTGCTTTCGGGCAGGGCAATGTTGCGGAAGGTATAATAAGCCTCTACGCTACCGAATAGCCACGGGCGGTTGGGCACACGGTTGTTATAGGTGGCAGAGGGCTTTCCGTCACCCTTGTACTTCTGCTGGTCGCGAGTGTCCTGGTAGCTGACGTTTGTGGCGAGTTGCAGTCTGCCTTGCCAGTCGTAGCGCATTTCCCCTTCCGCACCTTTTACATGGACAGCCGGGACGTTGGTATATTGCATTGTACCCTCTTTCTCGGCAATGCTGGTCTGAATGTAGTTGTCTACCTTACGGAAAAATCCGCTCATCTCATAATAGAATGTATGTCCATTGCCCGGGTGCCATGTGCCGAACAGAGAGGCATTGAAGTTGTTGCTGTTTTCCGGTTTCAGTGCCACGTTGGCATAGATGGTGGTACCGTTTCCCAACAGCTCGCGGGCGATGGGCAGTCTTACGCTATGCTCGTAGGATACTTTGATGGATAAAGGTTCCACGATGATATACCGGAGTCCGGCACCGTAACCCAGGTAGTTCTTGGTGGTGGAGCCTTGCACATCCTTCGAGCCGGTCACGCTGGATTGGTCGGTCTGCCGGATATTGGGATGGTTGATGTAGTCTTTTATGAAGAATACGTTTTCCATCTTGCCATCCAACAGAGACTGGTTGTAGGAGAGTCCCAGGATATGTTTGGTAACCACATCTTTTGACGGCTCGAAGCTGGTATCAAGGTCATCGAAGCGGTCGTTTCCGGTACGGCTCAAATGGTAGTTCAGATTAAAGCTGTGATGGGTATTCAGCTGATAGTCCAGGTTGGTGCGCATGATGGTGAGCGGACGCTTGTAGTGGCGCATGGATGGTTCTTTGCCCATAATCTCGTTGCGCTGGCTCACGATGTATCCTCCGTCCCAATAGTACTTCCGATAGGCAGTGTCCACGGTCAAGGAATGGTCCCAGGTGTGGGAGAGGGAGGCATTCAGTTGCATGTTCTTCAGGATGAAGTTGTACTTCTGATAGCGGGCAGAGATGTTCCAGGAATCGGAATTCCTTTCTGCCATTCCGTATACTTTGTTTTGAACAGACCCCGTCTGCAGTTCCTTGTCTGTTTTTGAATAGGAGGCGGAAACAAAGAAAGCATCAGCCCAGGATTTGTTGACAAATCCGGCTTCCACCTGTGCCAGTAGCGAGAAGTAGCCGTCATGAAAACGCTTGGGATTGCCATATATGAAGTTGTCCCCGCTTTCGTCGCGCATCTGTACATTCTTCATTCTATAATCGTTTTTGGAGTAGTTGATGCCAACGGTGGGCCGGACTATTAGTCCGTTTTTCTTTTCTACGAACTGTGCATTCAAGTCTGCCTTGTGGGTATGGAAGGAGCCGATGCCGTAAGATACATCCAGATAATCCTTTTTTTCCTGCTTTGTAATGATATTGATGGCGCCGCCCAGTGCATCTGTTCCCAAGCTGGCAGGGACTACTCCTTTGTATATCTCAATCCGGTCTATGATGTTAATGGGTAAGTTGGCGAGGGAAACACCGCTTCCTTTGGTGTCCAGTGGCATTCCGTCCAAAAAGTAGCGGACTGAATTTCCAGACATTCCATTGATGGAGAGGTCAAAGTCCGAGCCAACTCCGCCTTCCTCTCTCACCTTGATGCCCGTTGTACGGTTCACCAGGTCGTTGAGGTTATTCAGTGAGTTTACTATCGGCTTGATGTCGAGTGCATTGACAGCAAAGGCTCCTTCCTTCACTTTCTGCGTTTGGGTCTTTCCGTAAACCTCGACAGAACTCAGCGTTACGGCACTTTCCTGCAATGTAAAGTTCTGTTTTTTATCCTGCCGGATGTCGAGGGATTGTTTCACGGTTTGGTAGCCCAGGAAGGAGACGACGAAGGTATGTTTACCCGGAGCGACTTGCAGTGAATACTTCCCCCGGTTATCCGTATAGGTGCCGGAGGTGGTGTTTTCCACAGCGATGGTGGCTTGGGCTATCGGTGTCCCGTGCTGGTCTATGACTTTTCCGGATAAGGTGACCTTATTCTGTGCCATACTACCTGCTGGAAGCAGGCAGATAAATGTAAATAGCAGTCCTGTGATGAATCTCATTTCAGTTCCTTATAAGCGTTCGTAACTTGCCCTCAAGGAAAAAATGAACAAAGAGAAAGATTCCTTTATATGGATAAAGAATGCCTCGACTCAATGTTTTGTTGCTTTATTCCCCGAAAGCACTAAAACTATGTTGTCTTGGCAGGTCTTCTGACTTATCCCTCTTTGAATGCCTTCCCATCCGCCGGGCGGACAGTGGCTTGTAGAATATTCAAAGATTTTGGAAGGACTTACAGCAGCGGGTCTGTTCAGGATTTGCACCTGATTCCCTTTTTCATCACTCATCTCCAACAGAACCGGGAGAGGTGAAACCAAAACTGGGACAAAGATAACAAAAACTATTAGGTTTGCGAATACTCCTGATAATTTTTGTTATCTTTGCCCGCGAATTGGTTCCGGATGCATGTTTCCATCATCTGGATTAAAAGGGAATCGGGTGTAAATCCCGGACAGTCCCGCTGCTGTGAAGCTCCGTTTATATCATGAAAAACACCCTTGCCACTGATATGCATTGAAATATCGGGAAGGCTTCAGGATTAGGAGTCAGTCAGAAGACCTGCCATTCATTAAAGGCTGCCTTTGCTCGTGGGTTAGGAAGACAGTACGAAGATATTAGTTGAACATTTAAACAAGAAATGGAATGCCTTTGTTAAAGGTATGTCCGCATTGTGGTGTGACTATATATATCCTTTATATATTAAAGAAAAAGTAAAATGATTAAGAAAGTATTGATTGCCAACAGAGGTGAGATTGCCTTGCGCGTCATGCGTTCGTGCCGGGAGATGGGACTGCTTACGGTTGCGGTCTTCTCCGATGCCGACCGCACCTCTCATCATGTGGCATATGCCGATGAGGCTTATCCGATAGGACCGGCCGTGGCAAAAGAGAGTTATCTGAATATTGAGAAAGTGATTGCCACGGCAAAGCGATGCGGTGCCGATGCCATCCATCCGGGTTACGGCTTTTTGTCGGAGAACTCGGAGTTTGCACGCCGTTGCAAGGAGGAAGGGATTATCTTTATCGGTCCCGCCGCCGAGACGATGGAGGCGATGGGCGACAAGATAGCTGCCCGCAAGCGAATGATTGCGGCAGGCGTACCCGTGGTTTCCGGAACGGAACAACCTTTGCAGAGTGCCGAAGAAGCCGTGCGCATCTGCAACGAGATAGGTTATCCCGTGATGCTGAAGGCGTCTATGGGTGGCGGTGGTAAAGGTATGCGCCTTATCCATAACGAGAGCGAAGTGGTGGAAGCCTACAACACGGCACGCTCCGAGTCCATGTCCTCCTTTGGAGACGACACGGTCTATCTGGAAAAGTTCGTGGAAGAACCCCACCACATCGAGTTCCAGATATTGGGCGACAACCACGGCAACGTCATCCACCTCTTCGACCGCGAATGCTCCGTGCAGCGTCGCAATCAGAAGGTGGTAGAAGAAAGCCCGTCACCCTTCCTTACGCCGGAATTGCGCCGGGAGATGGGGGAGAAGGCGGTTGCCGCAGCCAAGGCAGTGAACTACTCCGGTGCAGGTACCATCGAGTTTCTGGTAGACAAGAACCGTCGGTTCTACTTCCTCGAAATGAATACGCGCTTGCAAGTAGAGCACCCCATCACGGAAGAAGTGGTAGGCGTGGACCTGGTGAAAGAGCAAATCCGCATTGCTAACGACGAGGTGCTGCACCTCAAGCAGGAGGAACTGTTCCAGCGCGGCCATGCTATAGAGTGCCGCATCTGTGCCGAAGATACGGAAAACAACTTCATGCCGTCTCCCGGTGTCATCAAGCAACTGACGGAGCCGAACGGAATCGGTGTGCGTATAGACAGCTATGTGTACGACGGCTATGAGATTCCCATCTACTACGACCCTATGATAGGTAAGCTCATCGTATGGGCAACCACCCGCCAGTATGCCATCGAGCGTATGCGCCGTGTGCTCTACGAGTACAAGATTACGGGCGTAAAGACCAACCTTGCCTATCTGAAGCGCATCATGCACGTGCCCGACTTTGTGAAGGGAGAGTACAACACCCTCTTTATCGAGAAGAACGCCCGCATGCTGGTACGCACCAATACCACCAACGAAGAGTTGGAGAACATTGCCATGATAGCCGCCTATATGGACTATCTGGTTAATCTGGAGGAGAATGTTTCGGCACAGCTACCCGATGCCCGCCCCATTAGCCGTTGGAGGGAATTCGGATTGCAGAAGGGAGTGCTCAGGATTTAAGGAATGGATAATTGATAATGGAGAATTAATAATGGAAATACATATAGGAGACCGTATCGCAGACATTACCCTGGTGGGTAAGGAAGGGAATAAGGTACAACTTACCATTGACGGAAAGCCCTACGAAGTGGACATTGTGATGGCAGAGAACGGAAGTTGCTCCATCCTGCACAACGGAAACTCGTTCAACGCAGGCCTTGTGCGCGGCGAGGGCGGCAAGAGTTATGACATCAGCATGCTCCAGCGTTCCTTTCATGTGGACATCGTGGACACGCAAGCCAAGTATCTGCACATGAAGAAAGGAGCCGACGAGAAGCAGGGCGACAAGATTCTGGCGCCGATGCCGGGCAAGGTAGTGAGCATCCCCGTCAAGGTGGGCGACCGACTGGCTGCCGGAGACATTGCCGTGGTGCTGGAAGCCATGAAGATGCAGAGTAACTATAAGGTAAATGCCGACTGCATCGTCCGCAACATCCTCGTGGGCGAGGGCGAACCGGTAAATGCCAACCAAGTATTGATTGAATTGGAGTTGATAAAGGAGGAATAATCCCGAGTCGCATTCAGTCCGTATATTATAAATCACTAAATTGTAAATGCAAATATGAACAGAGAAGAAATATACCGCCAGTTTGAGGAACTGGATAAACGTGCCTCGCTGGGTGGGGGCGTAGACAAGATAGAGAAACAACACGCCTCCGGCCGCATGACTGCCCGCGAACGTATTGACATGCTGCTGGACAAAGGCTCGTTCAATGAGCTGGACAAGTTCGTGAACCACCGTTGCACCAACTTCGGCATGGAGAAGAAACAGATTGCCGGAGACGGCATGGTGTCCGGTTACGGAAAGATAGACGGCCGCCTTGTATTTGTCTATGCCTACGACTTCACGGCGCATGGCGGTTCGCTCAGCGAGACGAATGCCGCAAAGATTGTAAAGGTGCAGCAGCTTGCCCTGAAGAACGGTGCTCCCGTCATTGCCCTCAACGATTCGGGCGGCGCACGCATCCAGGAAGGTGTGAACAGCTTGGCAGGCTATGCCTCCATCTTCTATCAGAACACCATTGCGTCGGGTGTCATTCCGCAGATATCCGCTATTCTGGGTCCGTGTGCCGGTGGGGCATGCTACTCTCCGGCGCTTACCGACTTTATCTTCATGGTAAAGGAGCAGAGCCACATGTTTATCACCGGTCCGGACGTGGTAAAGACCGTGACCCACGAGGAGGTGGACAAGGAGGAACTGGGCGGTGCCTATACGCATAGCAGCAAGAGCGGCGTTACCCACTTCATGTGCAATACGGAGGAGGAGACACTGATGAGCATCCGCGAGCTGCTGAGCTTCCTGCCGTCCAACAATATGGAGGATGCTCCCTTCACTCCCTGCTCCGACGATATCCATCGCCGGGTAGAGGCGCTTCAGACCGTCATTCCTGAGGACCCGAACATGCCCTATGACATCAAGGATATTATAGAACCGGTGCTGGACAACCAGTACTTCTTCGAAGTGATGCCTCACTTTGCCAAGAACGTCGTTATCGGTTTCGGTCGTCTGAACGGGCGTTCGGTAGGTATCGTGGCAAACCAACCTGCCTATTTGGCGGGTGTGCTCGATATTGATGCCAGCGACAAGGCGGCACGTTTCATTCGTTTCTGCGACTGCTTCAACATCCCGCTGATAACCTTCGAAGATGTTCCCGGCTTCTTGCCCGGAACGATGCAGGAGCACAACGGCATCATCCGCCACGGCGCCAAGATTGTCTATGCCTATGCCGAGGCCACCGTGCCCAAGATAACGCTGATTACCCGCAAGGCATACGGCGGCGCCTACATCGTGATGTCCAGCAAACCGACGGGTGCCGACGTGAACCTGGCTTATCCGCAGGCGGAAATCGCCGTGATGGGTGCCGAGGGTGCAGTGAACATCCTCTACCGCAAGTCCTCTGCCGAAGAGAAGCAGGAGATTATCAAGGAGTATGAAGACAAGTTCTCCAACCCTTACCGCGCCGCCGAGCGTGGCCTCATAGATGAGGTCATCATGCCGCGTGACACCCGCTACAAGCTGGTGCAGGCATTGGAGATGGCGCACAACAAGAATCAGAGCAATCCACCGAAAAAGCACGGCAACATGCCTTTATAATAGTAGTTATTTTTTATGTGTGAAATGCGTATCCCCGGAGAAGTGATTTCTGTGGGGATACACTTTTTAAATAGAGAATTAAGAATTAAACAATAAGGCTGAAAAGTAAAAACTAAAGATAGAAACTATGGAACTATTAAGAAACCTCTTTGAGGGTTATCCCAACCTTTGGGGCGGAGGAGTGGCACACTCTGTCCTAATTCTGTCCCTGGTCATCACCTTCGGTATCATGCTGGGCAAGTTGAAGGTGGCAGGCATCTCGCTGGGTGTCACCTGGATTTTGTTTGTGGGCATTGTCTTCGGACATTTCGACATGAACCTCGACGAACATCTGCTGCACTTCCTGAAGGAGTTCGGCTTGATACTGTTTGTCTATTCCATCGGTCTGCAAGTGGGACCGGGATTCTTCTCCGCTTTCAAGAAGGGCGGACTTACGCTGAACATGGTAGCAATGCTTTCCGTCTTCCTCAGCGTGGTTATCACCATTGTGTTGCACTTTGCCACCGGAATCCCCATTACTACGATGGTGGGTATCTTGTCCGGAGCCGTGACCAATACCCCCGGTCTGGGTGCTGCCCAGCAGGCAAACAGTGACCTCAACGGGGTGGATGCTCCGGAAATCGCACTCGGATATGCCGTTGCCTATCCGCTGGGTGTGGTGGGCTGCATCCTGGCGCTGCTAGCCTTGAAGATTTTCATGCGGATTAATACCCAAAAAGAAGAGGAGGATGCCGAGCACGGGCTGGGTCATCTGCAGGAGCTGACCGTGCGTCCCATATCGGTAGAGATACGCAATGAGGCAATAGACGGCAAGCGGATCAGAGATGTGAAACCATTGTTGAACCGTGCGTTTGTCATCTCCCGCATCCGGCACACCGGCAGTCAGGAAACAGAACTGGCGAATGCCGATACGGTGCTGCACATGCAGGATGAAATTCTGTTCATTGCCAACCCGAAAGATGTGGAGGCCATTGTTGCCTTCTTCGGAAGAAAAATTTCGGTGGAGTGGGAACGGGAGGACAAGAACTTGATTTCACGCCGCATCCTCATCACCAAGCCGGAACTGAACGGCAAGTCTCTGTCTCAGCTCAAGATACGTAACAACTTCGGTGCCTGCATCACCCGTATCAACCGTTCGGGCGTGGACCTGGTGGCAACTCCCCACTTGCAGTTGCAGATGGGAGACCGTGTGACGATTGTAGGCAGTGAGCTTGCCGTGAGTCATGCGGAGAAGGTGCTGGGTAACTCGCTGAAGCGTCTCAACCATCCCAACTTGATTCCTATCTTCCTGGGTATTGCCCTGGGATGTATCTTGGGCAGTCTGCCGTTCATGTTCCCCGGCATTCCCCAACCCGTGAAACTGGGACTGGCCGGTGGACCGTTGGTGGTTTCCATCCTCATCAGCCGTTTCGGGCCTCAATATAAGCTGATAACCTACACGACGATGAGTGCCAATCTGATGATACGCGAAATCGGTATCGCCTTGTTCCTGGCCTGCGTGGGGTTGGGTGCAGGAAAGGGATTCATCGATACCATTATCTACGAAGGCGGCTATGTGTGGATTGGCTATGGGGCCATCATCACGGTCGTTCCGTTGCTGGTGACAGGATTCATGGGGCGCTATTTCTGGAAGCTGAACTACTATACGCTGATAGGTGTGTTGTCCGGAGCTAACACCAATCCACCTGCATTGGCCTATTCCTCGGACTTGACATCCTGCGATGCCCCTGCGGTGGGATACGCCACGGTCTATCCGCTGGCTATGTTCCTGCGGGTGCTGACGGCTCAGTTGCTGATACTGGCACTGGCGTAGTTTCACCATAGATAATCTATGGTACATAGGTTGATTTGATAACAAGTAATGTAAAGGGAGCTAACAAGTAATGTTAGGCTGCTTTACATTACTTGTTATTTTTGTTTGTAGTATTCCTCCGCTTGTGCCAGTGTCTCCGGTTTGCCGATGTCGAACCAGCGGAATCCTTGCAGCGGATAGCCTTGTATGTGCACCTTTGTGCAGGCGGACAAGTAGAAAGGAATGATGGAGAACTTGCCGTTCCACTGCCCATCGTCCATCAGGTGGAAGAGGGAGGGGGAGATGATGTGGATACCTCCGAAGGCGAGTTCCCGGTACTTCGTTTCCCGGTAGTCGAAGCCTGCCGGTTTCACCTCTCCGGTGGACTTGTTTATCCAGCCGTGCAGGTGGTAGTCGTCGTCAAAAAGGAGATAGCGGGAAGTCTTGCGCTCGCTCACAAGCAGGGTAGACTCCGCATCGCTCTCCAGATGGTGGCGGTAGAGACCTGCAAGGTCAATGTCCGTCAGAATATCCGCGTTGTGCACCAGGAAAGGTTCTTGTCCGTCCAGAAAGGGGCGTGCCTTTTTGATGCCTCCTCCGGTGTCGAGCAGCATGCCGCGTTCGTCGCTGATGTGAATCTCCGTGCCGAAGTTGTCGTGGGCACGGAGGAAGTCGATAATCTGCTCCCCGAAGTGGTGGATATTGACCGTTATCTCGTTGAATCCTGCTTCCTTCAACCGCAGTATCACCCGTTCCAGCATGGGCTTTCCTGCTACGGGAACGAGGGCCTTGGGCATGTTGTCCGTCAAGGGGCGCAACCGGGTGCCCAGGCCGGCGGCGAAAATCATGGCTTTCATATTGGCATATTCTCACATTAGCACATTAAACTTTGGCCTTAAACGTCTGTTCAATATTCTGTTCTCTATGTATCAGGTTCACTTGCACGCCGAACTTCTTGTGCAGATGTTCCGCCAGGTGTTGTGCCGAGTACACGGAGCGGTGCTGTCCGCCGGTGCAGCCGAAGCAGACAGACAGATTGGTGAAGCCGCGTTCCATGTAGCGCTTCACGGAAGCGTCGACAAGGGCGTAGGCATGCTCCAGGAATACGGCTATCTCGCCGTCGTCTTCCAGGAAGCGGATAACGGGTTCGTCCAGTCCCGTGAAGGGTTTGTAACGCTCGTACTTGCCGGGGTTGTTCACAGCGCGGCAGTCAAAGACGAAACCTCCTCCGTTGCCCGTGGAATCTTCGGGGATACCTTTTTTGTAGGCAAAGCTGGTGACTTTCACCACGAGGCGACGCTTTTGCAGGTCGTCTGTAAACTGTTTCAGCTCGGTGAGTTCGCGCAGAATCCGGCAGAGGTAGGGATATTCTGGATAAGGTTCTTGGAGCAGTTGGCGAAGGTTCTCGATGGCGAAGGGGACACTTTGTATGAAGTGGGGCTTCTTCTCGAAGTAACCGCGGAAACCATAGGCACCCAGCACCTGCATGGTGCGGAACAATACGAAGTGGCGAAGCTGGGCATAGAAATAAGCCTCGTCCACGGGCTGGTACTTGCGCAGGGCGTCGATGTATTCCTTCAGCAACTCTTGGCGCAGGCTGTCGGGATAGTTTGCTTTGGCCTGCCACAAGAAGGAGGCAACGTCGTAGTAGACCGGACCTTTGCGTCCGCCCTGGAAGTCGATGAGCCACGGTTCGCCGTCCTTTATCATAACGTTACGGCTCTGGAAGTCGCGGTACATGAAGGTGGCGGAGCTGCTACGGAGCAACACGTCTGCCATCTTCTGGAAGTCGTCTTCCAGCCGGTCTTCCTGGAAGTCCATTCCCGTAGCCTTGAGGAAGCAGTATTTAAAGTAGTTCAAGTCCCACAGAATGCTGCGGCTATTGAACTCTGCCTGCGGGTAGCAGTAGGAGAAGTCCATGCCGTCGGCTCCGGCAAACTGTACGGCGGGCAGCAGACGGATGGTCTTGCGCAGCAACTGTTTCTCTTCCTCACCGAATACGCTGGTCTTGCGGCCTTTCTCGATGGCATTGAATAGGAGCGAGTCGCCCAGGTCTTCTTGCAGATAATAGATATCATCTTCGGAGCGGATGAACACTTGCGGTACGGGCAGTCCTTTCTGGCGGAAATGTTCTGCCATGTAGAGGAAGGCGCGGTTCTCCTCCACAGACTCTCCGCTGACGCCGATAAGTGTAGGACTTCCGATGAGGCGGAAGTAACGGCGGTTGGAGCCGGAGGAGGGGAGTTCGTCAATCTGTTCCGGTTCGTGTCCGGTATGTGCGATGTAGAGTTTCTTAAGTTCTTCGGTTATCATGGTGGTATGTTTTATTTTCGCAGCTAAGATAAAACTTTTGTCGGAGATATGCTTACCTTTGCAGGAGGAAAATATTTAATTTGATAGCTTCATAATGGATTCCATTCCTCAGTTTCTCATAGCCGCCCCTACATCGGGCAGTGGAAAGACCACCGTCAGTCGTGGACTGATGGCATTGTTTGTGAAGAAAGGTCTGAAGGTGCAGCCTTTCAAGTGCGGTCCCGATTATATAGATACTAAGTATCACGAGGCGGTATGCGGCCGTCCTTCCGTCAATCTGGATACTTTCATGGCATCTCAGGAGCACGTAAGCAGTCTGTATGCACGCTATTCGGCGGATGCGGATGTTGCCGTGGTCGAGGGGATGATGGGGATGTACGACGGGTACGACCGCGACCGGGGCTCGTCGGCAGAAGTGGCACGGCTCTTGGGTATTCCTGTGGTGCTGGTGGTTGATGCCAAGTCGGCTGCCTATTCCATGGCTCCTTTGTTGTCGGGGTTCATCAATTTCCGTCCGGATATACGTATTGCGGGAGTTATCTTCAATCGTGTCGGCTCACCCCACCACTACCGGATGCTGCAGGAGGTCTGTGAAGACTTGAACGTGACTTGTCTGGGTTATCTGCCCAAACGGAAGGAACTGGAGCAGGAGTCACGCCATCTGGGGCTGGATTTCAGCCGTTCTAAGGAGACGGAGGGACTGGATATGCTGGCAGGCTTGCTGGAGGAACATGTGGACTGGGAACTGCTGCTCTCGACAACCGGGCTTCCATTGCCTGCGGCGGCAGTGGAGGAGAAGCCGGTACTATCGGAGCCGGGGAAGCTGCATATCTCGGTAGCGCGCAACGAAGAGTCCTTTTCCTTCCTCTATGCGGAGCATCTGGATATTCTGCGCCGTATGGGCACGGTCACTTTCTTCAATCCGGAGCAGGACCGGGCTATTCCGCAAGAGACGGATTTGCTCTATCTGCCCGGCGGCTATCCCGAGAACCGTCTGGAGGAACTTGCCGGGGCAAGGCTTGCCAGGGAGTCTATCCGCAGCTATATAGAGGCCGGTGGCAGGACGCTGGCAGAATGCGGGGGGATGATATATCTTTCGCAGTCCGTTCTTTCTGATGGGGATACGGACGGGGGAAGCGCCGGGAGCTGTGTAGGCAATATTGGAAATGAGATGGTAGGAGTATTGCCTTTCAGCATTACGAACGAGCGTAAACGCAGGAAATTGACATTGGGATACCGCCGGTTCGACTATAACGGATGGCGGCTTAAAGGACACGAATTCCATTATACGCAGTTTGCCGTGCCCGAAACCGATGGAAAAGAAGGTGGTGCGTGCAGTCTTCCTCTTTCGATAGCGCAGGTCTACAATGCCAAAGGAGGGAAGGTAACCACTCCCGTCTTTCGCTATAAGAACCTGATAGCCAGTTATACGCATCTGTATTGGGGCGAGGTGGATGTGATGGCTTTGTTCGGTGAACTCTAATCTTGCAGAACCTCCTTTGAACCGGTTTGTTTTAGTGAACAAATTTATTTATCCTTATATATTCTTTATAATTTTCTTATATAATTTACTTTGTACTCATAAATTTTTCCCATCAACGTGGCCTTTTTAGGATATGCGTAGGGTGCGGATTTGAAAATCAGATTTATTATGAGTAAAAAAGAAAAGAATGTAGAAATGGGGAGCCCCATGAAGATGCCGGATTTGGCATCTTATATGCAGACGGTGATTGAGCAGTTGGAAGCGGATAAGAAGCGCTCGGCGGCACATACCTATACGTATGCGTTGAAATCTATCGCGGAGTTTTACGGTGGGGCAGGAATGCCGATGCCGGTGGATGAGGTCTTTACGCCAGGCAGGTTGAAGGAGTATGAAGAATGGATGAGACGGGAAGGAATGAGGAAGCGGAAAAGAGAGCCTAAAGGGTTGAGCTTGAATACCATTTCCACCTATATGCGGAACTTGAAGGCGGTATATCACCGGATGGTCGGTGAAAAGGTGCTGCCCTATAACCCGAAATTGTTTGATGACGTGTACACAAAAGTGGAATCACAGACTAAACGGGCGCTGGAACTAGAACAGATGAATACGTTGCTGTGTACAGACTTAAGAAAATTGCCTTCGGATCTGCGGTGTGTGTTGGCTTATTTCTTATTGATGTTCCTATTCCGAGGAATGCCGTTCATTGACCTCGCTTATTTGCGTAAACAAGATGTGAAAGGGAACCGCATTGTATATAGCCGCCACAAAACAGGACGGCAGATGACGGTGCGTATTCCCAAAGAAGCGATGGAACTGATGAAAGAGTTTAAAAACAGGAATCCGGATTCCATCTATCTCTTTCCGATTCTACACAGACAAGAGAGCAAGAAGAAACGGGCCGGGAAGGTGAAAAAGGATAAAGAACTGTATATGGATTATCTTCGGGCTCTTCGTGGCTTCAATCTGAAACTGGAAAAAATAGCGTCTCTGTTGCTGCCAGGTGTGAAGCTCAGCTCATATGTGGCGCGCCATACATGGGCTACGTTGGCTTTTCATGCAGGAATGAGTATCGGCATCATCAGCAAGGCATTGGGCCATTTCTCTATCAAGGTGACGGAAACATACCTGAAACCTTTTGAGAATGAAAAGGTGGATGCGGCCAATGAAGAACTGATAATCTCGGTCGCAGGATACAATGAAAAGAAAGTTGCATGAAAAATGCCGTCTGACAATGGCTCTGGTAAGGAAAGTGTTACTTACCAAGTAACGGATAGTTTGATTCACAAAGATTGGAATTCTTCCTCATAAATCCAAATAATAGTTTAGTTTTCTATAAAAATCTTATCATTTTATTTGTTTACCGACACAACACACGAAAAAATACATATTGTTCCGGTGTGTATTCTGAAAAACACACAAAGTGCTCCTCCATTTCTGATGCCTCAAAAACGGAATATATTTCTTTACATCATTATATGACTCCCAAAACAGCTTTTTTATTGCGGATAGAGAAGACTATCCGTTACTTGGTAATATTCTTAATCATCTTAAAAATATACACTTAAATATTTTATAATCAATATGTT
>ERZ773216.3200-NODE-3200-length-13801-cov-7.795068_pt1 | contig 13801 bp, 9 predicted proteins | sample MGYA00511259_ERZ773216 | MGnify/ENA primary metagenome ERZ773216 (study PRJEB29015, sample SAMEA2737764) | human gut metagenome | biome: human gut; feature: human-associated habitat; material: faeces | place: China | collected 2012 ... | reverse complement strand
CTATGTTCTTTCTACTGTAGCACAGAACAAGTTGACAGAGCTTACAGCTACTGTTGCTGGAAACACAAAGAACCTTAAGACCACTGATTTCACAGTAAAGAATACAACTTCAAATGTTGTTTATCCGGTATCTAAGGTATCTGTTGATTCTAAGGATGCAACAAAGGTTACATTAACACTGTTCAGCGAGTTAAGCGATGGTGCTAACTATGATGTGACACTTGACGGAACAACAAAGTCTTTCAAGGCTTCTGATGGAAAGGTTGCTTCTATCGCACTTGATAATGCAACAATCCCATATGCAACAGAGACAGAAGTAAAGCTTGTTTCTAAAGATGCTAACGGTGTTGTATTAAAAGAGCTGAAGACAACAGATGCAGATGCTCATTATACATTTACAATTGATACAAAGGGAAATGGATATACAAACGGTTCTAAGTTATACTTAAATAAGGTAAACGATACTGCTGAAGCAACGATCGAGTACAAGACAGGAAAGTATGACCAGAATGGTAAGGCAGAAGGAAACATCGGACCAAACAAAGTTACAATTACTGCTGTAGATCAGGCTGTTGTAAACGGATTTGATGTAAGAATTGACAAGGCTACGACAACTAAGTTCGATAAGGCTAAGGATTCTAAGAAGCTTGCTGTAAAGGATCCAACACAGTACGCTGCATTCCTTAAGATTAAAGATGCAAACGGTAACGAGATCAAAGATTACAACAAATATACAGTAGAGTCTTCTGACAAGGCTACATTAATGCTTGGAGCATCTACTCTTGATTCTAAGCACAGTGTAAACGTAACTGCTGTTAAGGCTGGTACTGCTTACATCCTTATTAAGAAGGATAACAAGATTGTTGGTTCTGTAGCTGTTGAAATCGTAGCAGAAAGAACTGTTGCAACACTTGAGTTAGATTCTTACAATGTAACTCTTTCTAAGCAGTTAAAAAATACAAAGACTGTTACTGCAACTGTAAAGGATCAGTACGGTGATGATATTGCCGCTAATTTAAGCGTAGAGTGCTTATCTACAGATGTTTCTAACTTAAGCACATCTGCTGTAGCTGGAAGCACATATTACACAATCAACGGAAAGAAAGTAACTTTCAATAGTGAAAATGTTGCTGCTGGAAACTATGTTTACAAGATTTCTTACAAGAACAGTGATAACAAAGAAGTAGTTGCTAAGACTGTTTCTGTAGCTGTAAAGGATGCTAAGACTACCGTACCTGATGCTTGGAGAATTGATGTTGATAACAACAATTTCGATCTGAAGGTTGACAAGGATACAACAGCTGATAAGAATATCGCAATCCAGGTTGTTGGTATGAAAGATGGCATTGATGTTAAGTATGAGACAATTAAGTCCATTTCTGTAAAGGATGCTAAGGGAAATGCTGTTGTAACAACAACAAGTGGTTCTGCTGTATTAGTAAAGGCTATTACAACAGCAACAAGTGGTTCCGCAATCGTTGCTGATAAGAAGCTTGCTACAGGAACATACTCTGTAAAGGCTACAATCACAAACAACGAAGGAAAAGATATTGAGCTTTCTACTACATTTACTGTAAAGGATACTCAGGATAAGGCTTCTGTTGATGTAAAGGATAACACTGTAGCTGGTGCTACTGTAGCTGATGCTGTAAAGAATGCACTTACTGTAACATACGGTGAGACAACATATAGTAGCCGTTCTGACAAGGCCGCAGCTGATCAGCCATTAGTTATTGCAGCTGTTGAAGGTATCAAGAACAACGGTGTTAAGTTCACATCTGGAACTCAGACTGTTGCATCTGGTGAATATTTCACAATTACTAAGCTTGCTGTAACTGTAAAGGTTGACGGAAATGTTTATACAAACATGGAAGTTTCTGTACCAGGAGCAATCACAATCAAATAATTTTGGTTTGATGAATAGGTAAAAAAGAGAGTCGCGTTTCGCGGCTCTCTTTCTTTAATTTGTGCGCCTTGCGGCGCACGTTTCTAATGGGTGAAAGTCCCTAATCCGCCCTAGTAGTGGGAAGGATACAGCCAAGACCAAGGGTGTCCTATTCATAGCAGCGATTATGATTAACGTGAGGGGAATCTGAAGGAAGGTGGCGGCAAATCTCTGGTCTGACGAACAGAAATCACATCAGGCTATAGCTAAGGATAAGGTTGCAATACAAACTATGCAGAAGTGTTCGACTACTCTAAGATTACTGAAAAGAGCGGTGTCATCACAGACTATTGGACGAACAATCTTTTGGATTTGATTTTGCGAAAGGACAATCTTAATGAAGCCTACAAACAAGTTAAGAGAAACAAGGGAAAAGGTGGAATTGATGGTATGCAGGTGGATGAACTTCTGCCCTTCCTAAGAGAAAACCAAGAAACCCTAATCCAAGAGATAAGGGAAGGAAGATATAAGCCGAACCCAGTTCGAAGGGTAGAAATACCCAAGGAAGCAAAAGGCGAGTTTCGAAAGCTAGGAGTTCCTACTGTTGTCGACAGAGTAATTCAACAGGCAATAGCACAGGAACTATCGCCAATCTTTGAGGAACAATTCTCGGAGAATAGTTTTGGTTTTAGACCGAAAAGAGGAGCACACGATGCCCTCAGACAATGCCAAAAGAATGTAAATGACGGCTACGTATATGTGGTGGATATGGACTTGGAAAAGTTCTTCGACACAGTATGTCAGAGTAAACTCATTGAGGTATTGTCACGAAGCATCAAGGATGTCAGAGTAATTTCACTGATACACAAATATCTAAATGCGGGAGTTATAGCAAATGGAGTGAATTTATAAAGGAACAATGTTCAGGACTAATTGATGTGGAATCTAATGTTCCGGAAAAAGAATTCCCCTGCCGCATAGGTAGCAGAGGAAGTGAAAGTAAATGGTAGTCGTTTACTGCTTTAACTGAATTCAGGAATATGGTAGGCGGTGTGTTATTCATCGCTTACAATAAAATTGTATTTTAAAGGAGAATCCGCTATACTGTAACTATTAGAAGAAGCAACGGATAGGTTGGAGGCTTTTATGGAGCAGCGATTAAAATTACCTGTAGGAATCGAATTTTTTGATGAAATTCGGACATCCGGTTACTATTATATTGATAAAACAAAATTGATCGAGCAATTATTACAGAACATGGGAAAAGTGAGTTTGTTCACACACCCACGCCGTTTCGGGAAAACGCTGAACATGAGCATGCTGAAATGCTTTTTTGAGATCGGAACTGCCCCTGCTCTGTTTGATGGACTTTATATTTCAGGCAACAAAGAACTGTGTGATACCTATATGGGGAAATATCCGGTTATTTTTCTTTCATTGAAAGGTGTTGAGGGATTGACATTTGAGGAAGCAAAATACCGTCTGATAGAGCTGATCGGTACAGAAGCTGAAAGATTTGCATTTTTAGACTATAGCGATCGGCTTTCTGCAAATGAGAAAGAAAAATACCGTGCCTTAATTGCTTTGAACAATGGAAAATATGTCATGGAGGAAGGGCTTCTCATATCCAGCATTCAATTGCTGTCAAAACTTTTATACCAGCACTATGGACAGAAAACAGTAATACTCATTGACGAGTACGATGTACCACTGGATAAAGCATTCCAGAATGGCTATTACCTGGAAATGGTATCTCTGATCCGCGGGCTTCTGGGGCAGGCTTTGAAAACCAATACTTCCCTTCAGTTTGCGGTTCTGACCGGCTGTTTACGTATTTCAAAGGAAAGTATTTTTACTGGTTTGAACAATTTCAAAATCCTGTCAATTGATGATGCACGATATGATGAACAATTCGGCTTTACGGATGCAGAGGTGTCTGACCTTTTGGAAGATTATGATTTGTCTGGACACTTTGCGGAAATAAAGGAATGGTACGATGGTTATCATTTTGGAAATGCTGATATCTATTGCCCTTGGGACGTGATAAATCATGTGGATCATTTATTGCAGGAGCCAGATGTCTGTCCACAGGCATACTGGATCAACAGCATCGGAAATGATTTAGTTAAGCGGTTTGTAGACAAAGCAGACAAAACCACACGCGACGAGATTGAGCAGCTGATTGCGGGTAATGCAATAGAAAAACGCATCCGTCTGGAACTTACCTATGATGAGATTGAAAACAGTATCGATAATCTCTGGAGTGTCCTGTTTACCATGGGATATCTGACAAAGGTTGGAAAAGCGGTGGATGGTGTTTACCGGCTGGTCATCCCAAACAAAGAAGTGCGGGAAGTGTTTGTATTCCAGATACAGGAATGGTTCCGTCAGACGATTGTAGAAGACGCAAAACCAATGCAGGAACTGTGCCGGGCATTTTTAGATGGGGATGCAGAAAAAATACAAAAACACCTGACGCAGATTCTTGGCCGGATGATCAGTATTTTAGATACCAAAGCTCGTGATGAACAGAAGGAAAACTTTTATCACGGCCTGTTGCTTGGTCTGCTGCGGAGTGAACGTGACTGGCTGATCCGCTCCAACGTAGAATCTGGAGACGGTTTCTGCGATATCCTGATTGAGCCGGAAGATCCGGATTCAGGAATGGTCATCGAATTGAAATATACTGCGACATTCCGGGAACTGGACAGTGCCTGCGAAAAAGCAATGCAGCAGATCAGAGACCACAGATATGACGAAGCCCTGCGGAATGATGGCAGGGAAAATATTTTGGCATATGGCATAGCTTTCTGCAAAAAGCGCTGTAAAAGTCGTTTGTGAAAAACTCTAAAGAAAGTGTCAAAAATAACCGTCCCCTATAAAGCAAAAGAAACGCTAACATAAACTTGATGTTGGCATTTCTTTTATCATTCAATTTTACACTTCTACTGGGAGCTGATATCCAGCAGCAGACATTTCTTTTTCAAATTCTTCCACGGAAAGATTTAGTTTTTGAGCCCCTCGTGCAATTCCATAATCGCCTTCCTGTACAGACACAAATACCTCTGTTTTTCGACCTTTTACAAGACCCTTTGCAAGACCCTTTTCAAGTCCTTCCGCAAGTCCTTCCTCTCGGCCTTCCTCGCGGAGGACATCTTCATATTTCTTTTCATCAAATTCCGTAAGACACATATCACACACCTCCCTGCGATGCTGTTCCAAAAAATCTCTGAGAATATTTTCCTCTATGCATTCCCTGACGGCAAGATCAATGGCTTCTTTTAATTCCATGGAATCCCGGTATCTTTTGATCTTTGCAACAAAGACCGCGTATTCATATAAAACGTGTCAACTGTCCATGATGGACTGATTTTTTCCACTGTTTATGTTGATCATTGTGGCTGTCCATTCATATTCACCAGCTCCGGTATCTGTTTCAAAGGCATCCGATAACCGCAGAGTCCTTCTTTCTTCTTCCATATCTTTTTCGCTTCCGTTGTAAAATACAATGTAATGAGGACGCGGAAAATGGAATTAAATTTTCTGATTATACGTCAACTCTTAAGTATATTTTGGTTTTTAATATTTTCTGTCTCTATATCTTCGTTATAACATCAACCTTAAAAAATCACTGGGTAAATAATGCAAAATATCTGCTGGATATTTTGGAAGATGAATAAAATGGACTATCCGCTGTTTAAACGATGCTCATCTACAGATTCTCTCTTCATTTCATATGCAACTAACTGTTTCAAAATTTTCCGTTATACCTCTACTGGGATTTGATATTCTGCTGATACTAAATTTTAGTTTGCACTATTTCTCTTTTACATAAAATATTTTTAGTTGTCGCAAATCATAAATTAAATCATCATATATTCCGTACATTATCCCTTCAATGAATGGAATCAAGGTATAAACTGCAACAAATATAAATATACAATACACCAATAATAATATAGCATTACTAGCTCCTACATTAGATGAAGTAAATAGTTGTTGAATAATGTATATTGTGATTGGTACAATTAATACACTGAGAGCTTTAACAGGTTTTTTGAGTGGTAAAAACAGATTAGCATCCTGTTTGGCTTGATTAGCTTCATCAATCAATAAGTCAATTTTTTGAGTGGTGATTGGCAAATTATTTTCTTTAAATAAATCAAGTAAAATATTCATTCTGTCTGTTGAATATTCTTTACTGTTTTGTATTAATACAGACAGGTCTCTGGTATCTGACAAACTTTTGTGCAGAAAAATTATTATGAATATGCTACCAATAAGTAATGTAATTCCAAATGCCAACTCACATTTTGCTATTTTAAAACAACAACCTATTATAATCATCAAAAAACCTATTATTACAATTATTTTTTGATAAAACGCTAACTTTCGAAAAGTAATGGTTGATTTTAACTGTTTATGTTTCTTCTTGTAACTAAGCATAAACGTACTGAATTTCATGTTGTGTCCACCTCATAAAAAAAAGAGGTTGCTTCGACAGCCTCTTTTTATAAAATGTAATTATTTTAATGTAATTGCCCGAGAATTAGAGTTTCCGGGTTTATGGGGTCAGCCCCATAAATTCTAAACTTACATGGTCTTATTTTAAAATTAGGTGATATCCCTCCTGAAATAAGACTACAACTTCGTGCGGTCGCGCTGCTGAGAATCTGCAGTTAATTCCGATTCGGCACAATCGGGTAGGCAGATACATCAAAAATAAAATGCGGTTAGCACCTACCACAATGTGCCGTTGGACAAAAATTTACCTTATACATTCAATTTTACACCTCTATCGGGATTTGATATCCGGCCGCAGACATTTCTTTTTCAAATTCTTCTACAGAAAGATTCAGTTTCTGGGCTCCACGCACAATTCCATAATCACCTTCCTGTACGGACATAAATACTTCTTTTTTACGACCTTCTGCAAGTCCTTCCTCCCGGCCTTCCTCGCGGAGAACATCTTCATATTTCTTTTCATCAAATTCAGTAAGACACATATCACACACCTCCCTGCGATGCTGTTCCAAAAAATCTCTGAGAATATTTTCCTCTATGCATTCCCTGACGGCAAGATCAATGGCTTCTTTTAATTCCATGGAATCCCGGTATCTTTTGATCTTTGCAACAAAGACCGCGTATTCATATAAAACGTGTCAACTGTCCATGATGGACTGATTTTTTCCACTGTTTATGTTGATCATTGTGGCTGTCCATTCATATTCACCAGCTCCGGTATCTGTTTCAAAGGCATCCGACAACCACAGAGTCCTTCTTTCTTCTTCCATATCTTTTTCGCTTCCATTGTAAAATACAATGTAATGGGGACGCGGAATTTTCAACAGATGCTTGCTGTACAGCCGCTCGGATCGGTGAATCAGTTTCCGGTACAGATCCGCATAATACAAAAATCCCCGGAGCGGCATATTCGGGTTATAGGAACTCTGATGTTCGTAAAGGCTCAATGTTTTGTCAACCAGAAATGAAACATCATTTTTGTATTTCATGTAAATGACATCTTCCAGAGTTGTGTACTCCAGATCATCCGGATTGGTATATGAGGTATGGTTTACCGCATTATACAGACTCAGGGCATTTCCTTTGTTTTCGCCAAACAGTTTCCGAAATACGGTATCCTTGTATTTTTTATTTACATGAATGTCATCATTTGTTTTTGTCATTGACTGTCGGGATTCCTTTCGTTAAAATCCTTTGTTTATCTACCTATATTATAGCATATGGCACAAGGATTACAACTGAAACAATTTGTCACTTACCTGTCTCTTATGCGTTGCTTGCGTGTTACTTGTAGCGCTAATATTACCTCCATTTATTTTCACAAACCCAGTATTTCCAACACTTCCGCGGAAAATACCATGCGTATTTCCGGTTAAGGTAACTTACAAAACTTCTACAAAGAAGAGTGCTAAGACAAAGACAAAGAAACTTACTTACACACTGAAAGTTGCTAAGGTAGGCGTTGCTTTATCTGGAGATTCAGTAGTAGCTATTGGAAACACAACTAAGTTAACAAATACTAAGAAAAATTCTTCAAGAGCTAAGATTACTTACACATCAAGCGATGATTCTATTGCAACAGTAGCAGCTGACGGTACAGTAACTGGTGTTAAGGCTGGTAAGGCAACAATCACAGCTAAGATTACCGTTGGTAAGGATTCAGCTGAAACTACTAAGGATGTAGAAGTAAAGAATGTTATTTTAAAGTCCGCTGCTCAGAAGAAGGCTTCACAGATTGTAGCAACATTCGCTGGTGATACTTCTAAACTTGATAAGAAGGATATCACTATTACAAATACAGCTAACAATGTTGTATATCCTGTAAAGGCAATCAGCGTTGCTGCTGACAAGAAGACTGTAACTATTGACACTTTCTCTGAAATGAATGATGCCAAGGAATATTCTGTAAAGTATGACGGAACAGAAGTTAAATTTACTGCTACAGATGGCGTTGTTGCTGATGTAGCCCTTGATAAAATAACAATTGTTAAGGGATCTGCTGGTTCTGTTGTTAAGGCTCAGTTCTTAGACAAAAACAATATTGTTGTTAAAGAATTTACTCTTTCAGATGCTAAGAGTGAGGGAAGTGTTGATTACAGCTTTACTGAAAACAAAGGTTATACAGACGGTGATAAGCTTGTGTTATTAAATACTGGCGATACTGCTACTGCGGAAGTAACATATCACACATTGAAGTATGATCAGACAACAGGTGCTGAAACTGGTAAGATCACAAAGAAAATTACAGTTACAGCAGTTGAAGACGATGCAACATTATCTGACTTCAATTATACCATTAACGACAAAGCTACACTTGTTAACTGGAACAATGAAGTTAAGACAAACAATAAACTTGCATATGGTGATACTGCATACGCGTTCATTTACATCAAGAATTCTAATGGAGATGATGTAACTTCTCAGTATAAGGTTGAATCAAGCGATAACAGTGTATTACTTCTTGCAAAACAGGATCTTCAGTCATCTGGCGATTTCAAGGGATCTACTGGTGTAGAAGTTACTGGCGTGAAGGCAGGAAGCGCTTACATCAATGTATTAAATGCAGATGGAAAAGTTATTAAATCTTTACCAGTTGTTGTTCAGGATATCAGAAAACTTACAACTGTTAAGTGTGATGACATCACTGTAACAAATACAAGAGGCGTTAATAATGTAGATTCTGCAAAGTTTGAAGCATATGATCAGTATGAAAAGAAAACCGATATTTCTTCTATTGATACAACAATCGTAAGTGCTCCAAGCAAGGATACAACAAATACTAAGGGTAAGTCAGCAAATGCTTTCGTAACTCTTGTTGGACATGATAAATACAACGTAGATGCTTCTAATTTAAAAGAGGGAACATACTCTGTTAAGATCGAAGCTTCTACAGATGATTCTAACTGCGATAAGAATGTCAAGGTTTCACGTATCGTAAATATCAAAGTTGTATCTGTAGACACAACTAAAGATGCTGCTTCATACAAGCTTAATGTTTCAACTGCTAAGACAGATCTTGCTGTTGCATACGGAACATCTGAATCTGATATTCTTGGTAAGCAGGTAACTGCTACTGTTGATAAGTATATTAAGGGTGCTAAGGTTGAGGCTGATATTCAGGATGAGATTACAATTAAGAATCCAGACGGTACAACCGTAAGTACTAATGGTGCGATTAACTTCTATACAGCAACAAGTGGCAGTGCAATCACACTTGCAAATAATATCAAGACAGGAACTTATAAAGTTGAGGCTACTATCATCAACAATAACGGCAAGGATGTAACTTTCAGTACTACATTTGTTGTTGAGAATACTCAGAGTAAAGCTATTGCCAAGATTGATAAGAAGAATCAGTCTGGCAGCACCGCTAAAGATATTCTTACATCTGTATTAGAATACAGCTATGAGGGTGTTAAGCAGAATCTTGATATTGTAAGTGTTGATTCCAAGGAAAATGGTAATGTTATTTATATCAAGTCCGCAAAAGTTAATGTAAAGATTAATAATGCTGGCACATTACTTACTGTTGATTGTGATATTAACACAGCATTTACAAAATAATTTATTTGTCCTTAACAAGTAAATTTCACACAGGACCGGGACTTATGTTCCGGTCCTGTTTTTTAAGGAGTAGAATACTATGAGTAAAAAAAACTATGAAAAATCTGCAGGCATAGCCCTTGCTTTTGTCCTTGGAGTTATATTAATTTTTACAATAATATTTCCAATTAATGTGTCTGCAAAAACACTGGTTCATGAACAATCCATCACGGCAAACGCTTTTGATGCATATAAATATAAATTTAAAATTAATACAACTTCCGATCTTGAAATTAATCTTTATGTTCCATCACCAGTTGGGGTTACCTACACTGTAAAAAACAGCTCCGGAAAAGTAGTTGGAAACCCTATGGTATTAACAAATTATGACGACTCATGGATATTAGATGGACGTGGATGGTATACATACAAGTACGTCGTTAATCAATTAAAAAAAGGAAGTTACTCTGTTGAGTATGTATTTGATCAGGAAACTAAATTTGATGCCAAAATTGTACAACTCTCGAATAATGTCAGTTTAAGCAGCAATAAATTATCCATCACTAAAGGATTTGTTAAAACACTTAAAGTAAACAATGGAGTTGCTACCTCCTGGACTTCAAGCAATTCTTCAGTTGCTTCTGTAAATAGGAAAGGAAAAATTACTGGTAAAAAAATTGGAACAACAACGGTTACTGCACACTTAAGTGACGGAAAATCCTTAAAATGTAAAGTCACAATCAAAGCAAATGAGTATTCAGGTAAGAAAATTACCATAGAGGATTCCGGAATCAATGAATATACAATTCGTGCATATCATGCAGCTTATCAAGCAAATGGAAATATGGTTATAAAATTTAGAATTGCCAACGGTACGAATAAAACAATCACCGCTATTCCGAAATTTCATGTTTCTGTAATCAATCAAAAAAATAAAGGAATAGCTTCTTATTCCAATAATTCTTTTAAAGTAAATGTTCCAAAACACTCTGTAAAAGAATATTCAATTACCATTAAGAAAAATTCTATTTCTGGTGGAAAGGCGGATTTAAGAAATACGAATATTGAGATTTCTGGTGAACGAGTAAAATTATAATTGGATTATAAATTTTTTCAAAAGAAAAGGGCATCGCACTAACTAGGTTAGTGCGACAGCCCCTTTTTAAAATAAACTTTTCAAATAATCAATAAGGATTATTTTACTGAGAAGTATCCAGTAATATCCGGAACCTCTACAGCAAGCCATACCCCTCTTACAGATGTAAGCTATGTTGTAAAGAAAGCTGATGGAACTGTTATCTATAGCGATGGTGTAGCCGGAGTCGCAGCAAAGACTAATAATGCATTTGTAAACTCAAATGGTGCATTATCTATCGAAGCTGTAACAGCTACTACCAATGGAGATGGAGATCCACTTCTTATTAAAAATCTTGAGGCTGGAACATATACTGTATATGCAGAAGGTAAAGATAATGTAGATAGTAATGTTGTTCCAAAAATTACAACAACATTTACTATTAAAGACACACAGGCTAAAGCAACTGTAGATACAAAACACAATAGTGTAGATGCAAGAACTACTTCTGGTTCTGCTATAAGTGCTGTTTTAGCTGATTCTGTAGTTGTTAAGTATGGTGATTATACTTATACAAATGTAAAGGATTATACAGATACACATACAGGTCTTGATGTTGCAACTTACGAAGTCGTAAAGAACAACGGATATACTGTTAAGTTTACAAATGGTCAGACAGAGAGTTTCCTTACAAGCGGTGAAGGATTTACCGTTACAAAAGTTACTGTTTGGGTAAATGCCGGTATTTTAAAAATCCCTCTGTGCAATGCACAGAGGGATTTTATTATTTAGATGAATAATTCAATCTAAATTATTTTACTGTAATTGATTTAATTAAATTTACATCAATATCAATGTTAGTATAAACATTAGGAGATACTTCAATCTTAAGAGTTAATTTAGAAACATTAAAATATGTTCCATTAACTTTAACGGAATCACTGGTAACTTCTCCCCTAACATTGTCATTAACTTTGTATTCTACAATATTAGCAGCTAAACCATCAGTCTTATTATCGACATCACTACAATCAGTGTATACTTTGTCGCCATATGTTATAACAAGTGCCTGACCTAAGGCAGCAGATACGGTATTGTAAGCTGCATCAACAGTTTCAGCTTTTTGCTCTACACCAGCAGCTGCCTGAGAATCCTTAATAGTAAAGCTTGTTGTCATTGTAACCTTTGTCTTAGCGTCCTTCTGATATACAGCTGTAACATCATATTTACCAGCAGCAATATTCTTTGTTGCAGTAATTGCAGAACCAGAAGTTGAAGTTGAAGTAGTTAATGCATCAAAAGTTAATACACCAGAAACATTTTTAGTAAAGGCACCCTTAGATACTACAGTTGCAGCAGTATCGTCATAAACTACTTTACCATCTTTGTCTTTTACAACATATTTGGTAGTAGTTTCTCTTGTAACATCAGTACCGTCATTCATTCCGATCATAGAAACTGTAACTGTCTGGTCTTTTACATCTTTTCCAACAACGATATCTGCATTGTCATTAGCTACATCTAATCTCCAAGCTGTAGCTGTAGTGTTTGTTGCTTCTTTTACTGTAACACTAACTGTCTTTGCAACAACTTCCTTGCCATCTTTCTTGTAAGAAATCTTGTATACATAATTTCCTTTTTCTGCAGAATTTTTAAATGTAACTGTCTTATCATTATCATATGTATAATAATTAGCTCCTGAAATATCAGCAGGAACCTTTCCAGATACATCTGTAGATAAGCATTCTACATTAAGAGTTGCTGAAATATCATCTCCATACTGATCCTTAACAGTTGCCTTTACAGCCTTTGCATCACCGGTAAGACTTCTTGATACAGTTACACTGTACTTATCTAACTCAAGAGTTGCTACGGTTCTCTCAGCACCAATTTCGATAGCAACAGATCCAACAACCTTATCATCTTTTTTAATAAGGATATAAGCTGTACCACTCTTTAATGCTGTAACATTTACTTTCTTTGAGCCTAAAGAAGATGTAGCTAACATAAGAACTGTTTTATCAGAAGTTTCTACGGAATACTTAGCATATTCAGAACTAGAAATTTCTTTGCCGTTTGCATCCTTAATTTTGAAGAATACGGCCTTATTAGGATCTTTTACTGCAATCTTCTTTGTATCTTTAGCCTTATCAAATGATGCTTTAGTATTATCATCAATTCTAGCATCAAAGCTATTTACAACAGCCTGATCAACTGCGGTAATTGTAACTTTGTTTGGTCCAATATTTCCTTCTGGCTTACCATTCTGGTCATACTTACCTGTCTTGTATGTGATGGTTGCTTCAGCAGTATCACCAACTTTATTTAAATAAAGCTTAGATCCACTTGTATAACCATTTCCCTTGGTATCAATTGTGAAGTCATAAGTAGAATCAGATGAAGGATAAGATACTTCTTTAACAATAACACCATTAGCGTCTTTAGATACTAACTTAACTTCCGTCTCAGTAGCTGCAGGAATTGTCACATTGTCAAGACCGATAGAAGCAACCTTTCCGTCAGAAGCTACGAGTGTCTTTGTGATTCCATCAAGAGTTACATCATATGTAGCAGCATCCTTTAATTCACTGAACAGTGTTAATGTAACCTTAGAAGCATCCTTAGAATCAACAGATACCTTAGATACTGGATAAACAACGTTTGTTGTCTCGTTCTTTACTACGAAATCAGTAGGCTTAAGATTCTTTGTATTACCAGTAACAGTAGCTGTAAGCTCTGTCAACTTGTTCTGTGCTACAGTAGAAAGAACATAG
>ERZ773216.3189-NODE-3189-length-13834-cov-4.794542_pt1 | contig 13834 bp, 8 predicted proteins | sample MGYA00511259_ERZ773216 | MGnify/ENA primary metagenome ERZ773216 (study PRJEB29015, sample SAMEA2737764) | human gut metagenome | biome: human gut; feature: human-associated habitat; material: faeces | place: China | collected 2012 ... | reverse complement strand
CGCCCATTATGCCGGCTATTGCTATCCGTGAAGTGGTGGAAGAAGCCTACGCCGCTGACCCGGAAATGATCGCCTCTGCGGCCTGTGATATTCAGGCGGTGCGTACCCGCGACCCGGCAGTCGATAAATACTCAACCCCGTTGTTATACCTGAAGGGTTTTCATGCTTTGCAGGCGTATCGCATCGGTCACTGGTTGTGGAATCAGGGGCGTCGCGCATTGGCAATCTTTCTGCAAAACCAGGTTTCTGTGACGTTCCAGGTCGATATTCACCCGGCAGCAAAAATTGGCCGTGGCATTATGCTCGACCACGCCACGGGCATCGTTGTGGGTGAAACGGCGGTAATTGAAAACGACGTATCGATTCTGCAATCTGTGACGCTTGGCGGTACGGGTAAATCTGGTGGTGACCGTCACCCGAAAATTCGTGAAGGTGTGATGATTGGCGCGGGCGCGAAAATCCTCGGCAATATTGAAGTTGGTCGCGGCGCGAAGATTGGCGCAGGTTCCGTGGTGCTGCAACCGGTGCCGCCGCATACAACCGCCGCTGGCGTTCCGGCTCGTATTGTCGGTAAACCAGACAGCGATAAGCCATCAATGGATATGGACCAGCATTTCAACGGTATTAACCATACATTTGAGTATGGGGATGGGATCTGATGTCCTGTGATCGTGCCGGATGCGATGTAATCATCTATCCGGCATACAGTAACTAATCTCTCAACACCGCTCCCGGATATCCCAGCTGCCGCCAGGCTTCATACACCACGACCGACACCGCATTGGACAGGTTCATGCTGCGACTGTCCGGCACCATTGGAATGCGAATTTTTTGTTCAGCGGGCAGGGCATCAAGAATGCTCGCTGGCAGGCCGCGTGTTTCCGGGCCGAACATCAGATAATCGCCATCCTGATAGTTTACGGCGCTGTGAGCAGGCGTACCTTTCGTGGTGAGGGCAAACAGGCGCTGGGGATTTTCTGCTTCGAGGAACGCGCGAAAGTCATGATGACGCGTAACGGCGGTAAACTCGTGATAGTCCAGCCCCGCGCGGCGCAGGCGCTTATCGTCCCAGGCAAATCCCATCGGTTCGATGATATGCAGACGAAAGCCGGTATTAGCGCAAAGACGGATGATATTGCCAGTATTTGGCGGAATTTCTGGTTCGTAAAGTACGATGTTTAGCATACTGCCCCCTTAGTGCGGGGGCAGGATAGCAGAAAATTGGTGAGCAGTGCGGCCTTTTCCCCTCACCCCGGAGGGGCGAGGGAGAAAAAAAGAGTGCGGTGTCGTTTCAGAGTGAGGGAGTACATACAGCGCCGAACGGTCCCCACTCCCTGAGGGAGAGGGTTAGGGTGAGGGGGCTCAAACGACTATGCCGCATTCCCTTTCGCCATCGGAGCCAGTGCCGTAGGCAACTCTTTACCCAGCCCCTGCACCAGCGAATCTTGCGTAATTTCACTGATCGATTTCGCGCCAGTCAGCGTCATTGCCACTTTCATCTCTTTCTCGATCAGATTTAGCAGGTTAGCTACACCCGCCTGGCCCGCTGTTGCCAGCGCATACAGGAAAGCACGACCCAGCAGTACGGTGTCGGCACCGAGCGCAATCATACGCACGACATCAAGCCCGTTACGTATTCCGCTATCCGCCAGAATGGCGATATCACCTTTCACCGCATCTGCAATAGCGGGCAACGCACGAGCGGAAGAGAGTACACCGTCCAGCTGGCGGCCACCGTGGTTAGAAACCACAATTCCATCAGCACCAAAACGTACTGCATCGCGCGCATCTTCCGGATCGAGGATCCCTTTGATCACCATCGGGCCATCCCAGAAATCGCGGATCCACTCAAGGTCTTTCCATGAGATGGACGGATCGAAGTTATTCCCCAGCCAGCCGATGTAATCTTCCAGTCCGGTCGGTTTGCCGAGATAAGCTGAGATATTACCTAAATCATGTGGACGACCGTTCAGGCCCACATCCCACGCCCATTGCGGATGCGTCACCGCCTGCAAATAGCGGCGCATTGCCGCGTTCGGGCCGCTCATCCCAGAATGCGCATCACGATAACGCGCTCCCGGTGTTGGCATATCCACGGTGAAAACCAGTGTCGAACAACCCGCTGCTTTTGCTCGCTCCAGCGCGTTACGCATAAAGCCGCGATCGCGCAGTACATAAAGCTGGAACCACATTGGGCGCTTGATGGCTGGCGCGACTTCTTCAATCGGGCAAACGGAAACCGTCGAGAGAGTAAACGGAATGCCATGCGCATCCGCTGCTTTGGCAGCCTGAACTTCGCCTCGTCGCGCATACATGCCACACAAACCTACCGGACCTAGCGCCACCGGCATCGACAATTTCTCATTAAACAGCGTCGTTTCCAGGCTTAAGTCAGACATGTTTTTCAGAATACGCTGGCGCAGCGCCACTTCTGACAAATCTTCCACGTTGCGGCGCAGCGTGTATTCAGAATATGCACCACCATCCATATAGTGGAACAGGAACGGCGGCAGAATGCGTTGCGCTGCGGCGCGATAATCGCTGGCTGCGGAAATAATCATGCGTTTTTCTCCCTCGAATGCTCATAATGCTCACCGGGCAGGCGGGTAATCCGTGCGTGGCGAGCCTGATCTTCATCGAATCGTTTCATGGTGGTGTGAACAAAACTAAGGTGCGCCATCATTGCTTTACGCGCCCCGTCGGCATCACCAGCAAAAATGGCGTCAATGACAGCCTGATGTTGTTCGGTCAGTTGTGAAAAAACCGGTGGCACCAGATACATCCGCTGACGGCTATGCTTCACTGAGGATTGCAGGACATCGAAGAAACCGCGCATGGTTTGCAGCAGCACGATGTTATGTGAGGCTTCGGCAATCGCCAGATGAAAACGAACGTCCGCTTGTGAGGCGAGATCCGGGTCTTCACTTAGCGTTGCTTCAAAGCAAAGCTGAATCTTTTCTTTGTCGCCAGGTGTGGCGCGCATTGCCGCATGCCATGCGGTGCTGGCTTCAATGGCGTAGCGGGCTTCCAGAATATCGAAACTGTAATCCGGATCATCGGCCATCAGCGTTTTCAGCGGCTGGACGATGTTTTGCTCCGACCATGTGTCATGACGCCAGCGAATAAACGTCCCGCCGCCACGTCGACTGAGCAGCACACCTTCGCTTACCAGTTTCGCCAGCGCCTCGCGCAGTGAATTTCTCGACACGCCGAGTTGCATCGCCAGTTGACGTTCAGCGGGCAACTTCATGCCCGCTTCCAGGTTTTTTTCATCAATCAGCGCCCGCACACGATCGGCAACCTCGTCTGACAGGCGTCTGGGTAAAACAATCATTAAGGAATCATCCACGTTAAGACATAGGCCTGAAGCGTGGTGATCACGCCCACCATACAGGTGAAGATCAGGCTGTGTTTGACAGTAAAGCGGAACAAATCAGACTCTTTGCCCACCAGGCCTACCGCCGCACAGGCGATAGCGATAGATTGCGGGGAGATCATCTTACCGGTGACGCCACCGGTGGTATTGGCGGCAACCAGCAACAGATCAGAGACGCCAATTTGTTGTGCTGCGGTGGCTTGCAGCGCGGCGAACAGGGCGTTAGATGAGGTATCCGACCCGGTCAGGAATACCCCCAGCCAGCCGAGGAACGGCGAGAAGAAGGTGAATGCATGACCGGTGTGCGCCAGTGCCAGCGCCAGTGTTGATGACAAACCGGAATAGTTCGAGATAAAGGCGAACGCCAGCACCATGCCGATGGAGTAGATGGGTAGAGCCAGTTCTTTCAGCGTGCTGCCGAAGGTGCTGATAGCGTCAGACGGTTTCATCTTCAGCCAGACAATCGAGAGCAGGGCAGCAAAAAGAATGGCGGTACCGGTGGCAGAGAACCAGTCAAACTTAAACACGGCGGCATAGGCTGTAGCCTCGCTGACCACTGGTGGCATACGGGCAACCAGTTTATCGAGGTACGGCACCGGAATGTTGATCACCCACTCATACAGCGCACCACCCGATGCGAACAGGGCTTTAAACGGCGGGATGCTCCACAGTGTTACGGTAGCGGTCAGGAACAGGAACGGTGTCCAGGCACGTAACACCTGACCCGCGGTGTAACCGGTGTGGGCCAGCGTCATATCAACCTGTGACGCCCCCAAGTCACCGAAGCGGAATACGCGAACTGGTTGCCAGCGTTTGAGGAACAGCGTCAGGCAGAGCAGTGATACCAGCGAAGAGATAATGTCCGGCAGCTCCGGCCCAATGAAGTTGGAGCTAAGGTACTGAGCGATGGCAAACGAGCCGCCCGCAACCACGACCGCAGGCCACGTCTCTTTGATACCGCGCCAGCCGTCCATAATCGCCATGATCCAGAACAGCACGATAATGGTCATAAACGGTAGCTGACGCCCCACCATCTGGCCAATCTCAAAACTGTCGATGCCTGTTACTTGTCCGGCAACCAGGATTGGAATGCCCATCGCGCCAAATGCCACTGGCGCGGTGTTAACAATCAGGCACAGCCCGGCGGCGTACAGCGGTTTAAAACCCAGGCCGACCAGCAATGCGGCGGTAATTGCTACCGGTGCGCCAAAGCCTGCGGCTCCTTCAAGGAAAGCGCCGAAACAGAAACCGACGATCAGCATTTGCAGGCGCTGGTCAGGGGTTATCGAAAGAATAGACGAGCGGATGATGTCAAACTGCCCGGTTTTCACCGAGATCTTATAGACGAACACCGCTGCAATAATGATCCACGCGATGGGCCACAACCCGTAGAAGAAGCCATAAACCACCGAGGCCAGCGCGTTAGCGACCGGCATTTTATAGAACAGCAAAGCCACGGCAAGGGCGATTGCCACCGTCCATGAGGCGGCGACGTATCCTTTCAGTTTGAGCTTAATCAGCGCAAAGAAGAAAAACAGGATGGGAAGCGATGCTATCAGGCTGGAAAGCCAGATATTCCCGGCGGGATCGTAGTTTTGTTGCCAGAGATTCATTGCAGGTCTCCTGCAGTCCACACACGCCGTGTAATGAGTCTGTTGCTCATCTCCTTGTCACACGTTGTGTAAAAGTGGCACTGCCAATTGTGTTGTGTAGGGATAATGACAATGAATAGTTAACTAAATGTTATGTATTGGCAACGTTGATGTGAGTTTTAATTGGGGAATTGTGAACCAGAGGTCAGATAAGCGAAGAATTGGTAGGGCCAATTCTTGTGGGGGGAGATGTCTGGTAAAGAAAAAGGGCAATCCTCATCAGAGAATTGCCCTTAGATTGTTGACCCGGAGCGCCTTATCTTGCCTGATGCGCGTAACGCATCAGGCAATTTGGCGTTTGCCCTTAGTCACACTAACTTAATGGATCATTACCACTGAATACCGGCACCGAGCGCGGCGGAGTATTCACCCTGGCTATTGGTACTACCTTGTAATTTGTAGACCCAACGACCATTGGCGCTCACCATCGACACACCTAAAGCAACAGCCGATTCACCGTTGTAAGTACCGCCACCAATAGAGGCCATGCTGGCACCTGGCGTGTAAGCCTGCGGCAGACCGGTCATCGCCATTGCAGAAGCGATACCACCGCTCAACTTGCTTTCGGTTTTGGACAGTTTGTTATCCATCTCAACCATGCGCTGATCGGTGTATTGCTTCGTTTCCTGCACGCTTTGCTTCAACTGCGCGTAGTTCACCGCGTCGTTGTTGTTAACGCCAGCGGAAACGTTGCTGATGCGAGTCGTTCCGCCATTACCACCGCCGAGAGTGATGTTGCTGTAATCAACAGAACCGTCAGCTTTGGTGTCATACCGCACGCCGCCTGCTTCGGAAGACTTCAACTGCGCAACGTTAACCGCGTCAGTAGCATTTTTACCAGCGGCAACGTTGGTGATACGGCGTTGGTTAGTGGAAGAACCTACGGAGATCGTATTTTCTTCGTTTGCCACAGAGCCAGTACCCAGCGCAACGCTGTTATCAGCGGCAGCAATAGAGCCAGAGCCAATCGCAACACTGTCTTTACCCTGCGCGTTAGCATCTACGCCATCGGTGTTGGTCTTGAAGTACTTGGTGCTACCGGTGCTTACGATATCGCCAATACCGTTTTCGATATTGGTGACGCGGGTATCCAGATTCGTTACCTGAGTATTCAGGTTAGTAATGCTCTGGGTATTCTGGGAAACCTGCGCGTCCGTTACTTTCAACTGACCCACGTTAACCGCATCGGTATCCGCCGACCCCGCTGCGACGTTGGTGATCTGACGTTGACCGTCTTCGCTACCTACGGAGAATTCACCCACAGAGTTCTGCGGTGCATCCATGTTGTAGGCGGTGTAGCCAGTCTGAGCGCCGCGAGTGGTCTGAGAACCATTACCCATTGCAATACTGTTTGCATGGTTGGCGCGTGCGTTAGAACCGATAGCAATACCGTTGATGGCATCTGCCAGAACCAGAGTATTCAGGCCGATACCAATACCCGCATTACCATTGACGATAGTTTTCGCGCCCATCGCCAGCGAGTCTTCCCCGACAGCCAGTGAGTCTTCAGCCGTTGAGTTGGCGTGGAAGTATTTGGTCGGCGTGGTAGCGACTGCACCAATGGCATTTTGCAACTGGCGAACCGTAACGGCGTCATGGGCTTCGGAACCATCGGCTACGTTGATGATTTGACGATATTTACCGTCATCACCAATAGACAGCGCACCAAGTAGTTCGCCATCCGTGGTGTCATAACCAATCACAACACCTTCTTCCGACACGCTGGTGTCACGAGAACCTTTAACTATTACACGGCTGGAAACGGAGCTGCTACCCAGGGCAATACCGGTATCAACGTCGCTGTAGCTGCCCTGACCGATGGCTACGCTGCTATCGCCTTCGGCAACAGAGTTATAACCCACAGCCGTAGCGCCAATACCTGAAGCGCTGGCATCGTTGAACGCTAAGCCGTTGTCGTTGGTACGTACATAGTTAATACCCGCACCGTTATCTTCGATGTAGGTTTCGCTGGTGTTACCGGCAAGCTGATTGATGATTTCGCTGTTCTGCTGGATCATCATATTGGTGTTAAACAGCTGAGAACCGTTGATGGCGTCGGTACTGCCTTCGCCAATGTTACCATCAGCAACATTTGTGATGATGCTGGCCTTGCCGTCATGGCTGGCGTTGTAGGCACCTGCGCCGTCATTGGCCGTTGCATCCCACAGCAGAGCGTTATCGTCGAGCGCATCCAGGGCGTCACCGACGTTGTTGTACTCGGCATTTGCAATGGTGTAAGTCGGCGCAGTGATAGAACCATCAGCGTTAACTTCTGCGTCACCACCCAGGGCATCGGCAATGTACTTGTTGGTGGTATACAGTTGTGAACCGTTAATGGCATCGCTGCTGGTGGCAGAGATTGCACCGTTAGCGACGTTAGTGATTACACTGGCAGTTTTATCTTTTCCGTGAGCGGCGCTAAATGCACCATTTTCACCGGCGTCCGCATCCCAGAGCAGAGCGTCGTCAAGAGTGGTATCGATAGCATTCAGGGCATCACCGACATTATCGTAATCAGCATTAGCAATGGTGTACGTCGGCGCAGTGATGGTGCCGTCTGCATTGACTTCGGCACCACCCCCCAGCGCATCAACAACATAACTGCTCACGCCGTGGAGTTGTGAGCCGTTTACTGCGTCAGAACTGGAGTCTGAAATTTCACCATCTGCGACATCAGTGATCACGCTTGCGTCACCATTAGTACCGTGTTTGGCACTGAATTTACCTGCGGTGGCATCCCAAAGCAGAGCATCGCCGAGAGACGTGCTAAATGAGGAGTTAATCGCAGCCAGTGCATCGCCGACGTTATAATAATTTGTTTCACCGATTTTGTAGGTTGGACCGGTAAACACACCGTCAGTATTCACAGAAGCATTGCCGCCGAAGTAGGTGGCGATATTGCTGCTTAAGTCATAAAGCTGGCTACCGTTAATGGCATCGGAACTGGTTGCAGTGACTGTGCCGTCCAGGATATTGGTGATTTTGCTGGCGGTATTGTTGCCATGAGCTGCAGTGAAGACACCATTGTCCTTATCCCATTTCAGCGCATCCTCACCAAGATTAGTCACCGTCTCAGTCAGATTAGAGATGTTGGTGGTGTTAGTGGCAATATTGGAAGTGTTATTGGCGATATTGGTGGTATTCGTCGCCACAGCATCGTTGGTGGTTTTCAGCTGAGAGCCGTTAACAGCATCAGTGCTGTCAGCCGTCAGGTCGGCATCTTTAACGTTGATGATTTTGCTGGTGGTATCCTGGCCGTGAGCTGCACTGAATGCCTTTTTAGTTTCGTTCCAGAGCAGGGCATCAGCCTGAAGGTCACCAACGGAATCCGTCAGGTTGGTGATATTGGTGGTATTGGTGGCAATACTTGCTGTATTCGTGGCAATGTTGCTGGTATTAGTAGCGATATTGGCGGTGTTGGCTTCGACATCGTCATTGGTAGCTTTCAGTTGGGAACCGTTAACCGCATCCTTACTGGAGGCTGAAATCGTGCCATCCGCAACATCGGTGATTACGCTGGCAGTTGGGCTACTAGTACCATGAGCAGCGCTGTATTTGCCTTTGGTTTGGTCCCATTGCAGGGTGTTTTCATCAAGTACAGCGAGCGCAGCCCCTACGTTATTTTTGCTACCATTTTTTAAATTGTAGGTTGGTGCTGTAACAGTACCGTCATCAACATCTACTGCAGCCCCTCCTCCAAGCCTTTTTGCTACCGAGTCGCTAATGGCATAAAGCTGTGAACCATTAATGGCATCGTAACTGTCAGACTTGATCGCGCCATTTTTCACATTAACGATCTTGCGTTTTAATGAACTATTGCCGACAGAGACGGTATTGTCTAAATCCGCAATGGAATCTGCGCCCAGTGCGACAGAGTTAATACCGTTGGCACTGCTATTACTACCAAGCGCAAGACTCTTATCACCAGTTGCATTACTGGCTGTGCCTAAGGCAATGGTGTTTAAGCCTCTCGACTGGCTACCATTACCCAGAGCGATGGCATCCACGCCATCAGCTTTGTTGCCCTGGCCTATGGCGATTGCATTATCTGCCAGAGCCTGGCTGCCATTTCCTAATGCGATAGTATTGACTTTATCGGCAAGGCTTCCGAACCCCATTGCCATGCTATTAGTCCCTTTTGCCTTCGCATTATTGCCAATAGCAGTTGCATTTTCAGCGGCTTCGGTCTCAGCACCTATCGCAATAGCGTTCGCTGCGCTGGCAAGTGATTGTCTGCCAAATGCGAGGCTGTCAGTACCGCTAGCTACACTGCTACGCCCCAGGGCAATTGCGTTTTCTTCAGATGCGACGCTACTTGCTCCCAGCGCCATTGAATACGCTTTTGACGCATTGGCGGTGTCGCCAAGAGCAATACTCATAATCTCAGTAGCTTTAGTGGCATTTCCCAGGGCAATGGCGTTTGCTCCTTCCGCTTTGGAAGAGTCCCCCATAGCAATAGACAATTTACCCAATGCTTTTGAATAACGGCCGAGGGCCATTGAGTATTGGCCCAATGAATACGAAGAGGCACCCAGTGCTATACTTCTATCGCCTTCTGATATTGCACTAACCCCAAAGGCCATTGATGCACCGCCAATCGCATGGGTTTTTGACCCGATGGCAGAGCTATATTGGCCTTCAGCTATAGCGTCATAACCCACAGCAGTACTGGAACCACTGGTGTTCATAAAAGTATTTGCTTTCGCCCCTTTGCCTATAGCAACCCAGCCGTCGCCAGCTGATCCACTACCGTAATCAACACCCTGACCGTTGTCATTCCCGGCATTCGCCAATGCCCCAAACGACGACAACATTCCACCCGCAACCAGCGCAGAAATTAACAGCTTACTGCGCCCAGATTTCTTGCCACGGCTTTTTGCCGTTTCGCTGGTAACAGTATAATTCCCTGTCGCAGGGTTCCAGATAACTTTAAATATTTTGTTCATTAATGATGCTCGCTATTCCTTGTTATAAGCGTACTAACTGCATTTATTTTTTGCTTCTTTTCTGCCGATTTTCAGCAGAGGGAAGATTGTCGAACTGAATATTTTCCATGTTGATGGCTAACTTCAGATATCCCAGGTTATTGGGCGATACACCCTTCAGGGTCAAATTAATGTCTTGCCATTGACCTGGTAATAATTTCAATGTGGATTTCATTGATGTGTTGAAAAGTAATTGTTGCCACCGGGCAAACTCTTTGGCATCGACAGGTTTTTCACCACCCCATGTCGCATTAAAACCAATATTTGAGATAGGTGTACTTAATAAGTTGACCAGTGAAATATGAATAACACTGCCATTCTCTGTGGCGTCAATGGATAACACTCGACCCGCTAAAGCCACCGAACCATTGTTCAGGATGAAATACTTCGTTTTTGCTGGGTTAAACTCGGTAAAAATAAAAGTGTTTTGTTGATCTTTAATGGATTTAATTACGTGAGTTAAAGTCTTTGTACTGCTTATTATGCCAGTTTGTTGTTTTTGAATAGTTTCCAGTTGACTCTTTAGCTGTGCTTGTTGTTTTTCAAGTAGATCAATTTTATTGTTATGTTCTTCTTGTTGTTTCAATAAACTACTTTCTGGCTTGCCTTCTTCAATGTAGTCACATCCCGTTAATGCGCAGAGAACTGAAACAGTGACAGCACTGAAAAAAATCTTCTTCAAGTTCATGTAAAAATCCTTATTTCCTCCGACCAGCGATCAATGCCGGTAGAGTTGTCCATTGTATTATTGGTGATCTATGTTGCTTTACATTAATGACAGTGATGTGTGTCGATTAAATATTGTTTTAAGCATTCATAATAAAAATGTATCATTCGTTTCAAAAGATGTCTGTGTTTGTATGAATATATTATTTTCGTGGATTCTAATGATGATTATTAATAAATGTCAAATATGAAAGAAACCATGTCTGGGAAAAAATTTACAGATAATTTATTGTATGAATATGATGATTAAAATTTCACAATTAAATCCGAAAAAAAGAGACGTAAATGCTTGTTAATTAATAAATGATATCTTCTATATATTTTTATTGTTTATAGGTGGCTATTTCGGTAAAAATGCATTTTCAGAATATCAACCAGCGGTAAATCGACGTAAAGGGAGTGAATTGTTTGGTAATTAGGCGAGTAGACAGGAGAGTCCCCGCATTGACCAGCTAAGGCAAGCCAGATGCGGGTTGATATGATCGAACCAGTCGTCTGAGGCGCTTAAAACGCAGTCTTAGAGAATCCAGTCATCTCCTGCAGGCCCATTTCACGGCCCAGCGCGGTCATTGGGTGCACAACCACCAGTCCGCGAACACTTTTCTTCAGCTTGCCCATATCAGCCTGCTCTTTTTTGGTAATTGCGCGCTGAAACGGCATCTTCATCAGCTTCTGTGCTTCTTTACTCAGTTTTTGGCTATGAACCTCACGCAGGCGAGCAATTTCTGCTTCCAGCGTGGCTTTCTCTTTTTCCAGCTCGGCATATTTGTCTGCGGCTTCAACCAGCGACAGATCGGCCTGCTGGTGGCGGATGGCGTCCAGGCGATCGCTGAGACGTTTGATTTCGTTTTTTTCGACTTCTTTCATGTGATGGCTTCTGATAAAGATAAATTTATAGCCCCTAGTATGCGCGACCAGGTGCTTTGTTCACAACTGATGACATTGTAATAGTTCTGCAACGTAATCATTAACATGCTCAAAAACTACGCAATTCGTTGATTAATTAAGAAATCTATAGAAAAAAGATAATAAACAGCAGCGGATGATTATTGAGGATTCAGCACGTTTTCCTTAATGTCATCTTTACCGGGAACCTAAACTAAAATTGGCGGCCGCGCATTCCCGGCGCGGGGTAATACGGAGATATCATCATGGGCAAATTAGGTGAAAACGTTCCGCTTCTTATCGATAAAGCCGTAGATTTCATGGCATCGAGCCAGGCGTTCCGGGAGTATCTGAAAAAACTTCCTCCCCGTAACGCGATTCCGTCCGGAATACCCGATGAAAGCGTGCCGTTATATCTACAACGTCTGGAGTATTATCGTCGGCTTTATCGGCCGAAGCAGGTAGAGGGGCAGTAAGCAGACGTTGCTTACTTTTGAAAGGCTTTTTTTAAGCTGATTCTGGAAATCAGCTCAGTCAGTGAAAGGACCATTGTTGATCGCACAGCCTGTTGATAGCGCTGAATTTGCATTGCATACAAACTGGAGTCTGCTGGTTCAAACTGTGGCGGCGGTGGTAACGCCGCCACGCAGTGCAGTTCACCAAAGGGTCCAAGGATTTCGTCGTCGGTAAACGCGTACTCGTTGCCGTCGTGATTTAGCTCTTCACGCAATGCCATCAGTAGCTCCGCATCTTCGTATTCCTGGCGGTTAATGACGCCCAACCCGTAAATGAGTTTTAAACGCACAGAAAGATCGCCCAGCGGACCGTCGCCGTCGAGTAACGGTTCTACAGCATACTTCACCGCGTAATCGTCTTTGCGGAATACCTGAAGCACCAGAAGATTTACCGCCTCGGTCAAAAGCTCGACGGCGGTGATCAGAAAGCTTCGCACGGTTTTGCCAGCATTCAGACGCTCAAGCACACGGTTTTCAAAGGCCTGGGTTTGTTCCATTGTTGCCTGCATATCTGACAATCTGTTATTCGGGCGCAGGGTGTCCTGCGCCTGGTCCACCATTATTGCATTGCTTTATAAGCGGTTACCGCCTCGGATACAACCTCGCTGTTGGCATCAAGACCGGAAATCTGTGCCAGCGCCGCCTGCGGACCTTTGTCAGCGATCAGTGCTGCCAGTTCCTGAGCCTGCGGATCATCTTCACTGCGGAAGTGCATTGCACCAGCAATCCCCTGAATCAGATTCTTGTGCGGAAGGCTGTATTCCAGCGTACCGAGCAATGGCTTGATCAGACGGTCGCCAGCACTCAGTTTACGCAGCGGCTGACGGCCTACGCGCTCTACATCATCTTTCAGATACGGGTTCTCGAAACGACCGAGGATTTTCTGGATGTACGCCGCATGTTTGTCCGCGTCAAAGCCGTAGCGCTTGATCAGTACCGCACCACTTTCTTCCATCGCACCTTTTACCACCGCGCGGATTTTCTCGTCGAGAATAGCGTCACGAATGGTCTGATGACCAGCCAGTTTTCCGAGGTACGCGGTTATAGCATGACCCGTGTTCAGGGTGAAGAGTTTACGTTCGACAAATGCCATCAGGTTGTCGGTTAACTCCATGCCTGGGATGTTCGGCAGTGCGCCTTTGAACTGCGTTTTATCGACAATCCATTCGCTGAAAGTTTCTACCGTCACTTCCAGCGGATCGTTAGTTGCCGAAGCCGAAGGCGGTACGATGCGGTCAACGGCGGAATCGACAAAGCCAACGTGTTCTTCTACCCACGCTTTGGCGTCTTCCGGCAGGGCGTTCATCACATGGCCTTTCAGCTGCGTGGTGCCGCGGACCATGTTTTCACAGGCGATGATGTTCAGTGGGGATTCATTACCTTGTTCTTTACGTTTCACCAGCCCTTTGGCGATAGCCGGAGCAATACGTTCCAGCACAACCGGGCCAACGGCGGTAGTGACTAAATCGACCTGAGCAATCAGATCAACGACATCATCACCAATGCTGCTGACAGCATCGACGCCGGAAACGGTATCTACCTGCTCGGTTTCACCAACCACATGAACCTGATAGCTATGACGGGCATTCAGGGCATCAAGTACCACCTGATTTACATCGGCAAACGTCAGTTGGATACCCGCGTCTGCCAGCAGTTTACCGATAAAGCCACGACCGATATTACCTGCGCCAAAAT
>ERZ773216.3182-NODE-3182-length-13858-cov-3.105919_pt1 | contig 13858 bp, 5 predicted proteins | sample MGYA00511259_ERZ773216 | MGnify/ENA primary metagenome ERZ773216 (study PRJEB29015, sample SAMEA2737764) | human gut metagenome | biome: human gut; feature: human-associated habitat; material: faeces | place: China | collected 2012 ... | reverse complement strand
AAGTTCATGAAGATGGAAAGCCAACTTATCGAACAAAAGCTTTTTTTGAAACCCGGATTCGGGCGTGACGACTTGATACGTGTCACCGATATCAACAAGAATGATCTCAGCCCCCTGTTGCGGAGATATGCGGGCTCTGACAATTTCAACGATTATCTGAATGGTCTGAAAATAGAGTATTCCATTAAACTGATGAAAGAAAAACCTTATCTTTCTGTTGACGCGATTGCCGAAGAGGCTAATTTCAATAGCCGTAGCACATTCTATCGAGCTTTTGTAAAGATTTCAGGAATGACGCCTGCACAATATATGCGCACTAAAATAGAGTAATCATATCTGTTCCTTGATGTTATAACGAATACCTTAAGCATTAATTGTTGCAATACATTTTTCTTTTCTAGAAAAAAGTATACTTTCAGTCCGTAATTTGCAAAGCTGTTATGGCAGGTAAGACATCTTAGGCGATTGATATTGGAACTGTTCATCAGTTTGCACTGCTTGGTGGTGTTAAGTAACGCTAAAGATCTAACAAGACTGGAAACGTACTATAATGTCACAAATCTATAACTAAGTTATTCATGTCACACGCTACCTTTGCAAATAGGAAATCAAAGACTATTATCATGAAAAAACTATCATTTTTATTACTAAGTTTTTGCACAATCCTGTGCATGTACGGACAAAAAGCACACGAACTTCAATCACCGGATGGTAACCTCCGGATAGTCATTAACCTTTCAGATAAGATTCAGTACGACGTGATGTACAGGAACGACATATTGCTGCAACAATGTGCTCTTCGATTGGAAGTAGGTAACCAACAATTGGGAAGCAATCCTAAACTCACAAAAGTAAGCAGAAAAAGCATAAACGAATCTCTTACACCGGTAATTCCACTAAAATATTCCATCGTATCCAACACATACAATCAACTACTACTAAAATTCAAAGGAGATTATTCTATTGAATTCCGTGCATTCAATGACGGAGTCGCCTATCGTTTCATTACAGATAAGAAAGGAATAATCGATGTGAACAGCGAAACTCTTCAGATAAACTTCCCGGAGAATTATCTGCTTCATGTGCAGCAACCGGGCGGTTTTAAAACAGCTTATGAAGAAGAGTACCGCCACATACAAAGTAATGAATGGAAAACGTCAGATCCAATGATACTCCTACCTGTACTTATAGATACACAGAAAGAATATAAAATCCTGATCAGTGAATCAGATTTGACAGACTATCCGGCTTTGTTTTTTAAGAGTAATGGCGATAACAGCATGTCTTCCATATTTCCTAAAGTTCCTCTGGAATTCGGTGAAGACGGAGACCGTAGCCTCAAAATAGAGAAAGAAGCAAGCTACATTGCCCGAACCAATGGAAAACGCAGTTTCCCCTGGCGCTACTTTGTCATCAGCACAAACGACGAACAATTAATAGAGAATACCATGACCTATCAGCTCGCACAAAAAAATGTATTGAAGGATACTTCTTGGATTAAACCGGGATTGGCAAGCTGGGAATGGTGGAATGGTGCCACCCCTTACGGAGCGGATGTAGACTTTGTAGCAGGCTGTAATCTGGATACTTATAAATATTTCATTGACTTTGCCGCCCACTATGGAATACCTTATATCATCATGGATGAAGGCTGGGCCATGTCCACAAGAGATCCTTATACTCCCAATCCAACAGTGGATGTTCATGAACTTATCCGCTACGGTAAAGAAAAGAATGTAGGAATTGTACTTTGGCTGACATGGTTAACGGTAGAAAAGAACTTCGGTTTGTTCGAGACATTTGAAAAATGGGGTGTGAAAGGTGTCAAAATTGATTTTATGGACAGAAGCGACCAATGGATGGTAAACTATTATGAAAGAGTTGCCAAAGAAGCAGCCGAACATCATCTGTTCGTCGATTTCCACGGATCATTTAAACCGGCAGGTCTGGAATACAAATACCCCAATGTCCTTTCTTATGAAGGAGTAAGAGGTATGGAGCAAATGGGTGGATGCCAACCGGACAATAGCGTTTATCTGCCTTTCATGAGAAATGCAGTAGGCCCGATGGATTATACTCCGGGCGCTATGCTGAGTATGCAACCGGAGATCTATCGTTCCGAGCGTCCCAATTCAGCCAGTATCGGTACACGCGCTTATCAGATGGGATTATTCATTATATTCGAAAGCGGAATTCAAATGATGGCAGACAATCCAACTCTCTACTACCGTAATGACGAATGTACACGCTTCATCACCCAAGTGCCACAAACTTGGGATGAAACCATTGCTCTGAAAGCCAAAGTTGGCGAATACGCTATCGTAGCCAAACGCAAAGGAGATAAATGGTATATCGGTAGCATGACCAATAATAGAGAGCAACAACGAGACTTTGAACTAAACCTGAACTTCCTGAAAGAAGGACAAACCTACCGTATGACCTCTTTTGAAGACGGAATAAACGCTAACCGCCAAGCTATGGATTATCGTATGAAAGAGCGTACACTTAGAAAGGGAGATAAGTTAACTATAAGTCTGGCACGCAATGGTGGTTTTGCAGCTGTAATTGAATAATCTAACAGTTAATCCGGAGAAGTTTTTTGAATCTCCTCCCCCTGAGAATTACTTTAACACAAAATTATTAACAGAAATACTCAAATAAAAAATGAAACGTATTGTTTTTTTAGATTATGTACGTGTATTCGCATGTTTCCTTGTCATTTTGGTCCACGCCAGTGAAAACTTTTATGGCGCTGCCGGATCTACAGATATGGTAGGACCTCAGTCTTATTTGGCCAGTGAAACAGACCGGCTATGGGTAGCAGTTTACGACGGTTTCTCACGCATGGCAGTACCACTATTCATGATTGTTTCCGCCTTCCTCCTTGCACCGATGAAAAAAGAACAGACCACATGGCAATTTTACCGCCAGCGCTGCTTACGCATCCTGCCACCATTTTTTATTTTCATGATACTCTATAGTACCTTACCAATGTTGTGGGGAGCGATCAATGGAGAGACATCATTGAACGATATGTCGCGAATATTACTGAACTTCCCATCACAGGCCGGACACTTATGGTTTATGTATCCTTTGATCAGTCTTTATTTGTTCATACCCATCATATCACCGTGGTTGAGTAAAGCCACAAAGAAAGAAGAACGTTTCTTCATTGGGCTATTCCTGTTATCAACGTGTATGCCGTATCTCAACCGCTGGTGTGGTGAAGTATGGGGGCAATGTTTCTGGAATGAGTACCACATGCTATGGTATTTCTCAGGCTATCTGGGATACCTCGTATTGGCACATTACATACGTGTTCACCTTACATGGAACCGTTCCAAACGTCTCACCGTAGGAGGTATTCTAATGATCATCGGAGCTGTATGGACCATTTATTCATTCTATATCCAGGCTGTGCCCGGAGAAATTCTTTCCACACCTGTAATAGAAATAGGATGGGCTTTCTGTACAATCAATTGTGTGCTTCTTACAACGGGTACATTCCTTATTTTCACATGCATCAATCGCCCAAATCCCCCACGAATTCTAACAGAAGCATCAAAACTCAGCTATGGCATGTATCTCATGCATATATTCTGGCTCGGGTTGTGGGTAACAGTATTCAAACACACTCTGGCACTGCCTACCGTTGCGGCTATACCTTGTATTGCAGTGAGTACATTCATTTGCTGTTTCGTAACAGCAAAGATCATCTCATTTATACCGGGCAGTAAATGGATAATAGGATAAATATCAAATTGTTTATGAAAAAAGTGGGGGCTGATCTAAAGACAGCCCCCAATACTTCCATCAATCGAATTACGACGCCAGTCAATGGGATGATATCAAATACACTTTCGCTCAGTTGGCCTCGCTTCTCAGCATGAGGGTGACCATTTATAATGGCCTATTCTGCCATTACAAATTCTATGATTGTCCGGCCTTGAGTAGCGACAATGGGTTTCTTTAAGTTATACTTAACACCATTTACCAGCATGGTGGATAGCTTACTGCCTGTTCCTACCATCTTAACATCCAATGTCCCCATCTGATAACGCAAGTCTTTAAGTTCTTTAAAACCCAAATCTTTCATCAACTTAAAGTTGGGTGCAAAAGTTACCCCCGAAGTTGAAAATGACATACCAAGCAAACCACTGAAAACCATGTTTATATACCCCGTAGCCGACCAAGTCTGATCATATACAGAATTCCATTGGCCACCCTGCTGCCAGCCTCCATCAACCTTGCCCGTATCCTCATTATATATTTCATAAAAGCAGTTATTACCCTTATTGATGGCTAAATCAGCAAGATTCATCATCTCCTTCATGAAGATGTCATCTCGTCCACTCTTGCTACAGGCATCCGCCCAAAAGCCATTGACAAATGGCCACACAATCTGATTATGGCGACCGGGATGCTCCTTTGAGAAACGTTTAAATGCCGGATAAATGGAAGGCAAACCGTATTTTCCCATATAAACTCCGTTGATGATTTTTTTTGCTTCCTGAGGAGTCACAACCTGGAACAAAATAGCAAAAGAAATACCCAATCCTTCTTGATAAGCATGCACTTTGCCATTTCCATCAATCAGATAGTTCAAACGGTTCTGTTTCTTATCATAGAGATATTTACGTATATTTTCCTTTTGGATAGAGGCCTTTTGCTTATATTCCTTAATATTCTTCTTATCTCCTAACACTCGTGCCATATCAGCCAACAACTCATATGCTCGAAAATAAATACAATTTGTGCTCAAACACTTGATAGTCTTTGATCCTGGATGGTCCAACACATAAGAAGATTTATTGGTAGGTTCGTAGATGGGCTCTTCATATCCGGCAATACCGTCGTTGAAAACCGAAGGGCCTGTGAATAGACCGTATTTCTCATCATAGGCTTCCTTCTCCAATTTCTTCATTGTATTAGCAGAAGCTATATAAGCTTGTTTCAGAAAGTTAAGATCGTTGTTTTTCAGATAGAAATCATAGGCAGCCATAACCCAGATAATCTGATCCCAGTATTGATGTCCTATCAACTTCCGGTCATCGATTGTAACACTCCAGAGAGAATAAGCGGTTTTCTCCGGTATAAGTAGACTGGCAGCATTCCAAGCATTGATGGAAACATCACGTGTCCACTCACCGCCATATTGCCCTCCGGCTTTAATCAAACTGTCAGGAGCATTTTTATATAATGTCTTAGTGGCAAGTGTAAAGGCTTTATCGACTAACGGAGTTTCCGTTGTCAGTTGCTGAGCATTTACTTCTGCCGCTATGAAAAAAGCTGAAGCTAGAACAAAAAGACTTTTCATAATATTCTCGTTATTGATATAATGTTATATACTTATTAAAAAACTGCAAACTCATAAATACGTGTGTCCTTGCCATTAGCGGCCTGTACCGGTTGAGTAACCAACAGACGCAGATAGCGTACCTTCTCAGTCTTACCCAAAGAACGGTTGATAACATTCTGCTTGTTTCCGGTTACAAAGTCCAATGTGCGCCATGCTTCATTCGGGTTATTCCGGCCTTGCAAGAAGCAGCTGCCAGTGATATAAGAATAGCTTTCCTGAGCAGCATTCACCATCTTCCAACCGCTTATTTCCTTTTCCATTCCCAAATCAAAATCAATATAGTTAGGAAGCATAGAGGTATCGCACCATTTAGTATTCTCGTTTCCATCAATGAGAAATGCAGGTTTCTCATTGTCGTTGGTATATCCCGACCAAGCAACGATATGTTCCGGTTTCAACAGATTGATCTTCAGTTCTGCTGTCTTCTGCAAGCTGGTATCATCTTCATTGGCAGTCTGGAATAAAGTAGATAGTGCTTTAACAGGTGCATATGGTTCTTCAACCAATGTAGCAGCAAAAATAACAATATCTTTATTATCGGGCAGAATAACCTCAGTTGCTTTAGCAGGGATGTCAATGGCAAACTTGAACATATAAGTAAACTCATAAGCATGATCTCCCTCAGCGGAATGGCGGTGTGTACCGACATAGGCTACTTCTGCATCTTTCAAATAGCCTTGTGTATGGCCTGTATGCCCCCATTGTCCGATGAAACCGGTATAAGAAGGAACGACAATCTCCTGCAAATTCTTCCCTGCCTGGAATACGCCTCTAACATCTTCTTCAGCAGTTGCCGCAGCAGCCAGTATATACAAACGGTTATAGGAATGTCCGGCAGGCAGCTGCAAGGTATTTCCGCTACATAACATACCATTCATTTCTTCTTTTGTTTCCAGATGGAAAGGAACACGATTAACAGTTATATCGGCAGGTATTAATTCAGCGGCATAAGAATAACCGGCTTCGAAATTAGCCTCCCAACGAAATTCGTTCCAGCTGAAACATTTACGGTCATAATTGAGAGGCAGTTGTTCGCATCGCAATTCTTCCTTCTTATTATCATTGAAACGGACTTTATAGGTCCTGATGCTGTTGGGCTGTATGGAGACTTCCAGCTGATTACCACTGAAGTCTGCACTTCCTATACTCTTCTCCGTACCATCTGCTTCAACGGCACTTGTAATAGTTCCTGCAAATGTCAGCACTGCATTTTGTGGAGCTTTGCCACCCGTTTCGTACACACGCACCACATATTCGTCCGAACTTTCCGCTTTCTTCAAAGCTTTGATGACAACGTTACTATTGTCCGAAGATGCGAAAGTGAAGGCTTTGCCCAATGTTCCGGAATGTTTCTCGGCAGCAAAAGCCTTCAGACGCTGATTCAATACTTCAGACTCCTTAACGACCTGCGCCTTGTCCAAACCGCTGGCATGCCCTACCAAACTATAAGTGAAAGTATGATATCCCAGGTCCTGACGGTCCTGATACGGATAGTTGTTCTTAGTCTCGGGTGTATGAAGCAATGTCAGGCGGAGTGTATGATTATCAGGTTTATCCCAGCCATATTTACTGTCATTCATAATAGAAACACCATAACTGCCGTCACTATCGGTTAAATCCGCCCAATATTGGGCATATACTTCATAAGCGGTCAATATATTATTACCTCTCTGAACGCTGCCTATACCCAGATCGTAGGTCGCCTTTTCGTTATCAACATTCAAGGGGAATTCTGCTTTCAGCAGTGCATTTGTTGACTGCCAGTCTATCTCATTGTAAAAGTCTATACGGTCAGCCAATTCTCCCTCGTAAAGCCGGATATACTGACGGAACAACGATTTGCCATGGCGCTTTTCTATACACAAAGTCTTGCGCAGGGCACCATTCTCACACAGATTCATTTTCACGTCTTCAGTAATAGAAACAGGTGCACGGTCAATAGTCTTTTTCAGAATCTCCCAAGCTGGCCAATTATATGATTCATTCTCAGTAAAAAGAGCCAAACGAATAGATTTGCCGTCCTTAACAAGTTCTTTATTGTTTTTCTTATCGTAAAGCGAGATTATATCTCCCTGCTTATCCAATGAGATTTTATAGACAGAGTTCTCCACTGTTGTTTCTGAAACAAAAGAATCTGCCAGCTTCTGGCTTCCGGAAAGTCGGACATCATACACGGCATATCCTGTAGCAGGTACAGTTGCTTCTATCAATAAATACACAGTTCCATTCCGGTAAGAAAGTAATTGGGAAGCAACTTGCTTGCCTTCCGCATTATAAACACTGACACCTTTAGGGAATTTGGGAGCTTCAATCGCTACCTCCGCTACATCCGTAACCGGAAATCCGAGTGCATTGTAGAACACAACCGGAATCCCCTTGACGCGAGTATCCATTTTCTCAGAAACAGCCCCTACCGAAGCTGTCAGAACACCTGAAAATTGCTTTAATGAAAGCAATTCATCATTCCACGAAAACTCATAAGCACGTGGGATACTGGTACCGGTAAGGTCATCATGGAATTGGTGGAAAATGAAACGCTTCCATGCTTCTGTCAGACTTTCACCCGGATAACCGGCTATACCCAACCAATCCGCTGCTACGGCCGCTCTTTCGGCAGCATCTCCCAAAAGTTCATTCTGACGGTTATAAAGCTTCATGGCAGCTTGCGAAGTATAACATCCGGTTCCATGTACATCCATCAGCAATTCACCGTTGAAAACGGGCAATTCCGAATGTTTTTCATAAGGAAGATAATCCTTGAATAACTGATCGCTCGTTGCGCTGATTATTTCTAACGGACCGTTCCCCTTGATACCTTTCTCTACAGAACTGACAGAGCCTATTGAGGGAGAACCACCCGTATCACCCGTACCATAATAGCGATAAACCGTATTCAATGGAGTGCGCTTAGTCAGTCCCAACAATTCTTTATCTTCCGACAGGTCAATGTTATTCCAGCGCTTACCATAATCATAGCCATGAGCAAGCATAATAGAAGAACCGTCAATCCCCTTCCACAATCCAAGCATAAAAGGATGTTTACTCTCTCCATAAAAAGGATGGTTACGCCAGTCGAGTTTCTGTGAAGAAAAGCCGATGAGACCGCAATGTTTGGCAATAGTAGGCAGCGTCCAGCCAAAGCCAAAACAGTCGGGCAAGAAAATATCCGTACTTTCTGTCCCGAACTCTTTTCTGTAATATTCCTGTCCAAGCAGGATGTTACGAATGGAAGACTCAACAGAGGGTACCAGCACATCCGATGCTTCCCAACTACTGCCACTGATATGCCAGCGACCTGAACGCACAAATGCTTTGAGTTGCTCATATTCACTGGGAAAGTATTCTTTCATCCAAGCATATTTGACACCTCCTTCAAAATTGAAGATATAATCGGGATACTTCTTCAACAAAAACAGATTACGGGACAAGGTATTCCAAACATACTCTTTGATGGTGGTTTGGACATCCCAATTCCATTGGGTATCCAGGTGGGCATCTGCCACCATATAAGCTTTCGCTTTTTTCTCCGGTTTTGCACTCTGTGCATGCATACTACCTGAACAAAGCAGCGCAGATGCTAATAGGATAACTGGTAATTTCATAGTAAAATATTCTATTGTGAATAATACAGATATTTATCAATCGCAAAAATAGCGGCACTTGCCTAAAAGCATACCTATATTTATGCCATAAAAGTGTAATTACATGGCTATGGCTGTAAAACGCACAAAAAAGTCAGAAAAGTATTACTCTTTTTTCTATGCTTCCCAACCATATCCTACCATAATTCTCTATCTTTGCAATACCTAATTAGTCCGATATACAGATATGAAAAACAAACACTACTTCCCTCAAGTTTCACTGCTTATCTGCATCTTATGCTGCTTTCCGCATTTGATTCATGCATACAGTCTACGGCAATTTTCAAACAAAAATGGCTTATCCAACAGTGCTATCTTATCCCTTTACCAGGATCATCAGGGAGTCATCTGGATCGGTTCATGTGATGGTCTGAATATTTTCGACGGCACCAATATCCATGTATATAATCCTGTCAACCCGACGAAAGCCCCATTATCCGGAAACCTGATTAACGACATCATGGAGACTGAAAAGGATGTATTATGGATACAGACCAACTATGGACTGGACCGTCTGGATACTAAACTCCAGACATCCAAAAGCTTTACGGAGTTCAAAGACAAGAACTATATGGCAAAAAGCAGGGATAATGACCTTTTCATTGTAAAAGACGACGGATATATCTATTACTATCAACCGGAAAAACAACTCTTCCAAAAGTTGGAAGTACCTCAAATAGCATTCGGACACGTATTATCCACTATCATCGACAAAAACAATATTCTATGGGTATTCACTTCGAATAATGACACCCGCAGCTATCAGATAATCAAGAATAAAGAAGAGATAGCCCTCACCCCAAACAATCTTTTCAAACATTCCGAACAGTTATTATGGGCATTCGCAGAAGAAGATCTGGTCTATTTCATCGATAAGACCTACTCACTCTATGAATATGACTTCGGAAATCAACAGCAATACTTTATTGCAGATCTCAAAGCAGAAGTCGAAACACGCGGAGAAGTTTCTTCCATCATCAAACAACAAAACGACTATTACATCGGCTTCAAAAGCAGCGGATTGATCGTATTGAAATATATGTCCGATCAGAAAATAAAATACCAGATGCAAGATACAGAAATCCATTCCGGCATCTTCTGTCTGATGAAGGACAAATATCAGGATATTGTTTGGATAGGAACAGACGGACAAGGGGTATACATGTATTTCAATGATGCTTTCTCCATTACCAATACACTGCTGGATACTCCTGTATACCAGATAAACAACCCCGTACGTACCGTTTACTACGACGAGGAACAAACCTTATGGATAGGAACCAAAGGAGGAGGTATATTACGTATCAGGAATTATTCTCCGGAAACCAATGCAGCAGTTTCTTTCGACCGGATTTCCATCAGCAACAGTACCTTAACCGACAACACCGTCTATTGCTTTGCCCCCGGTTCTGCGAACAGGCTATGGATTGGAACGGAAAACGGGCTTAACTACTATTCATACCAGAATAAACAGCTGAAAGCGTTTACAGTGATAGCCGATGGAAAGAAGGTGAAATATGTACACTCCATCAACGAATTAAATGATACCACTTTATGGGTATCCACTGTAGGTGAAGGTATCGTAAAAGTTATTTTGGATAAAGCCGGTAGCTCTCCTTCCGTTAAATCGGCTACCAGAATTGTTCTGGATGACGGGCGTATGGCTTCCAATTATTTCTTTACCTCCTTCCAGGAGAATGATTCTATCCTTTGGTTCGGTAATCGTGGCTATGGAGCCTACCGGCTCAATGTCGAAACCGAACAGCTAACTCCATACAGGTTTGATAATGTAGTGAACAGTCAGACAGCCAATGATATTTTCGCCATTTATAAAAATGAGAAAGGATATTGGCTGGGAACCAGTTCCGGACTACTTCACTTCAATGAAGATTACTCACATTATCATGACAGGGCTGACCTTTTCTCAAACAACACAGTACATGGCATTTTGGAAGACCAGCAAAATAACCTTTGGATCAGCACGAATCAAGGACTGGTAAGGTTCAATCCTAAAACCAATACCGGGCAGACTTACGACCGGGAAAACGGACTGGAAGTCACTGAATTCAGTGATGGAGCTTTCTATAAAGACTCGCGGACCGAAACTTTGTTCTTCGGAGGGACAAACGGATTTGTTACCGTCAAGCCTAATGCTTATATTATGGCAGACTATATGCCTCAAATAAACCTGAAGGGATTATCTATCTTCGGAAAAGAATACAATATTCATGATTTTCTCCACGACAAAAAAGGAAAGAAGATACTTCAGCTGGATTATAGCCGGAACTTCTTCTGCATCGACTTTATGGCAATAGATTATATAAATGGTAACAATTACTCTTATTCTTACAAATTGGACGAAGTAAGCAGCCAATGGATAGAAAGTGGAACATCGGCCAGCGCCATCTTCTCCAATCTTGCACCCGGACAATATACTTTGTTAGTGAAATACAAGAATAACATGAATGGAAAAGAGTGCGAACCGCAGAAACTTCTGATTCAGATTACTCCTCCCTGGTATTTAAGTAATTGGGCATATATTCTCTATTTCATATTAATCGCTTTGTTCTGCATTCTTGCTGTTTACAGGATAGTTCATCAATACCGCCGGAAGCAGCACCGCATGATTGAGAAATTGAACCGGGAAAAGAAAGAAGAAGTCTATGAATCCAAGCTGCGCTTCTTTACCAACATCACTCATGAATTCTGTACACCACTGACGTTGATTTATGGTCCGTGCGAAAAGATACTTGCCTACCCGCAATCTGATTCGTACATCCGCAAATACGGGAAGATGATACAGCAGAATACAGAAAAACTGAATGGCTTGATTCTGGAACTGCTGGAATTCCGCAGGCTGGAAACCGGTCATAAGGTGCTTTCTATCCAAAGATTATCCGTATCGGACAAACTCCAGAACATAGCGGAATCCTTCTGTGAATTGGCTGAAAATAAGAATCTGAACTATCGGTTGGATATTGAACCGGACATTGAATGGAATACGGATATCAGTTGTTTCAGTAAGATCGTCAATAACCTGATCTCAAATGCCTTCAAATATACTCCGGAAGAAGGGAATATCACCATCGGTCTGAAAGTAGAAAACCAGCTTCTAACCCTTAATATATCCAACTCAGGAAAGGGGATAGCGAAAGAGAATCTTGCAAAGATATTCGATCGCTATAAGATATTGGATTCTTTTGAAATGAATGGCAAGAATTCACGGAATGGGCTGGGATTGGCTATTTGTAAGAATATGGTTACTCTGTTGAACGGTGAAATCAATGTCAGCAGTATTCAGAATGAGATAACTACATTTACAGTCACTTTACCGGAACTATCGCCCACTGCACAGGAAGCAGAAACACCCCAAAAAGTGTATGCAACAGGACCTCTGAATACAAATACGGAGCCCATGGAACTGGAACAGACCACTGTTAATTTTGACACTTCCAAGCACACGGTTATGATCATTGACGACGATCCTTCTATGTTATGGTTCGTCTCGGAAATATTTGTAGATAAATACAATGTATTATCTTTCAATAACGCTGCAGAAGCTTTGGCCAGCCTGGAACTGAAGCAGCCGGATCTGATTATTTCAGATGTGATGATGCCTGAAATAGACGGGCTTTCCTTTGCCCAGAAAATCAAGCAAAACAAGTTATGGAGCCATATTCCACTCATTCTACTGTCTGCCCTTCATCACGAAGACGATCAGGTGAAAGGCATTGAAGCTGGTGCAGAAGTGTATGTGACGAAACCTTTCAATGTAAAATACTTAGAGAAAGTAGTCTACCGATTGATTAAAAGAGAATCGGACCTGAAAGAATATTATAGTTCCATATTCAGTTCATTCAAAGTGGAAAACGGGAACTGTATCCACAAAGAAGATCAGGAATTCCTGGATAAGGTGATAGAAACCATAGAAAAGAATATCACAAACCCTGACTTATCCGTTGAACTATTGAGCAGTGACCTGGGCTATAGCACCCGTCAGTTCTACCGTAAATTAAAACCTATAACAGACAAATCTCCTGCTGATATCATCAAAGAATATCGCCTCACAATGGCCGAGCGACTGTTGCTGACAAAGAACTATACCATTGAGGAAATTATGGACAAGACAGGTTTCAATAACCGCGGAACGTTCTATAAGTTATTCTCCCAGCGTTTCGGTATGCCACCACGCCAATATAGGGAACAGCAGAAAGATAGTGTGAAGAAAGAATTGACAGATATGGATTCTATCAACGAATAGCGTCACCGGATAAGAATAAAAAAGGGAAGCTTTACTTCCCTTTTACAATCCTCTTAATATCATTCAATTTATTCAATGCCTCCAGCGGAGTCAGATTATTCACATCCAGATTCAAAATCTCGTCACGTATCTGGCAGAGCACAGGATCTTCTAACTGGAAAAAGCTAAGTTGCATGCCGCCACGCGTCTCTCCTACTTCCGCCATCGGCTTACTTGCAATACCTTGCTGACGATTGTCCGCCTCAAGCTGTTTCAGAATGTCATTTGCACGTTTTACGATACTTTTCGGCATACCTGCCATCTTTGCCACATGGATACCAAAGGAGTGTTCACTACCGCCACGTTCCAGTTTACGCAGGAAAATGACCTTATTATCCACCTCCTTAACGGAAACATTGTAGTTCTTGATACGCTTGAAGCTTTTCTCCATCTCGTTCAACTCGTGATAGTGCGTAGCAAACAACGTACGTGCCTTTGCTTTAGGGTGTTCATGGATATGCTCTACAATTGCCCAGGCAATAGAAATACCGTCGTACGTAGACGTACCTCGTCCCAACTCGTCAAAAAGAACCAGACTGCGCGAAGAAAGGTTATTCA
>ERZ773216.3144-NODE-3144-length-14056-cov-9.392472_pt1 | contig 14056 bp, 10 predicted proteins | sample MGYA00511259_ERZ773216 | MGnify/ENA primary metagenome ERZ773216 (study PRJEB29015, sample SAMEA2737764) | human gut metagenome | biome: human gut; feature: human-associated habitat; material: faeces | place: China | collected 2012 ... | reverse complement strand
CTCGCTTGCAATGGCGGGGTCAAGGGGCAAGGCCCCTTGCGTTCTCTTGGGGGTCCAAGGGGGATATTCTCTCACGTGAGAGAATATCCCCCTTATCCGCAGCCCCACACGGTGTGGGGAAAAGCCGCAGCCTCTTCGGGCTGCTCCCCCCCTCCGCGCCATGCGCGGAAAAAGAGAGGACTTCTCTTTCGAGAAGCCCTCTCTTATTACTTATTTTCTGCTGTGCAGAAGCAATTATTCCGCTTCCTGCATCGCCTTCGCAGCAGCGACAGCCTTCGCCTGTGCGTCGGCGGAACACTGCTCGTAGCGCACGAAGTGCATCACGAACGAGCCGCGGGACTGGGTCATGGAGCGCAGGTCAATGGCGTAGCTCATCAGCTCTGCCTCGGGGCACTCGGCCTCGATGACCTGCTCGCCGTTGCCGGTCGGGGTCATGCCCATGACGCGGCCGCGGCGCTTGTTGAGATCGCCGAGGATATCGCCCATGTACTGGTCGGGCACCGTGACCTTGAGCTCGCACACCGGCTCGAGCAGGACCGGGGACGCCTCGGGCATGGCTGCCTTGTAGGCGAGGTTCGCCGCGGTCTTGAACGCGATCTCGGACGAGTCGACCGGGTGATAGGAGCCATCGTAAAGGACGGCTTTGAGGTTCACGACGGGATAACCCGCGAGCGGGCCGTGGACGCAGGCCTCGCGCAGACCCTTTTCGACCGCGGGGAAGAAGTTCTTGGGGACGCTGCCGCCGAAGACTTCCTCGGCGAAAACCATCTCTTCGCTCTCCTCGTTGGGCTCGAAGCGGATCCAAACGTCGCCGAACTGGCCGCTGCCGCCGGTCTGCTTCTTATGACGGCCCTGCTTGGAGACCGTCTTGCGGATCTTTTCACGGTAGGGCACGCGCGGCGTGTCGAGCACGACCTCGACGCCGAAGCGGCTCTTGAGCTTGTTGACGAGCACGTCGATCTGGATGTCGCCCGCGCCGGAGACGACCATCTGGTGCGTTTCGGCGTTGTTGACGACGCGGAAGGACGGATCTTCCTCGTTCAGGCGGTTGAGGCCCTGGGCCATCTTATCCTCCTGGCCGCGGGTCTTGGGCGCGATGGCGACGCTGTAGCAGGGCTCATCGAACGGGATGGGCTCGATCTTGACGACCTTGCGCGGCTCGCAGAGCGTATCGCCGGTCTTGACCTTGTCCATCTTGGCGATGGCGCCGATGTCGCCGCAGGTGAGCTCCTTGACCTCGGTATACTTCTTGCCCTTGGGGATGTACAGGCGGCCGAGCTTCTCGGTCTCGCCGGTGCGGGCGTTGACCATGGGCATATCGGGCTTGATGGAGCCGGAGAGCACCTTGACGTAGGAATACTTGCCGTACTGGTCGGAAATGGTCTTGAAGACGAACGCGGTCGGCAGTGCGCCGGGCGCGACGACGAATTCGGAGGACTCGCCGTCCTCATTCTCGGCCATCAGGGCGCGGGCGTCCTGCGGCTGGGGAAGAAGCTCGACGATGGTATCCATCAGGATGCGCGTGCCCATGCCCTGAATGGCGGAGCCGCACACGACAGGGAAGAGAGACAGGTCCTTAACGCCCTGGCGCAGGCCATGGATCATCTCGGCATAGGTGAAGTCTTCACCGGCGAAGAACTTTTCCATAAATTCCTCGCTCGTCTCGGCGACGGACTCCTTGAGCGCGTCGTAGAGCTCATCGAGCACGGGCTTTTTGTTCTCAGGCACTTCGATCTCGACGCGGCCGCCGCCGGGGCCGAACTCGAATGCGCGCTTATGCAGCACGTCGATGATGCCGATGACCTTCTTGCTCTCGTCCCAGATGGGGGCGACGACGGGGGCGATGTTCTTGCCGAAGCGCTCGCGCAGCGTGTTGAACGCGGCGTTGTAGTCGGAGTTCTCCTCGTCGGTCTTGGAGATGTAGAGCAGACGGGGGAGAGAGTTCTTCTCGCAATATTTCCACGCCTTTTCCGCGCCGACGCTCATGCCGGCCTTGGCCGAGCAGACGATGACGGCAGCGTCGGCAGCCTGAACGGCCTCCGCGACCTCACCGGCGAAGTCGAAGCCGCCGGGCACGTCGAGCACGTTGATCTTGCAGCTGTCGTATTCCACGGGAGCCACGGCCAGAGAAATGGAGATCTGGCGGCGGATCTCTTCGGGATCGTAGTCACAAACGGTATTGCCGTCGGCAATTCTGCCCAGACGGTCCGTGCCGCCGGTGAGATACAGCATGCTCTCAGCGAGGGTGGTCTTGCCGCTGCCGCTGTGGCCAAGCAGCACGATATTGCGGATGTCTTTTGCACTCATAATGGGTCAGTCTCCTTCCGAAAATCGTAAATCCCAGATCGGCTCGCGCCATAAGGTGGGATAATACTCAATGCAGAAATGATATCATGTTTTTCTCGCCATTACAACCATATTTTTCCGCAAATTTTCGTTTTCTTCGTTCGAAGTGTCAATAACGGTCGCTGAGCAGGGCGTCGACCAGCGCGCTGAGCGACCACAAAAGTACGTAAATGAGCAGAGAAAACGGCGTGAGCACGCTGTATGCGCCGACAAAAGTTAAATAAAATGCAAGGAGCGTCGAGGCCGTGGCGGCTAAAAATGCAAGCACCGTGCAGCGCCTTGCGGACGCGCACAATCTCTTGCTGCCGAGCACGACCTCGGCATACGGCATGAGTCCCTCGCGCATGAGCAGCGCATACGGCCGCCCGCCGCCGCGCTCGGAGAGCGCCAGGCGCGTCGAGAGTTTGGGGTAGACTGCGCGCGCGTCGGTGCCGAACTTGCGCTTTAAGAGCGCGGGGGTGATGTTGCCGTCGCGCACGGCGAGCACAGGCGTGATGCGGCTGTGGTGCAGGGCGTGGAGCGCCCAGTCGACATTTTCCGCGGGCATGTACTTCACGGCGAACACCGCGATGAGCGTGCCGTCGACCGAGAGGAACACGCCGGTCTTGAGGCCTAAGTTGCGCGGCAGGTTCACGCCGCGTTTTCTCATAAAGCCCGCCGTGCCGAAGAGCACCGTTTCGCCGTGGATGCGGCCGCCGACGCCGCCCTCTTCGTAAAAGTCGACGTCCTCGACCTGCTCGCGGAAGCCGCCGTCTCTGGCGAGAAGATTGTCAAAAAGGCGGCTCAGGCCGCTTTCGGACGCGTGGGCCATCGTCGCGGCGTAGGAGATGACCTTGCCGCTCTCCTCGCCGAAAACCTTGAGCCCGCCGAGCGTGACCGTTCCGGGCGGGAACAGGTCGCCGTCGGTCAGAATGACGCAGTTGCTCCGGCGGATGGCGTCCGCGCCGGAAAAGCCCGCCACGGCGCTGCCGCTTTTGGCAAGCCGCGCGGCGATGCGCTTGAGCGGCAGCGCGCACACCATCGGAAACGCGAGCAGGTTCGCACTCGCGAGCATCACCGAGAGGTTCCACGCAAGCAGCGCGTTCTGCTTCGTCTCGAGCGTCGAGAGCATGCCGAACACGACCGCCGCCGCGAGGAAGACCGGCAGCAGCACGCTCTGCCAGCGGGAATACGGGTCGTTCGCGCGCGCGGAATTGGAAAATCCGCCCGGCAGGCCCACGCGCTTGGCCGCGCCCCCTGCCGTCACGGTGACGATATACGGCGCATTGCCGATGGCCGCGATGCGGAACGTGTCATACATGCCGTGCAGACGCAGACTTTCGCCCAGCAGCGCGCAGTAGACCGACATCGCCCCCAGCACCGGCAGCGGCAGCGACAGCGCCGCGCGCGCGGGAAGAAAAGCATAGAGTGCCGTATCGAGCAGCGTGACAAGGCATAGAAGCATCGACAAAAAGCCCGACGTGACTTTTCCCTGTTTGAGCGAGCGCAGCGCGCCCGCAAAAATGCGCCAGCCGATGGCGCAGGCGATCGCCTCGACCGCCAGCGGCGGCAGCGCGCGGATCATCGGATCAGCGGTGTACGCCTCCGGCAGGATGGAAAAATGCTCCAGCACCGCCATGACGCACAGCAAAAGCGTGAAAATACCCGCCCCACGGCGCGCCTTCGTCGCGCCCGAAAGCTGAGCGCGGTAGTCGGAGAGCGTTTCGGTCAGCGGCGGCTCGGGGAGCTCGGGTTCAGGCTCTTCGAACTCTTCTTCCTCGTCCTCTTCCTCCTCCGCGTCGTCGTAGAGCTGCTCGGTGTCGCGCATCTTGCGGCGGGAGAACAAACCGCGGCGCGGCGGCTCCTCCTCGATGACCGTGTCCTCGCGCTCGGAGAGCGCCTCCTGCACGGTCTGGGCCAGGATGTCCTGCAAGCTCATGGACTTGGGCTCGTCGTCCTGCGGCGGTTCTTCTTCGGGAGTTTCTTCCGGCTCGGCTTCCACCGGCTCTTCGGCCTTTTTCGCGCCGGGGAAGGGGATGACGGGGATGCGGGCGGTCTCGTCCGCCGTTTCATCCACCGTTTTTTTCGCCGCCTCCGCCTTTTTCGGCAGGGGGACGACCTTTGCCGGCGGTTTCTTTTCCGCCGGCGGCTCGGGTTCTTTTTCTTCCGGTTCGGGCGCGGCGGGCGTGCCGCTGCCGTACTCGGCCAGAATGCTCTCGAGCGTGAATTCCGCGTCCTCGTCCATGCTGCGGGCCGTGTTTTTCAGCAGCAGCTCGGAGTCGGCGAGCGTTTCTTCAAATTCAAGGTCTTTGGGGTCCATATCGTTCCTTCTTTACCGTTACTGCCCCAAGCGCTGGCGCACCGCCTCGTAGAGGAGGATGGCCGCCGCCGCGGAGGCGTTGAGCGACGAAATTTTACCCTTCATCGGGATGCTGACGAGGAAGTCGCACTTTTCGCGCACCAGTCTCGTCATGCCGTCGCCCTCGCTGCCGATGACGATGGCCGCGGGGCCCTTGAGGTCCGCGGAGTAGAGGTCGCTCGTGCCCTCGGCCGCCGTGCCGAAGACCCAGACGCCTTCTTTTTGCAGCTGCTCCAAAAGCGCGGGGATGTTCGGCACGCGCGCGACGGGCACATAGCTCACCGCACCCGCGCTCGTCTTGGCGACAATGCTCGTGAGGCCCGCGCTGCGGCGCTTGGGAATGACGACGCCATGCGCGCCCGCGCACTCCGCCGTGCGGATGATCGCGCCGAGGTTATGCGGGTCGGAGATCTCGTCGCAGACGACGATCAAGGGGTTTTCGCCTTTTTCGCGCGCGATGTTCAAAATATCCTCAACACTGACATATTCGCGCACGCTCGTGAGCGCGATGACGCCCTGATGGGCGTGCGTGCGGGACATGAAGTCGAGCTTACGCTTGTCCGCGTCCACGACGACCACGCCCGCGGCGCGGGCGGTCGAGGCGATGTGGCCGAGCGTCTTATCGGTCTCGCCCTTCTGGATGAAAATTTTGTCGATGGTCGTGCCCGCGCGCAGCGCTTCGATCACGGCGTTGCGGCCCTCGATGATGCCGTCGGCCTCCGCGTCCTGTACGCGCGCGGTCTTTTCCTTGCGTTCCTTATCCATAAAAGAAATTTCTCCTTGTGACAAATTTTTATAGAATACTCCATTGCAACTATAACACAGAACAAGGGCAAGATAAAGAGGGCGCAAAGCAAAAGTTCATCGAAAATTCACCGTAGAAAACTTGTGCGATTTTCTTATATATGGTATAGTTGAAATCACTAATTCAAAAAGTGCGCATCTTCGCATTTTTCTGTCTCCCGACAGGAGGAACAACATGGAGCCAAACAACAGAAACAACCGCAATCGCGGCGACAAGAACCGCCGGCGCGGCGGGGGCATGTGGTCGATCGTCCTATGGGCGCTGCTGCTGACGATCGGTGTGAACTACCTCTCCGTCATGCTCGATCAGGCCCGCACCGCCGAGTCTTCGTGCGAGATCGCATACAGCGAGCTTGTCGAACTCGTGGAGGAGGGGAAGGTCAAGTCCATCGAATTCGGCGACACGGTCTTCACCATCACGCCGGTCGACGGCTTTACCTACACGGATGACGACGGCAAGCGCTATGATCAGAACTATACGCTCTTCACCACCATCATTCCCGACGCGACGGAAAATCTGATTACCCTGTGCGATGAGCACGGCGTGACCTACACCAAGCCCTATCAGCCGCCCGTTTCGCCGATCCTCACGTTCATGGTGCGCTATATTCTGCCCACGGTGCTGATGGTCGGCGCGTTCATGCTGCTGATGAACTTCATCACGAAAAAGTCCGGCGGCATGGGCGGGATCGGCGGCATCGGCAATGTCGGCAAGGCCAACGCCAAGGTCTACATGGAAAAATCCACCGGCGTGACGTTCGCGGACGTCGCCGGTCAGGACGAAGCGAAAGAATCGCTCGTCGAGATCATCGACTTTCTGCACAACCCCGAAAAATACACCGCCATCGGCGCAAAGATTCCCAAGGGCGCGCTGCTCGTCGGCTCTCCCGGTACCGGTAAAACGCTGCTGGCCAAGGCCGTTGCGGGCGAGGCGAAGGTGCCGTTTTTCTCGATCTCCGGCTCTGACTTTGTCGAGATGTTCGTCGGCGTCGGCGCGAGCCGCGTGCGCGACCTCTTCGCCGAGGCGTCGAAGGTCGCCCCCTGCATCATCTTCATCGACGAGATCGACACCATCGGCAAATCCCGCGACGGCGGGCGCTACGGCGGCGGCAACGACGAGCGCGAGCAGACGCTCAACCAGCTGCTCGCCGAAATGGACGGCTTTGACCCGAGCAAGGGCGTCATCGTGCTTGCCGCGACGAACCGCCCGGAGGTGCTCGACAAGGCGCTGCTGCGCCCCGGCCGCTTCGACCGCCGCATCACCGTCGACCGCCCGAACCTCGCCGGCCGCTTAGCAACGCTGCAGGTCCACACGCGCGGCATCAAGCTCGCCGAGGACGTGGATCTCAAGAAGGTCGCGCTCGCGACCGCGGGCTGCGTGGGCGCGGACCTTGCAAACCTCGCCAACGAGGCGGCGCTCCGCGCCGTGCGCAAGGGACGCAAGCTCGTTACGCAGGAGGACATGCTCGCGGCGTTCGAGTTCGTCATCGCGGGCAGCGAGAAGAAAGGCAGCGTCCTCACCGAGTTTGAAAAGAAGCTCGTCGCCTATCACGAGGTCGGCCACGCGATGGTCGCCTACAAGCAGAAAAACGCCGAGCCCGTGCAGAAGATCACGATCGTCCCGCACACCGAGGGAAGCCTTGGCTACACGCTCCTCATGCCTGAAGAGGACAAGACGAACCTGCGCACGCGCGATGAGCTGATGGCGAAGATCGCCGTCTCGATGGGCGGCCGCGCGGCCGAAGAGGTCGTGATGAACACGATGACCAACGGCGCCTCGCAGGATATTCAGGAGGCGACGAGCATCGCGCGCAACATGGTCGCCATGTACGGTATGAGCGACGCGGTCGGCATGGTCGCGCTCGGGTCGGTGCGCAATCAGTACCTTGACGGCGGCTACGGCCTCGACTGCGCGCAGGATACCGCCGCCATCATGGACCGCGAGGTCAAGCGTATCCTCGACGAGTGCTACAAGGACGCCGTACAGGTCATCCGCGACAACCGCGAGGATATGGACAAGGTCGTCGCCTACCTCCTTGAAAAGGAGACCATCACTGGCGGTGAAATGGTCGCTATCCTCGAAGGCCGCGATCCCTCGGCCGTCGAAGAGGCCTACGCTTCCACGCGCAAGAGCGAGGACGGCTTCCGCCCCTCGCAGCCGAGCGTGATCGAAGCGCCCGCCAAGCACATTTCGATGACGAGCGAAAAGATCGAAATGCCGCCGGAGGACAAGGGCGAAGATACTCAGACTGAAGACAAGCCCTCGACTGAGCCCGAAACGCCGGATACTTCCGCGGAAAACACTGACGAAAACAAATAAACAACCAAAAAAATCCCCGCTGTAAAAACAGCGGGGATTTTTTATATCAATTTATACCACTTGGAATAAGTAGAACTTGAGGTAATCCGTCTCCGGCACGTTCCAGAGGATGGGGTGGTCACAGCTCTGCGTGCGCGCTTCGATCTGCCGCAGCTCGACGCCCGCGTCCGCGGCGGCGGAGCGCAGCATCCGCTCAAAGCGTTCGGCGGGCATGAAGTGGCTGCACGACGCGGTCGCAAGGTAGCCGCCGCGCGGCAGCAGGCGCATCGCGCGCAGGTTGATCTCCTTGTACCCCTTTTCGGCGTTGTTCGCCGTGCGGCGAGACTTTGTGAACGCCGGGGGATCGAGGATGATGAAGTCATAGGGCTTTTCGTGCGCGGCCTCGAGCTGCGGGAGCAGGTCGAAGACGTCGGCGGCGAGAAAGTCCATTTTGTCCTCAAGGCCGTTGCGCGCCGCGTTCGCGCGCGCCATTTCGATGGCGCTCTCGGACACGTCCACCGCCGTCACGTGCTCTGCGCCGCCTTTGGCGGCGTTGAGCGCGAACGAGCCCGTGTGCGTGAAGCAGTCGAGCACGCGCTTGCCGTGCGCGAGGTGCGCGACGGCGAGGCGATTGAACTTCTGGTCGAGGAAAAAGCCCGTCTTCTGCCCGTTTTCGACATCCACACGGTAGAAAACGCCGTTCTCGCAAATTTCAGTGATGGGGCTCTCGGGCGTTTTTTTGCCGGGGAGGGGAAACCAACCCTTGTTCTGCGTCAGGCCCTCCTTTTCGCGAAGCACGACATCGTTGCGCTCAAAAAGGCCGTCGATCGTCTCGCCGTCCTGCTCCAGCACCTCGACAATGAGGGGGAAGAGCATGTCCTTGATCTTTTCCATGCCGAGCGAGAGCGTCTGCGTGACGAGAAGATTTTCAAACCGGTCGACCGTCAGGCCGGGGAAGGCGTCCGCCTCGCCGAAGATCAGGCGGCAGCAGCCGGTCTGCCCATCCATGACCGCCTTGCGGTAGTCCCAGGCGTAGCGTACGCGCCGCCGCCAGAAGCTTTCATCAAAGCGGTCGTTCGCGTTGCGCGAGACAATGCGCACGCGGAGCTTACTGAGTCTGCTCAAAAAGCCCGTGCCGAGATATTTGCCCTTTTCCGACACCACATCGACGAGCGCGCCGTTTTCACACTCGCTCTCGTCCGGCTCGCGGGCGACGTCGGAGTCGTACACCCAGGGATGTCCGCTCTCGAGCCAGCGCGTGCCCTTGGCGGTGACGGTCAGGATCGGATAGTCGCGTGCAGCTTTCATAGATCAAAATTCCTTCTTTAAAACAAGTTTTCCCCATCATACCACGGCAAAAGCCGCGGCACAACTCATTTGTTGAGGAAAAACAGCCCGACAAGGCACAGCGCAAGGCCCACGAGCTTGTTGACCGTGATGGCCTCGTGGTAGACAAGATACCCAATGAACACCAAAATCGTCGCGATGGCCGCCGCAGATGACACCTGAAACGCGCTGACCGGCCAGCCCGCCTTGTAGGCGTGCATACTGCCAGCTTCCAAACCGACGACCGCGAGACCGAGCAGGTACGGCGCCCAGTTCATCTGGCTGTATTCGTGCAGAAGGTTCGCCCCGCCGCGGTTCGTCACAAAATACAGGATGCCCGAAAAGATTGAGCCGATCAGATACGTGACCGTGAGCGACGCGAGCGGATCAACGCTCTCGGGCAGCGATTTGGCGCAGATGTGATACACGCTGTTCGACGCCACAACGAGAATGAGCGGCCAGAAGTAAGCCATAAATATTCCCTCCTATTCAAATGCCGGATGCAAAACGGCAGCCAGACTTCCGCCTGACTGCCGGTAGGTGCGCACCCGTAATAGACAAGGAAAGTGTATCAGCGGCGCGCGCTCTTGTCAAGGAAAATCCCGCCGCGGCGGCGATTCCGACAAATTTGCAAGCGACAGTTCATACAACCTGCCGCTTGTATTTTCCGCTCCGCCATGCTACCATAAAAATGTCATATCAATCCCAGCCGCGCTTGCGGCGCAGACTTTAATGGAGGCAAATTATGAGCTATCCCAAGACCGGCGAAGAAGTTTACGTCAGCCTGAATCTGTCTAACACGATGCTCACAGGTCTCGGCAAGGGCACGATCACCCGCGAGGACGTTTCTGTGGACTACCTCAAGAAACTGTTTATGCAGCACGGCGTCATCGTCTCGGCCAAGCCCGAGTACCGCAACATCATGGAGCGCGTGAACAGCACCTATGACTTAGGGCTTGAAATTCCCGCAAAGCTCCAGCTCTTCCAGCTCTCCGAGCAGCACCGCCGCCTGGTGGTCGTGAATATCTCCGGCCTTCAGCGCAAGAACGGCTCGCTTCTCCCGTCCTACACGGAAGAGGAGCTTGACGAGGCAACGTTCACGTTCGTCAAGTATTACGTGCAGGGCGAGCACTACGACGAGCTTGTCGAGGAGAACAAGAAGCTGCGCTACGAGCTCGAGCAGGAGATATCCTGGAGAAACCGCACGGATTCCGAGGGCTGAGTTCGCAACACCTTACATCAAAAAAGGAAGAGGTTCCCGATGGGAACCTCTTCCTTTTTTGACTATGACAAAATGCTTCGCAGAATTCCGCGTCCGCAGACGCGGAAAAAATTGAGGTTGTAAATCGCCGCGACCGGCGCGTGGCGATTTACTCCTCTCGCGGAGCTTGTGTCGCAGCCGCCAAGGGCGGCAAGGCACGAAGCGGAGTACGGCTTTCTCAAAAAAGAGGCAGAGCCTCTTTTTTGAAATTACTTCTTCTCGTCTTCAAGCAGCCCCTTAAAGCTCGCGGCGAGGCCGGCGAGGCTCTGAATCTCGCTCGGGACGATGATTTTCGTCGCCTGACCGTCGGCGGCCTTTTCGAACGATTCGAGCGCCTTGATCTTGATGACCTGCTCGTTGGGGTTGGCCTCATTGAGCATCTTGATGGAGTCGGCAAGTGCCTGCTGCACGTTCAGGATGGCCTGCGCTTCACCCTCGGCCTTGAGGATGGCGGCCTGACGCTCGGCCTCGGCCTTGAGGATGGCCGCCTGCTTTTCGGCGTCCGCGCGCAGGATGGTGGACTGCTTTTCGCCCTCGGCCACGAGGATCTGGGACTGCTTCTGGCCCTCGGCCTGCAAGATGGACTCGCGGCGTTCGCGCTCGGCCTTCATCTGCTTTTCCATCGCGTTCTGGATCTCACGCGGCGGCAGGATGTTCTTGAGCTCCACGCGGTTGACCTTGATGCCCCACGGGTCGGTGGCCTCATCGAGGATAGAGCGCATCTTGGCGTTGATGACATCGCGGCTCGTGAGCGACTGGTCGAGTTCCATCTCACCGATGATGTTACGAAGGGTCGTCGCCGTCAGGTTCTCGATGGCGTTCATCGGGTGCTCGACACCGTAGGTGTAGAGCTTGGGGTCGGTGATCTGGAAGTAGATGACTGTGTCGATCTGCATCGTGACGTTATCCTTCGTGATGACGGGCTGGGGATCGAAGTCGGCCACCTGCTCTTTGAGGCTGACCTTCTTCACAACGCGCTCGAAAAACGGAATTTTGAAGTGCAGGCCCACGCCCCATGTCGCGCTGTAAGCGCCGAGGCGCTCAACAACGTAGGCGCGCGACTGCTGCACGATCTGGATGTTCGTGACGAGCACCAGAAGCACCAGCAGCACTAAAATGCCGATACCGATATAGCCGATCCATTCCATAGTTCTTTTCCTCCTAAAATGTTGTGTAGTTTGGGTTTACTCTCTTCTCTCGCTGGGTTCTTTACTCTCGCGCACGTAGAGCTTGACGCCCTCCATGCGAACGATCCTTGCCATTTTCCCCTTAGGGATGATATTGCCGTCTTCGCTGCGCGCCGTCCATGTCTTGCCGTCGATGTACACAGCGCCCGTGGCGTTCTCGTTGTCCACCGTTTCGGTCACCTTGGCCTCGTGGTGCAGCACACGGTCGGCATTCGTGGGCACGATCGTCTTATCCAGCATCTTGCGCGCAAGGGGCCTTGTTGCGATGAGCGCCAGAATGGATACGACCAGGAAGACCGCGAATTGCAGCCACAGCGCCGCGCCCAGCTCCGTCGCCACCAGCGCGGCCACCGCGCCCACGACGAACCAGATCGACACCAGCCCCGCCGTCGCCGCCTCGGCAATGCCGAAGATGATGATGGCGGCGATCCAGATAATGGTCATCATTTCATCTGCTCCTCCTTTCAAACTGCGCATACAGTAGACGTATGCCGGACCGATCATCGCGATGACGGTCAGCAGCATGATCCCGATGCTTTTGTTGTAGGGTGACAGATTCGCGTACAGGTTCGACAACTCGCTGCCGAGCGTGCGCGCGGACAGCAGCGGGGCTTCGACCGGCGGCTCGCCGGGAGTGGGGACTTCTTCTTTGAACAGCCCGTCCATCGTCACACCGTAGCGGTTGCAGATGAAGATGATCTTCTCCATCTCAGGGTAGCCGCGGCCCGACTCCCAGCGCGAAACCGACTGGCGCGAGACCTGAAGCTGTTCGGCAAATTCCTCCTGCGTCAGTCCGCTGCGTTTGCGGACCTCCTGGAGCCGCTCGCCAAATGCCATTGCGTTCCCTCCGTTTCTCTGTCTGAGGATAAGATAGCAAAACCGCGCGTCCATTTCCAGCAACTTTAGTGTTGCATTCCGTATTTTTTCGAAAAATTTCGCGCAAGTTTGATGTTACATTCATGTGACAGCGCGCTTTCCGCGCTGTTTTTCCTATTGTACCACACGCTCCACCGCTTTACCATGCTTATTTTGACGCGGCGATTGCCTTTTTTGTTCCCATCCGCTATACTAAAGTCAAATCATTTTTTCGGGAGCGTTATTATGCTGGAATTTGTCATTCCCTGCCTCTTGGGCCTTGAGAGCTTAGTGGGCGATGAGATCAGAAAACTGGGACTTTCTGACGTGCGCGTTGAGAACGGCCGCGTCCTCTGCCACGGCGAAGCGCGCGACATCGCGCGGCTCAACATCAATCTGCGCTGCGGTGCGCGCGTCATTCTGGTTCTGCACAAGTTCCGCGCGACGGATTTTGAATCGCTCTTTCAGGGCGTGCGCGCGGTGCATTGGGAGGACTGGATCCCCCGCGAGGGGGAGTTCCCCGTCGTGGGCTATTCCATCAACTCGACGCTCCACTCCGTGCCCGCCTGCCAGTCGATCGTCAAAAAGGCGGTCGTCGACCGCCTGAGCGCGGCCTACGGCATCGCGCAGTTCCCCGAAACGGGGCGGCGCTATCAGGTGCGCTTTTCCATCATGAAGGACGAAGTGACCGTCGGGCTCGACACCTCGGGCGAGGGCCTTTACAAGCGCGGCTACCGCGCCCACGGCGTGGCCGCCCCGCTCAAGGAAACGCTCGCCGCCGCAATGGTCAAGCTCTCGCACTACAATGGGCGCGACCCGTTCTGTGACCCGTTCTGCGGCAGCGGCACCATCGCCATCGAGGCGGCGCTCATCGCGCGCAACCGTGCGCCGGGCCTCAACCGCAGCTTTGCCGCCCAGCACTGGGCCACGCTCGATAAAATGCTCTGGCTCGACGCGGCCGACGAGGCGATGGACAAGGAATTCCACGGCAAGTACGAGATCTGGGGCGGCGACATCGACCCCGACGCCGTCGAGCTCTCGCGCCACAACGCCGAGCTCGCCGAGGTCGACGACATCGTCAAGTTCGAGGTCGACGACGCCACGCGTTTCCACTGGGGCGGCTTGTATGGCCGCATCGTGACGAACCCGCCGTATGGCGAGCGCCTTCTTGAGCGCGAAGAGGCGGGCGAGCTCTATAAAGCCTTCGGCAAGGCGATGGACAAATTACCTGACACCTGGCGGGTGTATGTGCTGTCGTCACATCCTGACTTTGAGCGCTGCTACGGGCGCTTTGCCGATAAGAAACGTAAGTTGTACAATGGCATGCTCAAATGTGATCTTTTCATGTATGGAAAAAGATTATAATGCCGCGCGCTGCGCGGCGGGGGAGCTCCCGCACCGTGCGGGAGTGCGTTAAAGGGGGATATTCTCTTTCTCAGAAAGAGAATATCCCCCTTTTAATCCCCCAAGAGAAAGAACGAGGGGCCTTCCCCCTCGACCCCGCACATTGGCAGTCTCGATCTTGAAGAGTTGCACGCGCTGCGCAATGTAAGTGCAGTGTACATGGCTTCGCCATGAATCCCTACGTTTCGTGACAACTCTCAACCGCGCCTTACTATCGTGAGGCGCGAGTGACGTTT
>ERZ773216.3138-NODE-3138-length-14078-cov-3.349355_pt1 | contig 14078 bp, 15 predicted proteins | sample MGYA00511259_ERZ773216 | MGnify/ENA primary metagenome ERZ773216 (study PRJEB29015, sample SAMEA2737764) | human gut metagenome | biome: human gut; feature: human-associated habitat; material: faeces | place: China | collected 2012 ... | reverse complement strand
TCAATGAAAAGCTTGCAAAAATCTCAATAAAAAGCTTGTAAAAATTTCATTGCAAAATGAATGGACTTGTTATATACTAATAAAGATTTGTAATCTGTAGTCAGAAATATTATTATTGAAAGAAAAGGATGGATAGATATGGCATTATTAGAGACCTGGCGTAACTTAGCTTACGGTGAGGGACTGGACGAGCAGAAGAGAGAAGAACTGTGGTCTGGTTATTTTCAGATTGAGAAAGGCATCTATGAAAAGATCCTTTCTAACCCAACTCAGGTGATTGAGGGAACCGTGAAAGAACTGGCTGAGAGATTTGACACCGAGATCCTGATTATGACCGGATTCTTAGACGGAATCAACGAGAGCTTAAAGGGATACGAGAATCCGATCGATACGATGGAAGAAGATACGGTTGTGAAGATCGAGATCGACCCAGAGAAGCTTTACTATAATATGGTAGAGGCAAAGGCTGACTGGTTATACAATCTTCCTATGTGGGATCAGATCCTGACAGAGGAGAAGAGAAAAGAACTGTACAAGACACAGAAGGCTTCTGGAACTATCGTGAAGGGGCCAAAGATCGGAAGAAACGATCCATGTCCATGCGGCAGCGGTAAGAAGTACAAAAAGTGCTGCGGTAAGAATATCTAAGACTGAACCGGAAGCAGAGCCATCGTTGAGATGTCCTCTGCTTTTGTGTTGCAAGGCGGAATGCGCAGGGCGGATTTCGCCTCTGGTGCCAGATGAAGGGTCTGGAGGAGAGGAGAGAAAGATGGACGCATACAGCAGTTTTGCTTCTGTTTATGATCAGTTCATGGATAATGTCCCTTATGAGGAGTGGGCAGAATATCTTACAGGACTTTTGGGAGAATACCAGGTTCATGATGGACTGGTCCTGGATCTTGGCTGCGGGACCGGAAGTCTGACGGAGATCTTGGCGAAGAAAGGGTATGACATGATCGGAATCGATAATTCCGAGGATATGCTTCAGATTGCCATGGAAAAGCGGGCAGATTCCGGATTGGACATCCTGTATCTGCTTCAGGATATGCGGGAATTTGAACTTTACGGTACAGTGGCTGCTGTAGTCAGCATCTGTGATTCCATGAATTACCTGACAGACTATGAGGATCTGGTGCAGACATTGAAACTGGTCAATAATTACCTGGATCCGCAGGGTGTTTTTATTTTCGATATGAATACGGTTCACAAATACCGGGATCTGATCGGCGACAGGACTATTGCGGAGGCCAGAGCCGAATGCAGTTTTATCTGGGATAATGATTACGATCCGGAGACAAAGATCAATGAATATGACCTGACACTGTTTATCCAGGAAGAGGATGATCTGTACCGGAGATTTGTGGAAACCCATTACCAGAAAGCTTATGAACTGGAAGAGGTAAAAAGAGCCATTGCGGAAGCAGGGATGGAGTTTGTGACAGTTTATGACGCATTTACCCGCAAAGCACCGGACGAGAACAGTGAGAGAGTGTATTTTATAGCAAGAGAACAGGGAAAACACTGGTGATTATAGAATTTGAAGGAGAATTTATGGCAGATGAACGAAGAGAAAAACTGCGGATGAGACAGAGAATCTGTTACAGACGATGACGGAGCAGTGGATGCAGTTGGAGAGAAAGACGACAAAGCAAAGAGAAGCAGCGGATTTATTTTATGAAAAGAAATTAATGAATTTGATTGAGGATAATTTTATAGCCAGAAACAGGGAACGTGTGGAAGAAGAAGTGGAATATCTGATTATGTCAGTAGGAACTAATCCTGGCAGCATTAAGTGAGATTCCACAGTACATTGCAGAAAAGAGAAATGCGGAATTATTGCAGAAAGAAAAGTACATTGTTCCATTGATGTTCACCATGTGTCAGAATGCCATGATTCGTGAAGAACAGGAAAAACTGGATATGGCAACATTGCTTTTGTACCGGTTGTTAGAAATGATAGAGCAGAAAAGGTTAGCCGGATATAATTTATATGTTTCAAAGATGAATTATAAAGAAATAAAAGTAAATATACAGATACATCCGGAATGGGATGGTATCGATGCGAAAGAACTCTTCAGACAGATAAAAGAAAGATATCTGGATATGAAAATCCAGTTGTTTGGAAAAACCGGAAATACCTATATGCCGGAACAGATATCATTGTTGGAAGGGTTCATTTTATTGGCAGCTCTTGACGATGAGATGTTAGTCAGGGGAAATAGCAGTGTAATAGACAAATTAAAGAGAATCCGGGCAATGGTGTATTTGAGAAATAACAGTATTTTTGCACATGGACTCGGACCGGTAAGCCAGACAGATTATTTAAAATTCAAATCATTTGTATTGGAGTTATTCAGAGAATTTTGTGATATTGAGCAGATAAATTTCGCTCAGTATAATAGCAAGATGACCTGGATAACTCCTTTTGATTCTGTTTATTATTCCGGATTGGAGGGAAATTAAATGTCGGTTCTGTATGTAAAGGAGCAGGGAAGCTGTATACAAAAAAGAAGTGAGAGGATCGTTGTTACCAAGGGACAGATGACTTTGTTGGAAATACCGCTGGCAAATGTTGAAAACATAGCAATTATAGGAAATGTGCAGATTACGACGCAGGCATTGCATATGCTTTTACTGCAGGGAATCGATGTGAATTTTTTTACTTTTTCGGGAAAATACATCGGGCAGACAGCTTCTGATGTTTCAAAGAATATTTTTCTGCGTTTTTCGCAATATGAATTATACAATCAGCTGGAAAAGAGGATTCTGATTGCAAAAAAAATTGTGGAAAATAAAGTGAAGAATCAAATTTATGTAATAAAAAAGCACAGGTACAGGGATGATTATGATTGGCACAGAGATGTGAAATCCATGGAAATCATGTTAGAAGAATTGCATGAAAAGCAGACTCCGAATGAAGTGCTTGGTGTGGAAGGCTATTGCAGCAATATTTATTTTTCAGCATTTGCACATATGTTTCAGTGTGAATTTGAATTTAACGGAAGAAACAGAAGACCGCCCAAAGATCCTATTAATGTATTGATAAGTCTTGGTTATACATTTCTGACAAAAGAGGTATCATCGGCACTTGATGCGGAATCATTCGAGATGTATCTTGGATTTCTGCATGGAATCCGTTATGGAAGAAAGTCGCTGCCTCTTGATATTGTGGAAGAATTCAGACAGCCGGTAATAGACCGGTTTGTAATTACCCTGTGTAATAAATCCATGATTAATAAATATGACTTTGAGCAGGAAGAGGAAAGAATTATTCTGAATGAATCCGGATTTCAAAAGTTTTGCAGGGAATATGAAAAGTATATTTCCGGAGCAGGAGGAATAAATTACCGGAGTCTGATACGAAAGCAGGTTCAGAATTTAAAGGCGGCAGTTATGGAAAAAAGAGAATATGTTCCCTACAGAATGGAGGAGAACCATGTATCTGGTGAGTTATGATATAGAATCGGACAGATTAAGAAAAAAGATATCGGACACGCTGGAAAATTATGGAATTCGTATTCAGTACAGTGTGTTTGAATGTGAAATAAGCGAGCAGCGATATAAGAAAATGTACCGGGAATTAATGCTTCTGATGGAACAATCTGAGGATAATGGGAATATCCGCTTCTATTATATCTGCAAAAACTGTGAGCCAAAAAGCAGAGTGATTGGAGATTCCGGAAAGAAAGATACAAGATTTCAAAGAGATGATGTAATTATTATCTGAAAGGAAGTGGGGCAATGAGTTTGTATTCAAAAATAATTGATATACAAAAATTACAGGCAGCGTGGAGAAATGTAAAGAAAAATAAACCTGCAAGAGGAGTGGATGATGTTACCTGGGAAATGTTTGATAATAATATCCGTGAAGAATTAAAACAGCTGAATATTGAATTAAAAAATCATGAATATCATCCATTTCCGGTAAGAATGGTAAATATGTATAAAGAAGAAAAAATACGGAAAATAGCATTGTTTTCTATGCGTGATAAGGTGGTTCAGCAAGCCACGGCACAGGAACTTACGCGGATATATGATGCAGATTTTTCTGAAAATACCTATGCCTACCGACCAGGAAAATCGGCATTGTCAGCGGTAAAAATAATAGAGGATATGGTAGAAAGTGGCGAATATCCATGGGTTGTAAAACTTGATGTCCACCATTATTTTGATGAAATTCCGCATAAATTACTGGAAAGGAAGCTGAAACAGAAAATAAAAGAGGAAGATTCACTGGAATTAATTATGTACTCTGCAACGACACCATCGCTGCAGGAAGGTGGAGAAGTAAAAGAAAAAACTGTAGGAATTTATCAGGGTTCGATTGTTTCGCCAATTCTCTCTAATATTTATCTGAATGACCTGGATCACAGTTTTGATGGCAGGGAAATATTCTATATGCGGTATGCAGATGATATATTGATTGCGGCGAAATCAAAAGAAAGTGCAATGCAGGAGTGGAAAAGAACCGAAGTGTACCTGGAAAGTCTTGGTTTATCGCTGGATCAGACAAAATCAAAACTCGTAGAGTATACGGGTACATTTGAATATCTTGGTTATGCATTTTCGCCAAAAGGAAAAGTAATTCCGAAAAAAGCAGAGGAAAATCTGAATGACAGGCTGGAAATGATGTGGCTTTCGCAGACAAAATTGACATTTTCAGAAAAATTGAAAAAAGGTGCTGAGATTCTGGAAGGATGGGAACAGTATTTTAAAAACAAGAAAAATATTGGGAGCATATACGAATATATGATTGTTTTGTATATGACACAGCAGAAGAATGTTGATATAAAATATCTGTTATCTGAGCGTAAAAAACTACATAATGTAAATCTGGAAAATATGAAATTCCTTATTGAATACTGGAAGAAAAAAGAACTGCCGGATATGGTGTTGTATGAATACGAGGATTATTACAATGTAGCAGAGATGGATACTGATGTAAAAATAGAGGATATTTATAAAAAAGAATTGCTGGATGAATATGAAGAAATGTTTCAGAATCAGCAGGAGGAATCCTTACAGAATATTATGCAGATTTATTCCGATGTTACCTGCTACCATAAGGCGGCAGTATTTATGAAACTGGCTTCTGAGCAGAAAAATCATAAAAGAGATATGGTAATCATTCAGCCACAGACAAAACTGGATCGGAATCCGTTGAGCCTTTCGGATGAAATGATTCATGAATATATGGACAAATTCGTTGGGCGGGAAGATACTTATGTTTCAGAGAGTATGGGAGAAAATGGAAGACGGTGCTGTGAGCAGATGGCAGAACCATTGACGGAAAATGTATTAAAAAGACATTTTAAAGGAGATGATACGGTAGGTACTTATGTACAGAGAAATAATGGAACATGCAAGTTTCTGGTAATAGACATTGATATTTCCAAAAAAGTATTATTGTCCATAAGAAACACACCGGAAAAAATGCAGGAATATTTGCAGGCTGCGGCAGCTGTGGCGGTGGAGTACAGCAAAGAATTAAAGCATATGGGAATACAGGCATATATCGAAGACAGTGGGTACAGGGGATATCATGTGTGGGTATTTTTTCAGGACTGGGCACAGGTCCGTTATGTAAATCTGTTTGAGGATATTTTAGAACAGAACGTAAATAAGACGGATGACAGTGTGACCGTAGAATACTTTCCAAATAAAACACATTCCAAAGCAGCAGCTGCAAAACAGGCAATAAAACTGCCGTATGGATATCATGTAAAAACGATGAAGCAGAGTTATTTTCTGGATGAGGACTTGCAGCCGGTGCAGGATGTAGGAAAATTTATCCGTCAGATAGCCTTGTATACACCGGCTGCCCTGAAAAGTATAATTGCAAAATACAGTTCTGCACAGGAATTAAATCAGGAAGCTGCATCTGTAAATGTGGATGAAAATCTGGATGACTTCGGAGAGATGAGCGAAAATATCCGGATTGTTTTACAGAAATGTAATCTGATGAGGTATCTGTGCCAGAAAGCAAGAAAAACAGGGTATCTTACCCACTTTGAGAGGCAGTCACTGCTCTATGTATTTGGCCATATGGGCGAAGAAGGAGCAGACTTCTTACATCAGGTTATGAGTTTTACTATGAATTATCAGTATCAGGTTACGCAGAAATTCCTGAATAAAATACCGGCAAAGCCAATCAGCTGTATTAAACTCAGGGATCAATACCAGAAAATTACTGCGGAATGTGGATGCAACTGTAATTTCAGCAGAGTGAAAAATTGCTATCCATCGCCTGTTCTGCATGCAATCAAATCGGGAAATGAAGAAAGCAGGGAAATCACACTTCCTACAAGCAGAACAATCACAAAGGAAAAAGAAAGCAAAGTATGCGAAGAACTTAATATCAATAAAAAAGTACAGGATATAGCCGGCAAAATTCTGGAAATGAAAAAGCAGAAAAGAGGAATCGACAAAGAAATAACAAAACAGGAACGGGAATTAGAAAGAATATTTAATGAAGCAGGTGTTGACTGCATGGAAGTATCATTTGGTATGTTAGTAAGAAGAAAAACAGCGGACGGATACGAATGGGTAGTAGAATTGTAAATGTAAATAAGAAATTACTTCGGTTTGGGGCAAAAAATTTTTGTCCCAGACTGATGTTCACGAAGTGTTTTACAAAAAGCGATTTTTGTAATTTTGTAATAGGACATATTTTAGAACTGAAAGTTTTGTAAGGAATAATTTGCTATTGCAAAATGGCAGGTATCATGTTAAGATAAATATGTCATGGAAAACGAACAAAATAGAACAAAATGTGGCTAAAATATGAATAGGAAAAATAGCATAAGAAAAATGGTTGAAAATCAAATTGTCAGATAATTACACGCAAAAACGGATTTGCAAAGCCAGTAATTTCAAGGGATGCATAGACATAGCGTAGAAAAGAAGAAAGCCCGTGGTAGGGCATTGAAACAGTAGTACATTTAACATTTCCTCTACGATTCGATTCGTAGAAAAGAAGAAAGCCCGTGGTAGGGCATTGAAACTTCCTCCTGTGTCACTGTTCGTATCTGCCGCATAGCGTAGAAAAGAAGAAAGCCCGTGGTAGGGCATTGAAACTCATTAAGATTTAAAAACCTATATGGTGCTACTAAGTAGAAAAGAAGAAAGCCCGTGGTAGGGCATTGAAACTTCATTATGCTAATGCTAAGTTTAAGCTGCTGGATAAATGTAGAAAAGAAGAAAGCCCGTGGTAGGGCATTGAAACAGTTGACCCCTCTTCAAGAAGCACAGTCACATCCAAGTAGAAAAGAAGAAAGCCCGTGGTAGGGCATTGAAACATCTTTATCTATGAATTTTATATTTCCAGAATAAATATGTAGAAAAGAAGAAAGCCCGTGGTAGGGCATTGAAACTTCCTCATAACTCATTTTCCAGTTTGTCTCTGCAAATGTAGAAAAGAAGAAAGCCCGTGGTAGGGCATTGAAACATATGAATATACTTCTCATATGGTAATCCGAATCTCTGTAGAAAAGAAGAAAGCCCGAGGTAGGGCATTGAAACATTATACTTATCACTCATTAAAATATCCTGCTTTGTCTCGTAGAAAAGAAGAAAGCCCGAGGTAGGGCATTGAAACGAAATCATGAGTTTCGTAAATACGAGAACATGATGCGTCATGACCGTATACATAAAGGAGGTGGTGGATGCGGTTCACGGATTTACAATGGAAGCATCACGGATTACGAATGTTCAAGTAATCCGTTGCATGATTTCAAAAGATGTACTATAATTAAATAGGAAGGAGATGATCTTATGAACGATGAAAATAAAAAAAGATTTTATGTCAATATTAAGGCAATCAATAGAGATCTAATGGAAGTAGCTTCGGAAACGTTGTATTCTGAAGAACTTATCAAGCTTCAATTTGAAGCCATTAGAAGCTTGATTGATGATTGCGAAAAACTAATTAAAATAAATTGACAATCACAATATTTTGTGATAGAATTGGAGGTGATTATATGGAGGTAAGTAAATAAAAATGATAGTATATACAAAATTAGGATTATTATTACAGAAACGAAAAATGTCTTGGAGTGATTTGCGAAAAGCAGGACTTTCCCAAAATATGCCAACTAGATTTTCAAAAAACGAAAATATAAATGGAGATACCCTAAATAAAGTCTGCGAATTTCTTCAAGTTCAGCCGGGAGACATTATGGAATGGATTCCGGATAAAGAATATAGCAAGGCTAATGAAGAACTTGCCTCGATCGAAGCACAGATCGCTGAACTTCAGGCAAAGAAAAAAGCCTTGCAAAACAAATAGAAATATGTATTTAAAAAGCACTCTCAAATTGAGGGTGCTTTTTAAATACAGTGCAACTAATACTCTTTTCCGTTTGCTTTTAAGAATGGAAAAGGGTATAATTAAATAAAAAGATTTACCGGGAACTGCGTAAATTCTCCCGGTTTAAATCAAAGACGTAGAGAAGGAGGATCATATGATCAGTGTTAGCTTGTAGAATAGAAAGAAAGCCCGAGGTAGGGCATTGAAACACGAATTCTCTTTGTTCTTACATCTACATTTTCTTTTTATGGAAAAAAGAAAGCCCGAGATAGGCTATAGACATAAATTAAATATTTATAAATAACGGCAAAAGTTTTTTTAATTGAGCTGTTAAGATAAGGAGAAAAAATATGTTAAGACCAACTGCAATAAAAGTCTTTTCGCAAGAAGATTATACATTGCGTATAATTTTCGATAACGGTGAAGAAAAAATCTTTGATGTAAAACCATATATTAAAGGAAATTGGTATGGAGAATTATTATTTAAGTGTCAAAATATAGAAAAAGAGATGGTACAGTAGATACAAAAAACGCGGGGAAAATGACCTGGTTAGTCATTTTCCCACGCGTTTTTTCTGTCCTGAAGGGACTGGATGATTCGCTGGCGAAGCCAGTTGGGTTCGATAACGATGGCAGAACTGCCATATCCATAGATCCAGTTAGAGAATTTACTGATTCCGTATACAATGTCTTCATAATAAAGAAATCCGTTTTTTTCATAGAGTTTTCCATTTGTCCGACATTCGAGATCCCGCCTGACTTTTTCCCATACACGTCCTTCCTTGTAGAATTTAACTTTTACAGATTTTGGAGCGTCGTGAAAAAGATTTCCCCATACATTAGGAGCTATTTCGCATAATTTGTGTTCCATTTCTGCATTGTCAGGAGCATGGTGTCTTGTATCCAGATTAAGACGGGCAATAAAATCAAGCCGGAGGCTTTTTATCTGGTTATTTTCAAAATAAAGAATGGAGTACAGATTTTCATCGGTGTCATAAGTGATTTTGACCGGATGAATGTGATATTGCTTAAGGTTTCCTCGCTGGGAAATATAGTTAATATTTACATAATATCCATTTTCAATAGCTGCATGAATATCACTAAGTGTTTCATTTAAGCGTAGGTGTTTATAATGATGGATGGAAAGATAACTGTCTTTGATGGCATAAGGGTAGGTTGAAGTTTGTATAAACTGCCGGAACTGACCAAAGTTTTCATCTGAACTCAGATCATCAATGTTCTGAAGTGCAGAAAATACGTCCGGAGAAAGTGAGATTTCATAAGTATCAATTGATGTATTAATGTAAAGTGGAATATCATCAAGAGTACCTTTCATTAAGAGTTCTTCAAATTTATCCGGAAAATGTCCTGACAGTATATGTTCATAGATCTCATCGATATCATATTGTTCATTTATTTTTTCGTATTCCGCAGACATATCATTAAAATGTATTTCGTGTTCCAGATTAAGTGACTCTTTTTTTGACAGACTGCTGTACCATTGAAAGATACACAGAAAATCCTGCTGTATGATTTTGAGTGGAATATTTGTCAGTGTATGGATTTCGGACATACTGATACCGTATGTTTCACTGCCGTTGTCAAAGTCATCTTCCGGAAGTGAAAGAAGTGAGTAGTATGTCTGTATGCGGGTATAAGGATTATAGTTATTCATTGTTTCCCTCCTCTTCGTATCTCAATAATGCTTTTTCTACAGATTCTTCCATTTCTTTTTTTAAAGAATCCGGTTCTAATACATGGACATTTTTGCCAAATTTTCTTAGATATCGTTTGAAATCAGGAAGACCGCTGATTGTGTCAGTATAAATAATAGATTCATTTTCCAATGTCATTTTTGAATTGCTGCGTTGCTTTGTGAGGCATTTTATTTTCTTTTTTATGTGGGCAACATCATTGAATTGTACACGGACATTGACCGGGGCTTCTGTGGAAATGCCAAACATATCGCGGAATAGTTTCTTCAAATACACAGAATCATAATAATCATGCTTCGTATCGGTTTCTGCGGCTTCTAAAATAGAGGATACATTAATTGTAGTATTTTTTTGTTCTCCGCGCATGGATTTTCCCAGAATATAGAAATTATCCTTTTCCATACTGTAAATAATTTTTCCGACAGCCAGCTGCTCGGGGATGATTTTTCCGCTTTTGGTTTTGTATTTAATAAGTAATACTTTATGCATATAGTCCAATGAGGTTATTTTTTTCAGATTTTCTGCGGAAAGAGAGCGTCCATTCATTTTCTTTCCGTAAATCAGATAATGATCGTAGTCAGGGGTATCATGATTAAAATAGCCAAGTAAGAGGCAGGTGTCCTGGTAAAGCTTATGTAATTCCTCAAAATAAGGATTCCCTGTCGAAATGTTGGATAAGATATCATTAAAAATCTCCAGATTTGCCCGGTTTAGTTTCCTGTTTAACGGAATATTTTTTGTGGTAAGTGAGAAAATGGAAGTACCTCTTTCGTTCTTTTTTGACTCTTCAATATCCCCATTTTCTATAAGTTCCTTTATTAATTTGTTAAACTGCGTCAGGGCAATATCCATGGACTGCCTGTCAGCGGGAGAATCTGAAGTTGACAGGGGAAATGAGTCATACAGTGCATTGCGGCTCATAGGTCCATTTTGTAATTGTGTCATAATCAGGTTTTTCCGTAATATGGTCAGGGTTAATGGAAGGTAGCGGATAAGTTCGGCTGATTCATTTTGTTCTAAAGAATAAATAGTATGGTTGTGTTCTGTATATTTATTAAGGATGCAGCCTTTTTCCTGTAAAAGTTTCAGATAATTGTAGGCACTCTGGCGGTTACAGGAAATCGCGGACTGGATGTCGCTTATGGACATAGTGCCTTTTTCCATGAATGCATTAACCAGAAGAGCCAGGTTTTTGTCGGTTTTTTCAAATTTCGATTTCATAAATTCCTCTCTATTCTCCTGTATCTGTTTTGCAGGTAATTCTGATGTGAGTTGTACAAAAGTTGTGAAAATGCATGTGCTATAGTATACATATCGGAAGGAAAACCGGTAAAATAAAGTAGCTGACATGAGTTGTATAAAAGTTGTGAAAATGGTCGTGCTATAGTATGTATATCGGATGGAGGACCGATGAAATAAAGCAGTTGATATTAATGTTCAGAAAAAGAAAGAGAGGAAAAAAGCAATGGAAAAAATGCCTAATTCAGTATGTTGGAATATTACAAGCAGATGTAATGATAAATGCCAGTTTTGTTATCGGGAAAAGAATTCAAAAGAATTAAGTTTTATGGAACAGAAAAAAGTGATTGACAGGATTGCGGCAAGTGGGATTCAGAAACTTACTTTTGCAGGTGGAGAACCATTGCTGATTTCCGGTCTTGAGGAACTCGTGTTATATGCAAAGAGAAAAGGACTGATTGTGTCCATGACATCAAATTGCATTTTAATGACACCGGAAAGATTACAGTTTTATTTTGAAAACCTCGACTGGCTTACGTTATCACTGGATGGTGCGGATGCCGGGGTACAGACAAAGATGACAAGAAACAGCGGACATGCAGATCGCATGATAAATATTTTAAGGGAGGCATCCAGGAAAGCAGACAGAAAATGCAGAATAAAAATTAATACGGTAGTAAGTCAGGTAAATAAAGAAAATATAGAAGAGATAGCTGATATTGTCATGAAATATCCGGTAGCCCGCTGGAAATTATTTCAGTTTACACCTATCAGAGGAAATGCGAAGGAGACAAAAGAAAAATTTGAAATATCGGAAAATGATTTTATGGAAACTGCAAATTGTATGAAGGCAAAGCTTGAAGGTGGAAAAACAATATTCAGTATCAGTGACAGCAACAATATCGAAAATGCGTATTTTGTAATATTCCCAAATGGAGACATAAGAATTTCAAGCGATGGAGAGGACCATTTCCTGGGAAACGTATTGAGCAGAAATATTCAGGAAATCTGGGCAACCGGAGGTTACAGAAAAGAGTTACATGAAATGAGAACCGGATTTATATTAAAAAATAAGGAGATGGCAGGATGAAAGAAAAAGTAAAAGAGAGTTATCTGAAAATGTTGAAAGCGAAGCTGGAGGAGGAGATAAAAAGTTATGAAATTGCCAAAAAAGATACGATAGAAGCGGAAGGGCGCATGGTTACGAGATATGATTCCACAAAGACAGAAACCGGATGGCTTGCAGCCGGATATCTGGAATTAGTAAATATGCTGAAGAAGTCGATCGAAAATTTTGAACAGGAAAGGCGCTATATTAACATAGGCGATTTGGTTACCATTGATTTATTCCAGAATAACAGATGCGAGGCACAGGAAAAGATTGTCATATCGAAGAAAGAAAAGGAGTGGGATGAACTTGCCTATGATTTATTGGGAAAAAACAGTGATAATATATTGCAGATAAGAAGGGAGAACAGAAACTATGGAGTTCAGATTAGAGAATTCAGACCGGTATATCCGGAAGAAAATATAGTAAAAATTGGAAATCTGGTAACACTGGAACTCTCAAATGGAGAAAGGGAAAGATATTATCTCGTGCCGGAAACAGGAGGTGTGGAACTGGATATAGATGGGGAAGAAATATTCTGTATTTCAAGCCAGACATTAATGACACAGAAACTGATTGAATGTAAATGTGGGGAGGTGATTGAAATGAATGACGAAAAAATGAAGATACTGGCAATAGAGTAAGCAGCAGTGTGCAAAGGAGAAAAACATGACAGATTATAGAATAAACAAGAAAAACAATGATACAAACAACACAATGGAGGAAAAAACTATGAAGAGAGAAAACATTTATGAAGTATTGGAAAATGACATTATGAACGCAGGACTTAAAGATGAAGAAAAGAACAGGATGTTAAAGAATGTGATGCGGTTAAAAGAAAGAAAAGTAAATATTATGATTACCGGGGCGACCGGCTGTGGAAAGAGCTCAACCATAAATGCATTATTTGATACGGAAGTGGCGAAAGTAGGAGTTGGTGCAGATCCGGAAACAATGGATATACAGAAATACGAACTTGATAACCTCATTTTATGGGATACTCCGGGGCTGGGAGATGGAAAAGAAGCCGATAACAGACATGCCAGAAATATTATTGACAAATTAGCTGAAGTAGATAAAGACGGAAATGCGGTCATAGATTTGGTGCTGGTTATTCTGGACGGGGGAACGAGAGATCTTGGAACATCCTATGAACTTATTAACGAAGTAATTATACCGAATTTAGGAGAGAATAAGAGTGAGAGAATTTTAGTGGCAATCAATCAGGCAGACATGGCGATGAAAGGACGTTACTGGGATTATGGGAAGAATGAGCCAATGTCGGAACTGAAAGAATTTTTGGATAAGAAAGTGGTATCTGTGAGAAGCAGAATAAAAGAAACAACTGGTGTTGAGGTAAATCCGATTTATTATAGTGCCGGTTACAAGGAAGAAGGAATGATACAGAGCGCCCCATATAACCTGTCCAAATTATTGTACTACATAGTAAAAGCAACACCAAAGGAAAAGAGGGTAGTATTCTGCAACAATATTAACAGGGATCAGGAAGTATGGAAGTCAGATGATAAATTAATGGATTATAACAGGGAAACAAAGAAATCAATCATAGAATCCGTCAGAGACGGTATGGAGACAGGCGGTGATATTGGGGAAATGATAGCAGGAAAACCTGGAAAAGTGGTAGGAACGATTATTGGGGCAGTAGGAGGATTTATTGGAGGATTTATTGGCGGAATATTTGGATAAA
>ERZ773216.3132-NODE-3132-length-14105-cov-42.681352_pt1 | contig 14105 bp, 10 predicted proteins | sample MGYA00511259_ERZ773216 | MGnify/ENA primary metagenome ERZ773216 (study PRJEB29015, sample SAMEA2737764) | human gut metagenome | biome: human gut; feature: human-associated habitat; material: faeces | place: China | collected 2012 ... | reverse complement strand
AAGCGCTGGCTGCAAAGACTACTCAGACTATTGGCAATTTCTGGAACTATTTGGTATTAAGTTGTACCCGTGTCCTGTTGCCTCTTTCATTGGTCGTAGGCTTTATCCTGATTGTGCAAGGAACTCCGATGGGCTTTGACGGAAAAATGAAAGTGACCACCATGGAAGGAGCTACACAATATGTATCACAAGGCCCTACGGCGGCTATTGTCCCTATCAAACAATTGGGTACTAATGGTGGTGGTTATTTTGGTGTAAACTCTTCTCATCCATTGGAGAACCCTACCTATTTTGCCAATATGGTGGAATGTTGGTCTATCCTTATCATACCTATGGCGATGGCATTTGCATTCGGTTTCTATCTGAAACGTAAAAAATTGGGTTATAGTATATATGGTGTCATGCTGTTTGCCTATCTGGTAGGAGTTTGTATCAATGTGAGTCAGGAGATGGGTGGTAATCCACGTATTGACGAAATGGGGATAGCGCAGGATAATGGCGCGATGGAAGGTAAAGAAATACGTTTGGGCTCGGCCGCCACTGCTTTGTGGAGTATTACTACTACGGTTACTTCCAATGGTTCTGTCAATGGTATGCACGATTCAACAATGCCGCTTTCGGGTATGATGGAAATGCTGAACATGCAGATCAACACATGGTTTGGCGGTGTAGGTGTGGGATGGATGAACTACTTTACATTTATTATTATCGCCGTGTTCATCAGTGGGTTGATGGTAGGCCGTACACCGGAGTTCCTTGGTCATAAAGTAGAAGCACGTGAAATGAAGATTGCTTCCATTGTGGCACTACTTCATCCGTTTATCATTTTAGTTGGTACGGCATTGGCTGCTTATCTGTTTGTTCATGCGCCTGCATTTGTGGAAAGTGAAGGTGGCTGGCTGAACAATCCCGGATATCATGGTCTGAGTGAAATGCTTTATGAATACACCTCGTGTGCCGCCAATAATGGTTCCGGTTTTGAAGGACTGGGTGATAACACATGGTTTTGGAACTACTCTTGTGGTATTGTGCTGATATTAGGACGTTTTGTCCCGATTGTAGGTCAAGTGGCCATAGCAGGTATTCTGGCTAAGAAAAAATTTATTCCCGAAAGCGCCGGCACATTGCAAACCGATACAGTGACATTCGGTGTGATGACATTTGCGGTTATTTTTATTGTTGCCGCACTATCATTCTTCCCGGTACATGCATTAAGCACTATTGCCGAGCACTTGAGTTTATAATTCTGATAACAGACAACGATATTAATAGAAGATATGAAAGATAATAAATCAGCTTCTTTATTTCAGAAGGAGCAAGTCATTGACAGCATAAAACAATCATTCGTGAAGTTGAATCCGCGAGTGATGATTAAGAATCCGATTATGTTCACGGTAGAGGTTTGTACAGCTATTATGTTCTTGGTGATGCTCTACTCTATCGTTAATGATTCACAAGGCTCATTTATTTATAATTTATGGGTTTTCGTAATCCTGTTCATCACCTTGTTATTTGCTAATTTTGCTGAAGCTATTGCCGAAGCGCGCGGAAAAGCACAAGCCGATAGCCTGAGGAAGACTCGTGAGGAAACCCCTGCCAAATTGATTGTGAACGGGACTTTGAAAACTGTCAGTAGTTCCCGGTTAAAGAAAGGTGATATTTTTGTATGCGAGGCAGGAGATGTAATTCCTGCCGATGGCGAGATCATCGAAGGACTGGCGTCTATTGACGAAAGTGCCATCACAGGCGAATCCGCTCCTGTAATCCGTGAAGCAGGCGGTGACAAGAGTTCAGTAACAGGAGGTACAAAAGTATTGTCCGATCAGATAAAAGTAATGGTAAGCACCCAGCCGGGTGAAAGTTTCCTGGATAAGATGATTGCATTGGTGGAAGGCGCATCCCGCCAGAAAACACCGAATGAAATTGCATTGACTATCCTGTTGGCAGCATTTACATTGGTCTTTGTCATTGTGTGTATCACCCTTAAACCGTTTGCCGATTATACGGGAACTGTCATTACCATTGCTTCTTTTCTGTCCTTGTTTGTCTGCCTCATTCCTACCACTATCGGAGGATTGCTTTCGGCTATCGGTATCGCCGGGATGGATCGTGCTTTGCGTGCCAATGTCATAACCAAATCGGGTAAAGCAGTGGAAACAGCCGGAGATATAGATACGTTGCTTCTTGATAAAACAGGAACAATAACTATAGGAAACCGTAAAGCTACCCGTTTTTATCCGGCTCAGGGAGTGGATGAACATGCTTTCATCGAAGCCTGCCTGCTCTCATCTGTATCTGATGATACTCCGGAAGGCAAATCTATTATTGAACTGGGACGTGAATCGGGTTTACGGATGCGTAATTTGAATACCGATGGTGCTCATATGATAAAATTTACCGCCGAAACCAAATGCTCGGGTATTAACTTGAAGGAAGGAACAGAAATCCGTAAAGGTGCATTTGATGCGATCCGCAAGATAGCTTTGTCTGCCGGAAACCCTTTCCCAAAAGAAACGGAAGATATCATTCAAACCATTACAAGTAATGGAGGTACTCCATTGGTGGTAAGTGCCAATAAGAAAATTGCCGGAGTAATAGAATTGCAGGATATCATAAAACCGGGTATTCAGGAACGTTTTGAACGTTTACGCAAGATGGGGGTAAAAACAGTCATGGTGACGGGAGATAACCCATTGACCGCCAAATATATTGCAGAGAAAGCCGGAGTAGACGACTTCATAGCCGAGGCTAAACCGGAGGATAAGATGGAGTATATCAAGAAAGAGCAGGCTGCCGGCAAACTGGTTGCCATGATGGGTGACGGAACAAATGATGCTCCTGCCCTTGCCCAAGCTAATGTGGGGGTTGCCATGAATAGCGGTACACAGGCTGCCAAGGAAGCAGGGAATATGGTGGATTTGGATAATGATCCTACCAAGCTGATAGAGATTGTCGAGATAGGTAAACAATTGCTGATGACACGTGGTACACTGACCACTTTCTCCATAGCCAATGATGTGGCCAAATATTTTGCCATTGTTCCTGCATTGTTCATGCTTTCCATTCCGGAACTGGCTGCATTGAATATTATGGGGCTGCATAGCCCTGAGAGTGCTATCTTGTCTGCGGTTATATTCAATGCCATCATTATTCCTATTCTGATTCCGCTGGCATTGAAAGGAGTTCAATACAAACCGATAGGAGCTTCCGCCTTGCTTCGTCGTAATCTTTTGATATATGGCATAGGTGGTGTTATTGCTCCTTTTGTGGGTATTAAATTAATAGATTTAGTAGTAGGATTATTCTTTTAACAAGTAAACGACAATGAAAAATTTTATAAAGTCATTCAGACTTACCTTAGTCTTTTGTGTGTTTTTCTCAGTATGCTATATACTAGTCTTATGGATTTTCGCTCAATTTGCCGGACCTAATTCCGGCAATGCCGAGGTGGTGGAACTTAACGGAAAAGTGGTAGGTGCCGCCAATGTGGGACAATCATTTACGGAAGATATCTATTTCTGGGGACGTCCTTCATGTGCCGGAGATGGTTATGATGCAACCAGTTCGGCCGGTAGCAATAAAGGCCCTACCAATGCAGAATACTTGGCTGAAGTAGAAGCGCGGATTGATACATTTTTAAAGCATCATCCTTACTTGAGCCGTAAGGAAGTACCTGCCGAAATGGTCACAGCCAGCGGTTCCGGGCTGGATCCTGACATCACTCCGGCCTGCGCATACGTGCAGGTACAACGTGTGGCTAAAGCTCGCGGAATGAGTGAGGAAACTGTAAAAGCTATTGTAGATAAAGCTGTGGAAAAACCGTTTATGGGCATATTCGGTACAGAGAAGGTGAATGTATTAAAACTGAATGCTGCTTTAGAAAAGGCAAAATAATAAAAAATATATAGTCATTAAATTAGGAAGATGTGCGTCATGAAAAAGAGAAGTTTCCTGGATACCGAGAGCCTGTCGGCTCTAGAAGCTGTGGCTATCATTGTATTGTTCTTTGCTTTGATAACATGGATTCTTGATCTTTGACGTGCATCACCCTATTGAATGATGCATCTTGATTCAGAAAAACTCAAAATGGATATTTCCTTTCAGACAATAAGAAGGAAATAGTATAAATATGTAAAACACGAATATTGATTAGTTTAATTTTTTAAGATGAAAAAGAATTTGAAAAAAGTGGTCTTGGTGCTGGCTCTACTGTTGCCTGGAGTGATAAAAGCACAAGAATTTAACGTAACGGCTAAGGCGGATTTTGTAAGTGATTACATTTGGCGTGGCGCTTACCAGAATTCAGGATTCTCTGTACAGCCTACATTAGGATTATCTTACGGCAATCTTTCTTTGTCTGCTTGGGGGAGTCAGAGCCTGACCAAGACAGACGGTGCACAAGAGTTTGACATCAATTTGAGTTATACCATTGGCGGTTTAGGTATTACAGTGACCGACTATTGGTGGAATGGCATCACCATGCCCTACGGGGATTATAAACATGATCATCATTTTGAAGGAACATTAGCTTATAATTTCGGCGAGAACTTTCCTCTGACCTTGAGCTGGTCTACCATGTTTGCGGGAGGAGACGATAACAAAGACGGTGATCGTGCTTATTCCACTTATATCAATGCTTCTTATAATATTGCTTGCCCGGCAGAAATTACGCTCACTCCTTCCGTTGGTTTCACTCCCTGGAAAGGAATGTATGATGCTGATGGTGCTGCTTTTACAGATATTGCTTTAAAAGCTTCCAAGAACATTAATATTACAGATCATTTTTCTTTGCCTTTGTTTGTACAGGCTATTGTTTCGCCCTCATTTGACAAAACTTATCTGATAGCCGGATTAAGTATTGGGTTTTAAATGTGTATAAAAGGAAGTGTCAAAACGAAACCGGACTATCCAATCGTCAACTGTAGGGGCAGGGTTTGCCTGCCCGAAGACACAAAGCAAACTGTTTTCGGGCGAGCGAACCTCGCCCCTACGAACGAAACGACAGCATTATCCACGTTTTGACAACCCTTTTTTGTTGTATAGAGTGACTTATCCTTTTTTGAGTCTTGCCGGACGTGGTATTTTTGTTCAAAGAGTTACCACGTGGAGAATGGAGTATGGCAAAAACTAAAGATAGTTTTGTATCTCTTTAATGTTATTCAACTTAATAAAGTGGGAGTGCGTTACTTCTCCTTCATATTGTTCGTGTGCCCAAGTGACATGATGAGGTACATAGGCTGCATAACCTCCGAGTTCCAATATGGGAATAATATCCGACTTTATCGAGTTACCTATCATCAGTAAATTTTCTGCCTTACATCCTAAATGATCAAGCAATCTTTTATAATCCGCATTTTTCTTGTCGCTCATTATTTCTATGTGACAAAAGTATTCTTGTAGTCCGGACGCAGAAATCTTTCTTTTTTGATCGAACAAATCACCTTTGGTGGCCAATACTAATTTATAATTTTCGTGCAAGGCTGATATGACTTCTTGCACACCGTCCAATAATGTGATTGGTCTTTGCAGAAGTTCCTGACCTGATCGGAGGATTTCTTTTACGAGATTGAGGTCTCCTTCTCCATTAGTAACTTTGCAAATGGTTTCAATCATGCAAAGCAGCATTCCTTTCAGTCCATAACCATAGATATGCAGATTTTTTATTTCTGTCTTGAACAATTCTTCTGATACGGAAGGAGCCGGTGAATATTTCCTCAGAAGATGACAAAATTTGTGTTCCAACTCTTGAAAATAAAGTTCATTTTCCCAAAGAGTGTCATCGGCATCAAAAGCGATAAATTCTATTTTATTTTTCATGTTTTATTATTAGAATAGGAAGAGAGAGCAATCATATCATAATGTATTATTTTGTCCGTCTTTTACGTTCTGTATAAATTCAGCAACATTTCGTCCATCCACCAAGCCATGGTGGACACTGATGGATATAGGAAGCAAAAGTTTCTTTTTTTCTTGTATCAGCTTACCTGTGGAAATTTTGGGTATAGAATCTCCTGTTTGAATTGGACCGGCATGTTTCATCTCGGAAAAGGCAAACCAGGGCAGAGCCGAATAACGGATGACATCCGCTCTTGCTGTGTCCTTGGAAAAAGAAAGTCCGGTACTGTTTTTTACTCTATGTATTTCCTTTTCTGCATTTTCAATAAATAAGGAAAGATCTGTGTCATACTCAAAAAATCCAAAGCCAAAAGTTCCGTCCTCTCTTCCGATAGTGGGCGAAATATTGATTTTATCATATTCTACTACTTCTCCGTTTTCTATACGTAATTTGAATGCAGTAGTCGCATTGATACATTTCAATAGGAAGTGCACAGAATAAAGAAAAAAAGAAACTTCCATATTTTTACTTTGTTGATATATGCTTGTGAAATCAACAGTCGTGGTAATTCCCCAAAAAGGGTCATCGAGAGCCGAGAAGAATTTAAAATGCTCTTTTCTATTCCAATTGTCCAGGTTAATAACTCGCTTCATTTTCTATTTACTCTGTTTTTCTTTTATGTGTATTATTTCTGTTACAACTATTTTAACGATAAAACGTATTGTTGCAAATATACAAAAAGTATTTTAACAGAGATGTTCTTTGTTTGCTTTAAATCCATTTTATTATCTCCTGTTCTGTGTTAAAGTTAAGAATGGATAACAGCAACTATTTTAAAAGGTTATTCAGGACTGGTAATCAACTATATGTCTGTTTTGTTTATAAGGGAAAGAATTATTTAATCAAAAACAAAAGCAACAAATACCTGTCGGGCAAATTTGTTGCTTCTGTTTATTCAAGAAGGTCACATGACAAAAGAGTCTTGTAATTGAGTTTGTTTTATTACATCAAATTTTTCTGATGGAATATCTAGAAAGGCTTTGCACAGTGTCATTAATGCCTTTTCTCTATCTTGTTCCCGTACCAGCACTGAAAGATTGTGAGTGCTGCTGCCATATGAAATCATGCATACCGGCATCTCTTTCAGCGTTTCTATAATTCTGGCTTCCAACCCTGTATGCTTTTCCCAATTTAGATCGCCAATAACGCTGACCACAGACATTTCTGTTTCCATTCCTATTTCCGCATACTTATGTAATTCACGATATATCAGGCGTAATGTGTCGTTGCTACATTTCACAGCCAATGAAACACTCACATTAGAGGAAGTCGCTAAATAGACAGGAACCTTATATTTCTCGAACACATCAAATACTTTTCCAATAAATAGATAAGAAGTAAGAACCCCTAACGAACGAAGTTTGACAAAGACCACACCTCTGCGTGAAACAGCAGCTTTTACTTTTGTTCCTGTTTTTTCTGATGATATCCGTAATGTATCTTCCGGTGTTTTTATCAATACAATGGCCATACCGACGGTGCGCGCCAGCGGAATACATTCCGGATGAAGCAATGCAATGCCGCTATCAATAAAATTCTCGGCTTCACCGTATGTAAGAGTCCGAGTATGTTCCATACCTTGGAAACAAATTTCATCAGAACGTAAGGATGTTATAATTTCATCCGCATGGAATACAGCCCCGATAACAGTGGCATAATACTCATTTCCTATTTGTGGGAATAAATCCACTTCATCATATGCATTTTTACACAAACGGCTTTGGGTAATAAGAATGGGGACATCGGGACAGGCTTTCATCAGTTCTTCTACATTTTTTTTCACATACTTTATATCCGGTTTCCGATCAAGCCCTAGCCGCATGAAATGACATGAGTTCAAGATGAAGTTCTTTTTCGTACATTCTTCTAAATAATGTGACAGAATAAGAGAGGATATCATTGCTCCGTGAGCCATAATCTCATGATCGTCAATGATGTTCGGATTTTCATTACATAAACGGGAAATTTGATCGATGTGTACTTTTATTTCTTTGGCAGCTTCTGCTTTCTGCATTTCGGAGGAAAGAAGATTGTCCAGCCAATTTCCACAATCATTCTCGAAATCCTGCAATTGATTCATAACCTTTTCGATATCGAGATGGAATAAAGAAATAGAAACAGCTTGCAGCTTTTGGGCAATGCCGGTAAAAGTGTCGAGCACTATAATAGAACGTTCGTTCATGCTAATTACTTCAGTCCGATGTTTCAGTTCGGCAGCAGATTTAATATTTTCTAAATTATATACTTTCATTTTTGTATTGCATTTTATTCTTTTCGAGTTTCTTTTTCATTTTAACAGGCAAATTTCCATATTGGAAAGCTATATTCTTACTAGTTTCATCTTTATTAGTTTGTTAATCAGTTGTTTATTATTGTTTGCTCGCTACCTTTTCTATAAGTTGATAGCGTTATACTCTGTATAAATCAAAATCGATGCCATTACAAAAATTGCACTTTTATCTTTCGGCTATTTCATTTCCCATTTTAGAAAAAAGGCTTTCATATTGAAAATGTATAAACTAATTGACAAGTATATATCATATTGATAATAAGATATTTAAGTTGGTGGTATGACTTTTGTCATCTAACTGAAAAAAAGAATTATATAAAAATGAAATTGTATATCATATCAAACAGACTGCCCGTGAAGGCTGTCGCAGAACAAGATACCTTTGTTTTCTCACGTAGTGAAGGAGGTCTGACAACGGGCCTAAATTCCCTACAAGGCAATTACGAGAAACATTGGGTGGGGTGGCCCGGAATCTGTACAGACAAAGAGGAAGAAAAACAGGATATCTGTCACCGGTTGGAGGAAATGAATCTCCATCCCATATTTTTATCCGATGAGCAATATAAGAACTATTATGAGGGATACAGTAACAGTACCCTGTGGCCTTTATGTCACTATTTCTTTGCCTATATATTATATAGAAAGAGTTTCTGGCAATCTTACCAAGAGGTTAACGCTTTGTTTTGTCGGGAAATCATCCGCCTTGTGGAACCGGATGATTGGGTCTGGGTACAAGATTATCAGTTGATGTTACTTCCGGAAATGCTCCGCCAAGAGCTTCCCCGGTTGCATATCGGCTATTTCCATCACATTCCGTTTCCATCTTATGAGTTATTCCGAATTCTGCCTGAACGTGCCGAAATACTGAAAGGATTGTTAGGAGCCGATTTTATCGCATTTCATACACATGACTATATGCGTCATTTCATCAGCGCGGCCGAACGGGTACTCCATATGGATTTCAGTTTGGATGAAACCCGGATAGGCAGTCGCATTGTGCGCGTTGATGCACTTCCGATGGGGATAAATTATGACCTTTACCACAATGTGTCACAACAAAAAAATGTTTGGAAAGCTATAGAACGAACCCGTCTCTTGTTTGGCAAACATAAACTTATCCTATCGGTAGACCGTTTGGATTATAGTAAAGGCATTTTGCACCGTCTTTATGGATTTGCCTCTTTTTTGGAACACCATCCCGAATATCATGGCAAGGTAACACTGGCTATGGTCATAGTTCCTTCACGTGATCATGTAGGCAGTTATGCCGAATTGAAAACCCGGATTGACGAGGAAATAGGTTCTATCAACGGACGATATTCTACAATGAACTGGACTCCGGTCTGCTATTTTTATCATGGTTTCTCATTCGAAGAATTGGCTGCCATGTATTTTATAGCTGATATTGCATTAGTCACTCCTTTGCGTGACGGAATGAACTTGGTTGCCAAAGAGTATGTTGCTGTCAAGCAAGACAATCCCGGTGTATTGGTTTTAAGTGAAATGGCCGGTGCCGCTGTGGAACTGACCGACGCCTTGCTGGTTAATCCCAATGATACGGAGCAGATAGAAAATGCCATTTGCCGGGCATTGGAAATGCCGTTTGAAGAACAGAAAGAACGGATGCACCGTATGCAGTCTATTGTATCCGTACAGACTGTCAATAAATGGGCTGCCGATTTTGTAAATGAATGGCAGGAAGTGGCACACAAAAACAAAACCATGCTTCTTAAGAAGATAGGATCACAGAATATGCAGGAAATTCAGCATCAATACTTACATGCTAAAAAGCGTTTGATTTTATTGGATTATGACGGGACGCTGGTCCCTTTTCAGAAAAGGCCGGAAGATGCCTCTCCTACTCCGCAATTGCTGGATACATTGCAGAAACTGGCTGCCGACCCCTTGAATCATGTGGTAATAAACAGCGGACGTGACCATTTTACTTTAGAGAAATGGTTGGGTGCACTACCTGTTTCCTTTGCAGCCGAACATGGGGCCTTTTATAAAGAGAATGGTGTATGGCACAAGAATGTACACGCGCAGGAATGGAGCCCCGGATTACTTTCTATATTAAAATTATTTGTCAGCAAGACTCCTCGCTCCCATCTTGAAGTCAAAGAAACGGCACTTGCCTGGCATTATCGTGAGACCGATGCATGGTTGGGCAGATTACGTGCGCAACAGTTGGTCAATTCCTTGATATCTATTTGCTTGAAACAGAATTTGCAAATCATGCAAGGTAATAAGGTGATAGAAATAAAATCTCCCGAATTTACCAAAGGTTCAGAAGTAAACAGGCTTTTGCTTGCCACCCGATATGATTTTATCCTGGCAATGGGAGATGATACCACGGATGATGATATGTTTAAAGCCCTGCCTGTTACTGCTGTGACTGTAAAGATTGGTACAGCATCCGAGAGTGCACGTTACAATCTGCCCGTACAGACAGACACCTTGCCGTTTTTACAACGGATGACAGATAAAAGCGTGGTGAAAGCAGCCTTGAAAAGTGGTTTGAAAGGGCAGCTATCATCGGCTATAGATTTTTTAAAACGGATAATAAACCACTAACATTACAAAAAAATAACCATGGACAATTTGAATTACGGTGTAATCGGTAATTGCTGCACAGCCGCACTGATTTCCGAAAAAGGAAATATTGAATGGCTATGTTTTCCAAATTTTGATTCACCTTCTATTTTTGCAGCTCTTCTGGATCGTGAAAAAGGCGGGACTTTTGGTTTTGAAGTTTCAGAAGACTATCACACCATCCAATCGTATGTTCCCCATACCAATATTCTTTCCACTACTTTTGTGTCAGAGCAAGACGAATTTGCGGTAGTCGACTTTATGCCTTGTTATGAGTTATATGATAATAAGGAATATTATCGTCCGGCTGAGGTCTATCGTTATATTCACTGGATTAAAGGTCGTCCCCGCATTAAAGTCAATTACCATCCGGCTCCCGACTATGCTCGTGGAAAAGCGTTTTTTAATGTAACTTCCCGGTATATTGAAACCTATTCTTCTTCTAACAACAAGGACAGACAATATCTGTATTCCTCTTTGCCGTTGCAAGGTATTGTAGACCATCAGGAATTTATATTAGAGCAAGATGAATTTTTTCTTCTGTCATACAATGAAAAGGTGATTCCTGTTGATATAGAGCGTGAGAAACTGGAGTATTGCCGCACGTTGGTTTATTGGTTGAACTGGACGGATCGTACAAGAAAGTTCACTATTTACAACGATATAATAGAGCGTAGCTTACTCACCCTGAAGATGATGTCCTTTTATAATGGCGCAGTATTAGCCTCTCTTACTACCAGCCTGCCCGAAGCTGTGGGAGAAGTACGCAATTGGGATTACCGTTTTTGTTGGTTGCGGGATGCCTCCATGTCCATAGAGACTCTTTTCAAGATAGGTCATGCCGATGCAGCCCGCAAATTCATGAAATTCATACAATCTACTTTTGTTGCCGAGCATGACACTTATCAAATAATGTATGGCATTCGTGGGGAAAGGAAATTGACTGAAGTTATACTCGACCATCTTTCAGGATATAAAAACTCCCAACCGGTGCGTATCGGCAATGATGCTTATCATCAAAGGCAGAATGATTCATTCGGCTATCTGATGGACTTGATTTACCAATATTACCGGTTGATGCCAGGTACATTGGATGAAATAGAAGATATGTGGGAAATGGTGAAAAGTATTATGACGACTGTGATGGAAGATTGGAGAAAGCCTGATAAAGGAATTTGGGAGATACGGGGTGAAGGACAGCATTTCGTTTCGTCCAAAGTGATGTGTTGGGTTGCTTTGGACAGAGGAGCCCGCATAGCCCGTATTCTGAATAAATATGAGAATAGCCGACGTTGGGAAGAAGAAGCTGATGCAATTAAAGCGGATGTTATGAGAAACGGATGGAAGGAAGAAATACAAAGTTTTTCACAAGCATACGGCAATCTGGATTTGGACTCTTCTTTACTGTTAATGGAACCTTATGGATTTATAGATGCTGATGATATTCGTTATCATAAAACAGTGAAAGCCGTCAAGAAATCCTTGTTACACAAAGGGTTGATGTACCGCTATAATACTCATGATGATTTTGGCTGTCCTTCTTCGGCCTTTACCATCTGTACATTTTGGCTGATCCGTGCACTTTATGTCATCGGGGAAAAAGACGAAGCACGCTGTCTGTTCGATGAAATTTTGCAATATTCAAACCATTTGGGTCTGTTCAGTGAAGATATTGATTTCGAAACAAAAGAACAATTGGGTAATTTCCCACAAGCTTATTCTCATCTGGCACTGGTAAATACTGCTGTGTTATTTGCGGAAGAAGATAAAAGGCTAATCTTTAAATAAGGAAAAATTTGGAGAAGGACTGATAATCCGGTATCTTCGTACAATTAAAATCAGGAAAATGCGTATAACAAAAAAACGAAGCCCAAGGTTAATCTTGCAGTCTTTAGTAAAAAACGGATATCCATATATTATTATATGTATATGGTGTGTGTTGTCTGGCGGATGTGTTCAGAATAAATCCCAAGATTCATTGAAAACATTAAAAACAGAAATTCGACATATTATTAAAGATAAGAAAGCAACTATAGGAGTGGCTTTGATACTGGATGGAGAAGATACGCTGGCCATAAATAATGCCGAAAAATATCCCATGATGAGCGTTTATAAGTTTCATCAGGCATTGGCTGTATGTGATTACCTGCAAAAACGGCATATTCCACTTTCCACTTCCCTATATCTTGATAAAAAATATTTCAAACCGGATACATACAGCCCTTTGCGTGATAAATATCCCCAAGGCAATTTAGAACTTCCGATTAGTGAACTTTTAGTTTATACAATGCAGTCAAGTGACAATGTAGCCTGTGATATCTTATTCGATTATATAGGTGGTGTAAACGTGGTGGATGAATACATTCATTCATTGGGAATAAACGATGTTTCCATAACTGCTACCGAAGATGAGATGCATCAAGACATGGATGATTGTTACAAAAACTGGACAACACCAATGGAAGCAGCCAATCTATTGGAACTTTTTATGACTCAAGATTTCATGAGAAATGAATATACAGATTTTCTAAAGCATATTATGATAGAGTGTGGGACAGGCAAAGACAGACTGCCTGCTCCCCTTCCCGAAAGTGAAGTCAAGATAGGACATAAGACAGGAACTTCCGATAAGAATGACCGGGGAGAATACATTGGCATCAATGACATTGGCTTTGTAATTCTACCTGATGGAAGCCGATACGTAGTAGCTGTATTTATTAAAGACTCAAAAGAAAATATGGAAACGAATGCTAAAATAATCTCTGATATTTCGGCTGCTGTTTACCGATATGCCGGGAATCGTTAAAATAGTGCTGTTTTGCACTATCTATAAAGACAAGAATGTTATAAATATAATATTATGGATTATCACATCATTAAAATATCTAGAAATAAAAAGCAATATCTGGACTTATTATTGCTTGGGGATGAACAGGAAACAATGATAGACCGGTATCTGGAGCGTGGTGACTTGTTTGTATTGGAAGATAATGGGATAAAAGCCGTGGGCGTTGTAACAAAAGAAGGTCCGGAAATTTGTGAATTGAAGAATATAGCGGTTACCCCTATTGCCCAGCGACAAGGATATGGTAGAAAACTAATAAACTACCTGATAAACCATTATTCAAAAGAATATACTCAGATGATAGTGGGAACAGGAGACGTTCCCGGTGTTCTTGCATTTTATAAAAGTTGCGGCTTTGAATATTCTCATTGTATAAAAGGTTTTTTCACGGAGAACTACGATCATCCTATCATTGACAATGGGGTTTTACTAAAAGATATGATTTATTTGAAACGTAAAATAGGTTTTTAAAAGAGTGGAAA
>ERZ773216.3131-NODE-3131-length-14111-cov-3.231503_pt1 | contig 14111 bp, 20 predicted proteins | sample MGYA00511259_ERZ773216 | MGnify/ENA primary metagenome ERZ773216 (study PRJEB29015, sample SAMEA2737764) | human gut metagenome | biome: human gut; feature: human-associated habitat; material: faeces | place: China | collected 2012 ... | reverse complement strand
AAGCTCCGCCGCTTCGGCTGCCTCACGACCGTTCAGTGTGGCAAAGTTTGCCGCCGCCGTTGCCATGAATGCGGTTATCAGTTCGGGATGTGCTTTCGCATACCCTTCACCAAACACGCGCTCGGTGACTTTTTTCGCCGTAAGCATCCAGCTTTCAGCAAGGCCGGAGGCAACAACTTTGTTTTTTCTGTATCTGCTCATATTCCTGTGCTCATATCCCGAAAATAAACGCCTGTATACTGGGGATCTCTGTTTACTTCACCGTCAGGTTCTTTCTGATCTTCCGGTGGTGTCCAGGTATATCCCATGTTCTCAAACATCTGTTTCAGTCTCTGGTGGCCTGCGTCAATCTGTGCCTGATGCTGCTCGTCATAAAGGGCTCTGGCTTTCCTGACCATCTCGTTAAGCGTTAGCGGGATTACATAACGCTGTAGTGCGCTTTCAGCGGCACGCATGGCGGCCATATAGCCGTTATCGTCATTGAATGATATTGAACGGGCAAAGGCGGCCTGATTGCGTTCCTCATCCGAAAAGAGTTCCCAGCCGCTCACCCGTCGTTCCATAAACCGGAACGTAAACAGCGAGAGAACGCGCGGGCTGTTATTCAGCTTTTCATCCGCCTCACTGAACGGCGTACCGGACTGTATCAGCCTGAAAGCAAGTACAGGGTTATGCCTGGCTTTCGGGTGGATCGCTATGTGATGTTCAGGATGTGTAAACACCGTTGAATCATCATCGTCACCATCACATCCGAAAAAAATGACGCCAGTGTGGATACTGCGGGGGCGGGGATAAAAAGGCATTGACATTGTGCCAGTCTCCGGCTCGCTGCCACTAAAACCGTTTCCCCGGATCATGCGCCGCCTCTCTGCTTCATGCGCTCATATACCTTGTCTTCGTCAAGGTCATCAGGTGAAACACTCTGCCCGATATTCTTCAGGGCCAGGTGCTTTTTCACATGTGCGCGGGCTACTGCTTTCATGTATTCGTCATTTGCCCTTTCCGCTTCTTTTTTATGCATCAGTGAGGAAGGGTCTGCCATTGCGACGGTTCTGTAATCCTCCTGGATCCTGTCGAACTCTTCCTGGGTTATGTAATTGTCACGCATTCCATCAAGCACTTTCAGCGCTGCGGTCTTGCCGGAACTATAGCCGTTGCTGTCATCGTTACCCATCGAATAAATCATCGCCTGACGGGCTTTGTCTTCATCGCTGACGAACTCCCATTCTGGTGAGTTCTCTGTCATGTATCGCTCAGTAAATGCGGTGACAGCCTCCGGCTCATTACGCAGTCTTTTGATAATGGCTGATGATTTCAGGTCGGTTGTCCGCAGAAGTCGCAAGGCAAGAACCGGATTACTTTTTGCTTCCTCCGAAACGGAAACGTTATGTTCCCGTGTGTGTTTTTTGGGTAACGGTTCAGGCTCGTTGCTGCGAAAGAGGGATTCAGCGCCCTTTACTTCGCTGATGTCAGGAACATCAGGCTGATTAACGGTATCGCCAGAATTGTCCGCGCCAGCATGACGGCCCTTGTTGAGATGTAAAAAAGACATTTTCACGTTGTTTTCCTTTTTGTCTGTAGCTTCTGCATTATTGCGGTCTGATACTTGCTTGCGGATTGCCGTTGATGGCCCCGATGAGGCGTTTTTTGATTTTTTTTCGGATTTTCCCCCGCCATCCAGAAGGTGCGAAATTCTCCCGGCCCCCCAGATATTGCAACAAACGATTAGGCATTGCGCCCCCCTTTATTCAGCGCCTCATCAATGAGTTTTCTTGCCACTTCATGAATGGTTGGCCTGATACCGTAGGCAGAACGTGCCGCTTCGTCGTTGCGGATCCGTTCAAGGCGATCTATCTGTTCACGGGCCAGAAGTACGGCCCTTACGTTTTTTGCTTTCATGTGATAACCCCGATAGTGTTTATTGTTTCACATATTGCAATGATAGCACTCATTATTGCGATTAATGAAACACGAATGTAATATTAATCAGGAACGGGGTTTCATTGTTTTTGCAACCGTCATCCTTTAACGACCGCCAGCTCTCTGGCGGTTTTTTTTTGCAATAAAAAAGGCCAGATGTCAGATCCGGCCCTGTAGCTTTGTTTCTTTGTCGTGATATGCCTGACGGAGTGGGGCGTATCAGACGCCCGTCCATTTCCTGAATGCGCTGCCGTTGGGCTGATGCAGTCCCATTTCCTTTTGCGTCCGGCTTATTGCGGCTTTTGCATCACCGTACTGATCCAGCTTCACGGGGGGCGTGCTGCCTTACGGATACATTCCGCGCGACGTTTTGCCGCCTGCTCGCGTTCCTTATCAGTGTTCACCAGCCGTATCACCTCAGCCCATCGGGCTGCTGCTCTCCGGTACAGACCCTTAGTCTCCAGCTCTTCCGCCTTACTGTCATGAATCATGCAGTTGGTTTCTCCCTTGCTGCCTGGTGCTGACGTTTGCGCCTTTCATGCAGCGCCATCAGTCGTGTTTCTGCGTCCTGCTGTTCCGATGGTGTCACCTCGCCACATGGCTGGCCTTTCAGGTCGTAACGTGCTCCACCAGCAATCAGGGCACGGTAATAGCGCGGACACTGCGCATAAGATGCCAGCGCCGCACGTAATGTACCGGGTCCGAACTTCATCCCCCTGGTGGCGATATCCTGCATCATGTCGTCGAATATCCCCACCTTCAGCGGCTTCGGCGCTTCCCTGTTGAACAGGTCAGGCCACAGCTCAATCAGACGGTTAACCCGTCGGCGGTTTTTGCGCTGGCGCTTGGTCATATGCCGCCACGGTGTCGCCCCTGTGGGCTTCTGTTTGCGACTCTGCTGTGCGTTCTGATTACCGGATATCACTTTATGCGCCGATGTGGTTTTATCCTGCTGCTGTGCCGCCTGCGTCGTTTTCTGCGGCGTGCCGTAAATGCCTTTCGGTTAATGGTCAGCGTTGTCATGCCTTCCCCTGTAATTACTCTGTTCGCTGTTGTGAATTAAAACGGTATGTTGTCCCCGTACGGATCATCATTTCCCGCCTGTTGTTTTGCCCTGTTCAGTGCGTCAGTGGCCTGGCCCTGCTGGCCTTTTTTGCCGCCCGGTCGCGCCGTTCTGGCACTGATTACACTGTCTGCGATGACCTGCCAGCCCTGCCGCGTTTCGCCGTTCTGGCCTGTCCACTGGCTTACCTGCATGTTACCCGCCACGCTCACCAGTTCGCCTTTCTGGTGTTTTGCCAGCGCATCGGCCTGTCTGCCAAACGCCAGGACGGATAACCACATCGTCGCCGTTACGTCATCTGCCTGGCTGCATGGAAGGGGAACCGCCATACTTGCCATCGCCATTTGTGTTCCCTTGCTGGTGGTCTTTAACTGCGGGTCAGCCACCAGCCTCCCGTAAGCCGCTATCTGTGCTGTCATGCTGTATGCTCTCCGTTTTTTACTGGCCCTGTCATCAGTGCGCGCTTAAGCTGCTTGTGTGAGATATTAAACAGGCAGTTCATTCTTCCCGTTCGCTTCATCCGATAACCCGATGCGACCATTGCGGCGATTAATGCGCCGTTTGTGATGTATGCCGGCTCTGTTGGTTGCCCGTCGCCCTTAGCTCTTCTCTGATTCACACGCTCAACACAATGTTTCAGGCCGTAGGATGTCGGATTTTTTCCAGGGAATGATGCAATCTTACAGTCGGTAAGGTTGTTCTCCCTTATCCAGCGTAAACAGCTCATCGCCTCCGCCATGAAGGGCGCATAATCAAGCGGGTGCTGCCATGCCTTATCACGGCTGTACAGTTCAAGTCCGTCGCGGTTAAAAAACGGGTAAGCGGCAAGAATTACCGTTACTGCGTGTTTAATTTCCACCTCATCATTCTGTCGCTCTTTTTCTGTTCCGTACGGATAATAATCAGAACCGCCCGGATTGATGCACCGTTTACCGCTGAAAGGCCATTGCTTCGCCATTTCGGGTGTTGAGTGATTACCGTCGCTCCGTTCTCGTTGTGCCTCTGTCCACTGGCTGGCGTATTCCGTAAAACTCACCGCCTTGCTCAGTCGCATCCAGTGCGCAATCATGACCAGCGTTCTGGTAAGGCTCTGTATATCTCCGTGCTTCTCACACTGTCCCGCAAAGGCCTTGAGCGCTTCGCGTTCTTTGTAGTTCATACCCTGACAGGTCATATTTTCTTTATTCATTCCCCACTATTCCCCACTTTTGCGCCTCACTTTTTGAACTCCCCACATGATTCCCAGTCTTGTTTTTTTGAAATTCTAACCAATTGTTTTTCAATATATTTTTTACTCCTCACTTTTTTGGGTGTATACAGGTAGAAAAGTGAGGAATAGCGGTGATTTTTTGTTGAATTACTCGCTGCCCTCACTTTTACCCCTCACTTTTTACAGTGGGCGCACATCATCACCGTCAATAGCGATAACGCCGTCTCTTTCCAGCTTGTACAGCCAGCGCCGGAAGTTTTTCATCTCATACCCCAGCTTTTTCATATCGTCACGTAGCAGGGCGATAGTGCACGGCTCTTTGTGTGCTGTCCGTGTTCTGATGCACTGCCATAATGCGGCGTGATTCTCCGTCTTGTTCCCGGCCTCCTCGATGCGTTCCAGTTCAGCAGGGGCGCGGGGAACGTCAATCACCACCATGGACACAATCTCTTCGCCATCTGTATCGGTGAACACCTCCACGCTTTTAAGGTCGTATGCGCTCTCTTTTGGCTCCTCTGCGTCTTTCATCTTCGTACACGCCGCCACCAGTGCTGTAACGTCTGAATTTTCCCGGCTGATTCGGTACTCTGCATCAAGCGCGGCACGGAATGCGCTGGAACCACGCGCCCCCTTTGTTTCATCCTTGCCGGAATGGGGAACCACCAGCACTGTGGCCCCTGTGGCCTGCTTTATCGCGTCACACCCCTGGATAAATGCGCCCATATCACGGGAATCATTTTCATCATTCCCACCAAAGCAACGGGCCAGTGTGTCGATCACAATCAGCCGCACATTTTCGCCCGTTCTGCTCTTAACAAGTCCGGCAGTCCTGATAACCTGCTCCACATAGTCAGGCGATGCAGGGAATACCGGCGCGTTAATGATGCACAAATCAGTAACCACCTTGTCGTGAGTTATCTCCCACGCCTTAACGCGGCGTTTTACGCCCATGCTGCCTTCACCAGCGATATAGATAACCGCGCCCTTACTTACTCTGCGGCCTCCCCATGCCATACCTGTGGCAACATGACACGACCAGGAAATGGCGAGGAACGATTTATAGGAACCGCTGGCCCCGTAGGTGCTGCATAATGACTCAGCCGGAATAAGCCCCTTAATTACGTAGCTTTGCTGCGCGTCGAATCCCTCTGAACCCCATGAGATGGGAAGCGTGATTTTTCGCTTTCCGCCATTCATAACCAGGCTTTCCCCACGTTCCCAGGTTTCTTTAAGGCGCGGTAGTTGCTCGCTCCAGTCCTCCAGCAGTTCGAAATTCTCTGAAAGTAATCGCGCTTCCTGGACACCTGCGATCGCCAGTTTTGTGGCAATGGTCAGCATCTGCATACCGTCCAGGTTTCCGGCGCGTATAACCTTTACTCTGTATCGTCCTTCATCAACAATCTGTAAATTGTCCAGTTCGCTTAACTGATAACGGCCCAGGTAAACCGGAGGGATGGGATCGCCTGCTTTTTTGGCCTGTGCAATCATGTAATGTTCTGCAAAGGAGTGAGCATTATCACCCGCAAAAATAACCGCCTCAGTGTGTTTATCTTTCGGTAACAGTTTTACGTTCGGTGCCAGTTTCATTTTGCCTTTCCCCGCTCACGAATAATTTCACGTACTGCCTTAATGCGTTCCATTCCTGTAACGCGCATGATTCTGTCGATGTCGCTTAAGTCCGCTGATGGCGCTTTGCTTACCAGGGTGAATTCACTCTCAAAACGCATATGTGACGACACGCAGGGATGCGCATACCCTTCGCGGATATAAGTCACGCGAAAATCGTCAACGGTTTTTATCGTTATTTGTCCGCCGTATTTATCTTTGAAAATATCGTCGGGGCGGATTTCAGGCCGAGCGCTGGCAGTAAAGCCAGAATTTTTCTTTTTCATGGTTTTATTTTCCTGTCAGCAGTTCCGGTTTTATTTCCGCACGAATACAAAGTTCAGAAAAAAATTCAGGAGAACCAACAATCTCATTACTTTTCAGTCGGCATTGTGATTTCACTTTCCCTTTATCCAGGTAAACCAGTACGCGTCCGGTGAAATCATCTGGCACATTAAGCACTACGGGTACATGCGCTTCATGATTATGCATGGCTTACATCCTCCGTGAATTTTCTTCTGTAACGCGTCTCTGCCACATATTCCGCATAGTCCGACGCAATACTAAGAATCATTTCACCCTCTGACTTGTAGCCACTGGTATTGATAAGAAAATATGCAGCTTTCATCATGTCAGCAACGCTCAACAATGCGCCCGCTGCATCTTCCGGTGCGCCATCAAATTCCCGTTTCAGGGCATTAAAACGATCATCACGCATAACCCCCCCCATTTTCACAATCAGCAATCAGGAGAGCCCTGGCCTCATTCAGTGCCATATCAGCGGTAAGCTGTGCGTAGGCCAGCGAATGCGGGATTATTGCCCCTGTATATTCCGGCTCTCTGGTAATGTGTTTTTCTGCGGTTGCTGCCGTGCATGAAATATCGATCAGCGCGTGCATCAGCGTTCTGATAGCTTCGGCGGCTGCGTCCGGACGGGGGTTATTGCACATGTCTCACCCCCTGAATATTCGCGTTAATCATTCCGGCACGTTCTGCGAGTTCCTGTAATGATTCCCTTGTTGCGACAATGGCTTCATCCGGCAGGTGATAATTACTTACCACGCGTCCATTCTCCACATTGACCAGTAGCTGCCCGGTAAATTTCTCGTCAAACTGAATGCTGTTAAGGTCAGAAATTGACAGGTTATGCATGGTGCACCTCCTGCACATCAGCCATGATAATTTTTCCGGCCTTATCCAGTGCCTGATCGGCTTTTAGCTGCACAAATGCTAAATAATGGGAGATGCATTCTGATTCTCTGGCTGCGTGTTTATGCGCCACACCAGCGATAGCAGAAATCTCAATAAGTGAATCCATCAGCGTTTTGATAGCGTCTACCGCTGCATCAGGCCATGTTGCATTACACATGTTCCACCTCCTGGCGAATACGGGCGGCGAATACCATCACACAGCCATCAGGAGATTGCTGGCGTGCTTCCTGTTCGCTGGTGGCCTCAATGGTAATCACGCGCGGCTGTGCCGTGCTCATGGCGATAAAACGCCAGATGTATTTATTCAGGTCGTGCGAGTCCCGCCCTTGCGGGGATGTGGTATGATTTCTCATAGCTACCTCGATACTCTCGTTATCGTTGGTGGTTAGAAGCCCCGTTACTGCTCCTACAGTGCGGGGTTTCGTCGTTTCTGCACCTTGCATTAATAAGGTGTTGAACACCAATTTAAACCCAGGTGTTAAACACGTCAAGTGTTGAACACTTATTTTTTTTCCTGCATACTGCATTTGTTTTTTGTGAGGGGTACACAACATGGCGACAAAAGCAGTAAACGCAAAATCACAAACAGTTGCGGCAAGGGTTCCGCATGAAGTTATGAACAATGTTGAGGCGGTAAAAATGCCTGGTGAAAGTACAGGGCAGTTTGTAACAGCAGCATTAAAGCGAGAAGTTGAGTACCGCCAGCGGCGCAAGGCCAAAGAGCAGGAGTAACCATCACCAGCGCCGTGGTGTAAGGTATTACGGCGCATTGCTATGCAGGACAACACAATGACCGATAAAGAATTGACCAAAACATTATCACCGACACGGAAAAGACGGCGCAGAAAGATAGAGCATGAATCAGAAAGATTCGCGCCATGTGCTTTTGCCCTTGAGCAATTCCTTAAAGAGTACAGGGAAAAGCGCTCATTGCAGGTATGGCAACGAACTGAACCAGACTGATTGCATTGCCCACCAGCCGCAAATGTGGCATTGTTGGCGATGCTCATGCGTTGGGGATAACGCGAAATTTGTGTCGCAGGGCCACCGTGACTGGTGGCCTTTTCTTTGCCTGTTATCCGGCAATAGTGGCGCTTCTTCACACAGTTGATATAATTCCCCTGCACTGATCCAATTTTTTCGCAGCAGGTTAATTTTTCGCAAGGGCGCTCCGGCAACGGGGCGCTTTTTGTTATGTTCATCGCGTTACGCCTCACACCATTACGCAGCCGTTCCGCGCGCTTCTTCCTCGCGCTCTTTCAGCCAGGCCAGCACTTCATCTTCATACCAGCCAACACGACGCAGACCGATTTTGAAGCCTTTCGGGAATTTTCCGGCGTTGATCATGTCCTGTAGCGAACTGTCTGCCTTGATGCGCAGAATATTTTTTACTTCCTGACGGGTAAGTATTTTTCTGATTGTTTCCACTATGTTTTACCTCGTTAATCCGGCGTATTCCGGTGATAAATACGGTAAAACAGGGCAGGGCGGGAAAAACAGTACCCACCGTTTTAAAACGGTACCCACTGTTTTTTATCTCATTGATTACGCTTTTCTTTCTGCAAAAAAATAGCGACCGCAAAGGGCCGCTATTGTGATTACCGTTTCCACTTCTTAGGTCGCCCACCGCATTTAAGGCTGGTGGGCCTCAGCACCTTGTCGATGCTTTCAGCCAGATTTTTCGATGCACCACGCGAGCGCAAAAAACTGACTACCTCGTGTTTTGTGGGGGCTGTTGATTTGTCTTCCGGATCGTATGTTGACCAGAATTCACGATTTGCCATTAACGCCAGTTGCAGCCCTTCGCCGTAGGCGGTGGTATTTTGCATAATAGAATTTTCATATACTCCGGCCTTGTCGTTAAATTTGTGGCAATTATACGATGGTTTGGCATGGTTTGCATCGCTTTTACTGGTTTTTTGCACAGTTACACGGCACGGATACCCCTTTTACCACTGGCTATGGTCACTCCAGTTGCTGCGGCCTCTACAAATTCCCCCCACCAGCGCATAAGCACCACGCGCTTTTCCAGGTAGTTACTTCGGTTATATGCTCGCCTTACCTCGTTCGTGTCCACGTGTGCGAGTGCGGCCTCGATTACGTCCGGCTCGAATCCTTCCTCGTTCGCTGCTGTACTGAATATGGCGCGTAATCCGTGAGACACCAGCACACCAGCGTAACCCATCCGGCGTAATGCAGCGTTAGCGGTCTGGCTGCTCATTGGTAGCATTGGATTTTTAAGGCTGGGAAAAACATGTTCCCTGTGTGCGCTGATTGGCTTCATGGTTTCCAGTACAGCCATAGCCTGACCGCAAAGGGGGATCACATGGTCACGGCGCATCTTCATGCGTCCGGCTGGAATCGTCCATGTTTCGGCATCGAGATCTATTTCTTCCCAGCGTGCGGCGGCTGCTTCGGCTGGGCGTGCTACGGTCAGCAGTTGCCACTCGATTAGCAATCTGGTTTGCCGTTCTATGCTGGCGACCGATAAATCGTGCATTAGCTGCGGTAGCTGTTCCGGTCGGATGGTTGGCATGTGCTTTTTGGTGGGTGAGGGAAATGCCTTGCGGACGTTAGCAGCGGTGTTGATGTCAATCAGCCCACTGTTGGCGGCAAAATCCATCACTTCATTGATGCGCTGCAAAACGCGTTTCAGTGTTTCCAGGTTGCCGCGTGCTTTAATGGGGGTGAGTATCTCAACAAAGCGGCGAGCGGTGAGGGTATCTATTGGCGTGTTTCCGATGTACGGGAATACGTATTTTTCCAGGGATCGCCAGATATCCTTAATCGTGTTGTAAGCCAGATTCTGGCCTTTTTTCATCTCGTACCAGTCAGAGGCAACTTTTTCGAACGTGTTGCCCTTTTTCCGACTCTCTGCTTCACGTTTCCGGCGTTCGTGGTCCTGTGGGTCAACTCCCTTCGCTATGAGTGACCTGTATTCATTCCGTCGTTCTCTGGCATCGGACAGGGAAACATCATTCAGCGATCCGAGGCTGATGATAGTCCGTTTTTTATCTGCCGGGCGGTAGTACGTAAAACGCCAGATTTTTGATCCGGAGGGTTTCACCAGAAGAAATAATCCTCCGCCATCCTGCAGGGTGTATTCCTTTTCCCCTGGTCGTGCGTTTTTGATCTCCGTAATAGTTAGTGGGGTGGTTTTTCGTGCCATGTTTTTTTACTCATCGGTAGCTATATGCCTGGTCGTAGCTATACGGCTTTAGCTACACGCTGGACCGTATAGCTAAACGTGTAGCTAAAAAATCCGGTTATAACCCTATCTTACCGATTCAATCCGGCGACTGAAAATAACAAAAAAGCCCGTTAATCAGTAAATTAACGGGCTTTCAATAGGTTACCGATGCTGTCCGATATTCGATTTGGTCGGCACGAGAGGATTTGAACCTCCGACCCCCGACACCCCATGACGGTGCGCTACCAGGCTGCGCTACGTGCCGACTCGTGGCTGCTAATACTACCGTTTTCCACACCGATTGCAAGTAAGATATTTTGCTAACTGATTTATAATTAATCAGTTAGCGATAAAACGCTTCTCGTCTGTCAGTACTTGCAATAACAAACTTAACTGTGGTTTTTCATCTTTCACTCTTTCACCACGTAAGTTGTAAGTACGGTATTTACCGTTATTGTTCAGCACCAGCGTCTTTTTCGGGGTGGTAATTGCCAGCGTATCGTTATCCGCGGCGGTAACCCAGTAATGACGGCGTTGAGGGTTGAACAAATCCTGACCTTGCGAATATTCGCTGGCAGGTGTGCTGACATGTAGCAGGCGTTGCATCAGCGTCGTCATCAGATCGGTATGATCAGTCAGAGCATTAATACGCTGCGCCGGCGTACCTGGCCAGTGAATCACTAATGGCACCTGCAGATGACCGTGGGACCAGTCAAAGGTTTCTTCCTCTTCGCTCAGCGGAATACCCCGACCGGCAGTGATAATCACCACCGTATTGTCCAGTTTGCCAGAATCACGCAGTGCATTGAGCACGCGGTTGATTTGGTCATCGACATTGCCTGCCGCCCGGCTATATTTCCGTGCAAATGCCTGCTGATTGCTGTCGTCAATGTTAGTGCCATTGAAAGAGACCCACGAGAACCAGCGGTTATCTTCTTGTGCGTAGCGGCCCAGCCAGTTGATCCACTGCGTGGCGGTCTGTTCGTCGGATTGGGTGCGTACACTCGGCATCGAGAAATCTGACAACAATGCCTGGCGATACAGCGGGCTGGTAAAGCCATCTGATGAGAATAATCCCAGCTGATAGCCTTGCTGATTAAGCGCAGTAATTAACGCCGCAGGGGTACGGGTCGACAGAATGCCGTCCATATAGCTCGGCGAGATGCCATAGAACAGGCCAAAGATGCCGTTGTCTGTAGTGTTGCCGGAGCTCATATGGCGCGTGAACGAAATATTTTGCTCAGCAAAACCTGCCAGCGCAGGCATCTGCTTCTCGAAGCGTGAGTAGTTCAGGCCATCGACAGTAATCAACAGCACATTCTGCCCGGTGCCCATATCGCGATAGCGCAGTTCGCTTAACGGATACTGAACGGAAACGGCGTCTGGATTGCCTTGCTCAATAAGACGGCGTTGATACTCCTGCGCATCAAGCAGGCCATGCTTCTCAAGAAAACGTCGTGCCGTCATCGGGTACGAAAGCGGCAGGTTAGCGCGCTGCATGGTGATCGGGCGATAGAAGTTGGCATCGGCCCAGATATACACCACATGCGAGGCGATAAAGGCGATAAATAAGAATGCGGCCAGCGGGCGCGCGAAGCGCCGACGACGCGTCAGGCTGCGCAGCTTTTGCCAGCTCCACGTCGCAAACACCAGTTCAAGCAATAAAATAACCGGCACACTGATGAACATTAGCTGCCAGTCGCGCGCCATCTCATTTTCGTCTGGGTTGATAACCAGCTGCCAGACGATGGGATTAAGATGGAGATGGAAACGAGTAAAGACTTCGCTATCGATCAGTAATAGCGTCATTCCCGCCGTTGCCAGAATGACGGACAAAAACCTCATCAGCCTCTGGGAGCCGACGATAAAGGTCAGCGGGAAGAGGATCAGCAAGTAGGTGGCGAACACCAGGAAGCTGAAATGACCGATAATGCTTACGTAGGAATAAATGCGACCAGCAAGCGTTGTCGGCCAGTCGGCGATAAACAGGTAACGGCTGCCAATGACGAGCGAAAGCAGAATATTGAACAGTGCAAACCAGTGCCCCCAACTGACCATCTGGGAGACTTTTTCACGGTAGCGCTGACGATGAGTTACCATAACCTGTTATCTGTTTCCCTTAGTGCGCTTTGTCTTCGTTGATAGAGGACTGTAAGGCGCGGGCAAAAGAGTTGGCAATTGCCTGGCGTTGGGCCGGGGCAATGCTGGTGTTGATAAGGTTAGTGACCATGTTGCCTAACACCATCAGGGAAAGGTCGGTCGGAGCCTTATGTTTTTCCAGTACGTTGAGCAGCTCTGCGAGCAATTGTTCAACCTGTTCATCACTGTAGCGGGAAATTTGTGGCATAAATCGAAATCAGTTAGTTGATGAAAGGGCAACATATTACCGTAGCAACGGTTTTTTTTCTGCTTTTTTATGCGTTAAATCATTCTCGTTACGCTGCCTTCTGTAAAATGACCGCCATCTTTTATTGCGTCGCTTAACCGGCGGTGGTTGAATACCGCCCGGTCTTAAAGGAGAGTTTATCATGAGTCTGGATATCAACCAGATTGCTCTGCACCAGCTTATCAAGCGTGATGAGCAGAACCTTGAGCTGGTGTTGCGCGATTCATTGCTGGAACCGACGGAAACCGTCGTTGAGATGGTGGCAGAACTGCATCGGGTCTATAGCGCCAAAAATAAAGCTTACGGCTTGTTTAGCGAAGAGAGTGAACTGGCGCAGACGCTGCGCTTACAGCGTCAGGGCGAAGAGGACTTTCTGGCATTTAGCCGCGCGGCAACCGGTCGCCTGCGTGACGAATTAGCGAAATATCCTTTTGCTGACGGTGGATTCGTGCTGTTTTGCCACTATCGCTATCTGGCGGTGGAGTATCTGCTGGTGGCAGTTCTGAGCAACCTGAGCAGTATGCGTGTTAACGAAAATCTCGACATCAACCCAACCCATTATCTTGATATCAATCATGCGGATATTGTTGCGCGTATCGATTTAACCGAATGGGAAACCAATCCAGAGTCCACCCGCTATCTCACTTTCCTGAAAGGGCGAGTAGGGCGCAAAGTGGCGGATTTCTTTATGGATTTCCTCGGTGCCAGCGAAGGGTTAAACGCGAAAGCGCAAAACCGTGGGCTGTTGCAAGCGGTTGATGATTTCACTGCCGAAGCACAACTGGATAAAGCAGAGCGACAGAACGTGCGCCAGCAGGTTTATAGCTACTGTAATGAGCAGCTGCAGGCAGGTGAAGAGATTGAACTGGAATCGCTGTCGAAAGAGCTGGCAGGCGTCAGCGAAGTGAGCTTCACGGAGTTTGCGGCTGAAAAAGGCTACGAACTGGAAGAGAGCTTCCCGGCAGACCGTAGCACACTGCGTCAGTTGACGAAGTTTGCCGGTAGCGGCGGTGGCTTGACTATTAACTTTGATGCGATGCTGTTAGGTGAACGCATCTTCTGGGATCCAGCAACCGATACCCTGACCATTAAAGGCACGCCGCCGAACTTGCGCGATCAATTGCAGCGCCGGACGTCTGGCGGCAATTAATCGGTTTTGTGTTCTGAATGCCAGATGCGGCGTGAACGCCTTATCTGGCCTGCAAAAAATAGCAATACCGTAATCAGGCATAATCTGCAGATACAAAAAACCCCGCCGGAGCGGGGTTTTTTACAACTTATTCAGCAATTAAGCGCGAACGAAGTCGATGTGCAGCAGCTTCGGTTTGTACGGGTGACGCTGTACGTCCTGAGCTTTAACTTTGATTTCTTTACCGTCAACAACGATGGTCAGAACTTCGCTGTAGAATTCAGCTTTAGCTTGCATGTTCATGACTTTGTCGTGATCCAGCTCGATAGCCAGCGGCGCTTCTTTGCCACCGTAGATGATTGCCGGGAACTTGTTAGCGGCACGCAGGCGGCGGCT
>ERZ773216.3093-NODE-3093-length-14303-cov-3.611454_pt1 | contig 14303 bp, 15 predicted proteins | sample MGYA00511259_ERZ773216 | MGnify/ENA primary metagenome ERZ773216 (study PRJEB29015, sample SAMEA2737764) | human gut metagenome | biome: human gut; feature: human-associated habitat; material: faeces | place: China | collected 2012 ... | reverse complement strand
GCGAATTATTCATCTGCAAGGCAAGCGACAATCGAAGATGAAGAAACGTTCACACCCGAAGTTCAAAAATTACAAGATGAATTTTTGGACGAAACATACGAAACATTTGTTATATCGGCAGTTTTATCGGGTGCAATTCAATGCCCTGATTTTTGGACAAATAAAGAAAAATACTTAGAACACGAATGGAACAGAAAACCGAAAAAGTGGATAGACCCTCAAAAAGAGGCTAATGCAAATAAAATTGCTATCACAACGGGGCAGAAAACTCTAAATGATATTTGGAGGGAAGACGGAAAAGACTTCAAAACTGTTCTTGACGATATGAAAAAAATTGAGGAATATGCAAATCAAATCGGACTTGATTTGAACTTTCCTTACTTGAAAGGAGGTGGGGAAAATGCAAAATGAAAGATTTAAGGGTATGCAAACCCGAGAAATGCAGCTAAGCGGAATTAGAGTGCTGAATGAAGATGATAGAACTGTTGAGTTATCTTTTTCTTCCGAAACACCTATTGAGCGTTGGGGAGCATTTGAGGTGTTGTCGCATACCAAAAGTGCGGTACAGTTGAACAGAATATTGACAACAGGCTGTTTATTATATAACCATAACCGAGATACCGTTATTGGTAAGATATGCTCGGCGAAAGTCGAAAATAAGCGAGGCGTTGCGGTAGTTCAATTTGATGAAGATGAAAAAAGCGATATTATTTTTCAAAAAGTCAAAAATGGTTCATTGAGAGGTGTGTCGGTGGGATATACAATTCAAGACTATAAAAAGGACGTAACCGGGCAGGGAGAGGCACGACAAGTTACCTATACTGCAACAAAATGGGAACCGTATGAAATATCTATTGTTTCTGTTCCGGCAGACATATCTGTTGGAGTCGGGAGAAGTATGGAAGATGACATAACCCAAAAATCAAACATAAGAATGTTTGAAAACCAAATTAAACTAAATGAAAATTTATTAATGGAGGAGGCAAAATCAGATGCTTAAAAAGTTAATTGCGATGCAAAAAAGAATAATGGACACCGCTAAGGCGGAAAAAAGAGAACTAAATGAAGGCGAACAACGTGAATTTAATTTATTGCAGAGTTTGATTGACAACATTCGTTCAGAAGAAAATAACGGTCAAGGAAACGCAGAACCAACAGAAAATCAAGGCGAACAACCAACAGAACCTGAAGGTGCAAGACAGTTTGATACCGGATATTCTGCTAATGATGCCGCACAAATCACATCATTGTGTAGAAGTTTTAACGTAGATGCCACGGAATATCTTCAAAAAGGTATGTCGTTAGATAGCGTACGAGCGGCAATAATTGATGAATTGATGAACCGTCAAAAACCTGTAAGCAGTCATATGCAGGTTACAGATGATGAGGGTGACAAATTCAGACGAGCAGCGACAGACGGTATTTTGTTGCGTTACGGAGTAAGTGTACAAAATCCGTCAGAGGGTTCAAACATTTACAACGGTGTAACAATCCGTGAAATTGCCATTGAGTGCTTGGAGCGTGAACACGGTGGACAAGATTTTAGACATATGAATATCGAAGATATTTATAGCCATTGTTATAGAGAATTTTATAATCCTACATCGGCATTCCCGTCAATACTTGACGATGTTGTAAAAAAATCATATGTTGCAGGATTACAGAAACAAAAGACACAGTTTGATAAATGGGTAGGCGTGGGTTCGTTACCGAACTTCAAAAAGACAACAAATCATGAATATTTAATGTCACTTGGCGGTGAACTTGAACAGGTCAAAGAAAACGGCGAATTGCCGGCATATACACCGGTTGATGTTCCAATGCCTGAACGTCAGCTAAAGACATATGGTCGTCAATTCACAATGACCCGTGAGGCGTTTATTAATGATGATATTGGACTATTGACAACAATGCCGCAAAGATATGCTGCTCTATCTGCAAATACTCAAAATAAACTTGTGTATCAAATCTTGACACAAAATAAGAAGATTTATGACGGTAAAGCATTATTCAGTGCCGAAAGAGGTAATACACTTCAAAAAGGTACAAAGCCAACGATAGAGTCTATCGAACGAATGATTTATCTGTTAGGAATGCAAAAAGACGAGGCAGGCGACCAACTTATGCTTATGCCGGATTTGTTTATTGTTCCGTTGGGTATGGGAACAGACCTAAGAACAATTCTATATTCACCTACTATACATACACCGGAAAACACACAAGCCGTAAATCCGTATTTGGGAATGAATTTCACTGTTGTTGAAGATACAACATTGAATGCACAGGTGAAAGCCGGAAATCCTGTACCTTGGTTTATGGGTGTCAAGGGCGAAACTATCCAAATTGATTATCTAAACGGTCAAAAAGAGGCTACAATCCGCAGGTCTGAACAGGCAGGTAAATTGGGATTTGTATGGGACGTATATCACGATTTCGGTATAACCGTAAAACACCCTCAAACAATAATCAGAAATCCGGGTGTAGAGATAGATATGAGTGAATAATCATGATAGGTTATTGGGGATATTTGCAGTTTGAAACCAATGACGATTGGTTACAGTATCCATCCAACATAGAACGTACCGTCAAGGGGCGGTACGCTACGTTCTATCCCGGTGACGGCAGCAGAGCAAAGCGACAATTCAAAGGAGCAGAAACAGGTACACTCACATTTACAATGTATTTAGACCAACGTTTCAACTCAAATCTGCGAGATTTGTTGGCGGAGATGGCAGATTGGGTTAATACAGGTGTAGCAGGTGAATTGGTTATAGGTAATCGTTCTTACGGATATAATATGTGGGTTTGTACCAAAATGGTTGAAAAGTTCAAAGAAGTAATACACGGCGGTATTATTACGAGAGCAGAAGTAGAAGTCACATTGGAGGAGTGCTGAATGTTCACTGTTGATTTATCTGTTGAAAAAACTAAAATGACATCTGATGAAGTGTCATTATTGCAAAAAAATATTGCATTTTGGTTAAACACCCCGAGGGGAAGTCTACCGCAAATGCGTGATTTCGGATTGAATTATGATGTTATAGACGAACCACTTCAAACATTTAAAATGAAAATAACTGTTGATACAATTAGCAAAGTTCGTGAGTTATATGGGGTGAAAATAAAAACAATCAATGTAACTGCCGATGAAAACGGCAAAGCAACTTTAAAAATAACGATATGAGGAGGAGTAAAAATGAAAGCTACATATGTGCAAAAAGGCGAAAATATCAATTATAAAAATCCGACAGAGGATAAAATAACACTCGGCACACTGATTATAATTGGTGCGATATGTGCCGTTGCGGCGGATGATATTGAACCGGGCGAAATAGGAACTGTTGCAACCACAGGTTCTTGGAATATTCCAAAGGATAACACAGCAATAGAAATCGGTGAGAAAGTCTATTACGACAGTGAAAATGATGTTGCAACAAAGACCGCTAAAGACAATGTTATAGGTTATGCAATCGAAAGTGCAGATGCCGAAAGTTCTACTGTAAAAGTTAAATTGAATGGTTGATAATATGGATTTCAAGGAAATATTGCAAGATGATATTAACAATGCGTTTTTGGATAGTTCGGAATTTGCAGAGGTACATAATGTAAACGGTCAAGAAGTTAATATTGTTATTGATGACAATGTGACTGACGGAACAGAAACAGGAATATACGGAATATCTCAAAAAATTGATGATGGATTGTACAAGGGCGATAAAGTCATTTATATCTCGACCGAGGATACCAAAAGACCTCCGCCCGGCAATATGTTAGTATTGGATAATATCAGATATACCATTGTTTCAACGACCGAACAATGCGGAATGTATATGGTCGTAATCAGGAAAATAGGCGTGAGGTAAAGACAATGGAAGTAGTAGTTCTTGTTGAAGTTGATGAGGCATTACAATATGCCCGTCAAAAGTTGGGTGCAATGCAAAAGAAAGCACCGCAAGCGGTGAGAACCGCATTGAATAAAACTGCACGAGAGGCAAAAAAACAAGATGAAAGAATAACCAAACAGACATATACCGCCAAGGGTGATATACATTCATTACAATTCAAAAAGGCTACAACGGCTAATTTGCAAGCAATTTTAAAGGATAAGGGTTCTAATATATCAATGTCACATTTCAGAACGTATGTCGGCAAAAAAAGAATTTCTGCGGTGATTAATACAAAACACGGTAGAAGAAACCTCGGCAAATACGGGAATAAAGCATTTTTTTGGAATACGATTTTCGTTCGTGAGGGACAATCAAGATTGCCGATTGAAAAAATGGCATCTATATCATCTCCGGTTATGCACGGTAACGATAATACTTGGGGAACAATCGAAGATGATGTAAGAAGCAAGCTATACGAGAATATAGACAAGGAAATTGAAAGGATATTAGGATTATGACGGAAGTTGATTTGCAAAAAGAAATACGAAAAATTATAGTTCAAGAATTAATACCCGATATGAAAATTTTTGAGACGAATACATTTAAAGGATTTCTTCAAGATATACCACTTGACCTTGGTTACGGTGATGAAACTGAAATTGTTGATAAAAACGTTCCGTGCTGCATTGTAAAAATAAATGCAGGGGAAATAAACGGAGCAAGTAAACCCGAAACAGTTACGGTTGAAATAATCATTGTAATCAAAGATGAAAGCGAAGATATGTCGGGTTATCAGACGTTGATGGTGGTTATCAATCGTATACGAGATTATTTTACTGCAAATGTTGGCATTCAAAACAAATATCGTATGAAATATCCGATAAAATGGGGTATTAATGATAATACAATAGCACCGTATTTTGTAGGTAATTTGATTACACAATGGGATATTGAGCGTATGCCATTTCATGACATTGCAAGGTTTTTGTAATAAGGAGGTTAAAACATGGCAAGAACGAAGAAAGCAGATACTGAAACGACCGTTCAAGAAACAGTATCAGAAGAAACAACAGAAGTTTCCGCTGTTGAAAATTCAAATAAAGTGGCGGAAAGTCAGGGCAAGCCTGAACAAAAAGACGGACAAAAAATATATATAGGAGTATCAGTACCGGGAATGAAATCGGGAACGGTATTCACAGGGAAAATTCCGAAAGTGATAGATGTAGATTTTGTGCGTGAATTATGTGTGCCGATAGAAAAGCTGAGTGAAACGCTGAAAAAGAAAGCTGTTACCGGAAGTCGTGTAGCATACTGCTATCAGCAATCGGCAAAGTTGGCACAGCAACTAAAGAAATAGGAGGTTAAAATAATATGGCATATTTACACGGAGTATATCCGACAGAAAAAAGCGAAACGGCGGTATCACTATCGACCACTACACAAGTACAAGTGGTTATCGGTACAGCACCGATACATATGTTAGACAATCCGTCAGAGGCGGTTAATAAGCCTATACTTTGCGAAAGCAAAGAGGATTGTTATAAAAAGATTGGTTATTCAACCGATTTTTCAAAATACACATTGTGTCAATCAATGTTTGCATCGTTCTTTAAAATAGGAGTTGCACCTGTTGTGTTTGTAAATGTCTTAGACCCGGAAAAGCACAACAAAGAAGTAACGGACAAAGAATTTGTTGTACAGGATAATTCAATTTTGATTGACGATGCGGTAATTTTATCAACGTTAAAACTAACGGCGGCAAGCAATACAATTTCTTCCGAGGATTATGTAACCGAGTGGGTAGATGAAAAACTTTCGATTATTTTCAAGAATAAAATCGAGGGTAATGTTACAGCTACATATAAAAGTATCGCTCCCGAAAAGGTTACAGAAAATGATATTATCGGTTCATATGATACTGAAACAGGTGTAAGAACGGGTACAGAGTTAATTAAAATGGTATATCCAATGTATGGTGTCATTCCGTTTGTGCTTATTGCACCGGGTTGGACAGAAACAGATACCGTTGGTGCGGTTTTAGAACAGAAAACCGAAGAAATCAACGGTTGTTTCAAAGGCATTACCATTATAGATTTGGACAGTCAAACAAGCAAAACACGTTCAGCAGTTATAAAAGATAAACAAGCACGAACAGTAAATGCCAACACAATAGCCGTTTATCCAAAGATAAAAAAGGACGGATATGTATTATCATATTCTGCGTGGTTGGCTGCAATTATAATGAAACAGGCAACGGAAAATGAAGGCGTTTTCTGCAAGTCACCATCTAATATCAATATTGATATTGACGATTGTATCACCGCAGACGGTACAAGAGTTTTGTATGATGGCGAAGATGGAAACGAATTGAACGGTGAGGGTATTGTAACAATAATTGCCCGAAACGGTTGGTATACATGGGGTAATAATACGGCAGTATATCCCGAAATTACCGACACTAAAAACCGTTGGATAATGGCACGTTTGGCATTTGCATTTGTTGAAAATGAATTTATAATGTCAAAAATTCAGACCATAGATACAGAATTGTCACCGAAAAACATTGAAAACGCAGTAACCGAAGAAAATATCAGACTTGCTGCATTAACGGCAGGCGGATATATTTTGGGAGGTAAAATGTTATACGACAAGGCAGATAATTCGAATGAGTCTATCCTAAACGGACAGTTTAAATTCAGAACGCAAATTGCTACAAACATTCCGACAGAATTTATAGAAAATACGTTTGAATTTGATGCGGAAACCGTGCAAAACGCAATATTAGGAGGTGAGCAGTAATGTCAACAACAACCATTCCAACACAAATTATTGATTTCAATATATATAATGCCCCAAACAAATTGATAGGTGCAGGTGATGAAGTTACATTACCTAAAATCGTAAGTAAAACATATACGGCGGCATTGGCAGGAGGCGATATTGACCTGCCGGGTTTAACTACGGAAAATATGGAAATGGAAGTACCGTTTAATGTATTTGACAAAGAGGCAGCAAGCACAATGAGCATTTCCAAGGTAAATACATTAATAATCCGTAGTTGTCAGCAGAAAGCGGATACAAAGACACACAATCTATCTTATGACGGCTTGAAATTGACTATTCGTGGTTTTACCAAAGAAGTTGATTTAGGAACATTAAAACGTTCCGACAAGATGGACAGTAAAATCACAATGACATTAACGTACATAAAGATTGAAGATAGTTCAACGGTATTCCTTGAAATTGATAAATTCAACGGAACATTTATTGTCAACGGAAAAGATGTCAGAGAGGGAATAAACAAGTACCTATAATGATGCAACGATTGCGGAGGCTACTATGGGAAAAGAATTAGAATTGGCGATTAAAATCGGCGGTAAAATTGATAAGTCGTTAGGTTCGGCAATCAACGCCGCCCAAAGTCAATTAAATACCATAAACAAAGGTATAGATAGAGCAGGAATGGCGATAGCCGCAGGAGTGGCAACAGTAACGACAAAATTAGTAGTTGATAGTGTCAATACATATAAAGATTATCAATCAGCATTAAACAGTGCGGCGGCAACAGCAGGCGTAGAACGTGGTACGGCAGAATACGAGGCTATGGATAAGGCGGCACGAGAGGCAGGGCGTACAACCGTGAAAACGGCACAAGAAAGTGCAAATGCACTTGAATATATGGCACTTGCCGGGTGGAGTGTTGAAGATAGTACAACGGCTTTAATGCCCGTATTAAAACTATCTGCTGCAACAGGTGCTGACCTTGCAACTACTTCCGATTTGGTTACTGACAGTATGGCAAATCTCGGTTTAGGCATTGGAGATTTAAACCATTATCTTGATGTGTCGGCAACGGCAAACAACAAATCAAATCAAACAGCCATGCAGTTACAAGAGGCGTATTTAGGTGTTGGTGGTGTACTGAAAAATCTAAATTCACCGATTGAGGAAAGTGCTGCGGTTTTGGGGGTATTAGCAAACAGAGGTACAAAGGGCAGTGAAGCGGGTACGGCGTTAAATGCAATTCTTGTTAATATGCAAAAACAAAGCGGCGATGCGTATAAAGCTATGTCAAAACTCGGTGTGTCAATGTATGACAGTAGCGGCAAAGCACGTTCAATTATTGATGTTTTCCAAGAAATATCAGATAAAACAGCAGGCATGACAGAAGAAAACCGAAATTTAATGTATCAAATGATAGGCGGTAAATCACACTTGGACAGTTTCGCTAAAATCATGCAAGGTTTCACCACAGATACGGCAGACGGGCAAAAAGAAGTATATTCACTTGTCAATGCCTTTAAGGATTGTGATGGAGCGTTAGACAAGCTATATGGTATAAAAACCGATACGCTTGAAGGTTCGTTAGCAACATTAAACAGTGCATATGATGATATGAAAATATCAATAGGTGAGTCAATCGCTCCAATACTGAAAAATTCAGTTGAGAATTTAACGGCAAAAATACCCGATATTCAAAATATTATCATAAATTCATTAGAGAAAATCATACCTGCGGCATCTAAAGTATTAGATTATGTTGTTGATAATGCTGATAATATTATTTTAGCAATAAAAAATATTGCTAAGGCGTTTGTAGGTTTTAAAATCGCAAGCGGAACAATTAAAGGTATCAATGATATTATAACGTTGTTTAAGGGATTATCTCAAATCAGTTCAAAGGTTGGACTTGCAAAAACCTTGAGCGGTGTTATCGGTTCACTTACTGGAATTTCAACTGCCGGAGGTACTGTATCGGGAGTAATAACAGGTATTGCAGGTTCGTTTGCGGCAGCCGTTGGACCTGCGACATTAGCGGCGGCGGCAATCGTTGGATTTGCAGCAGCAGTAAACACAATATATGAGCATAAAAGGAATTATGCAAACGGTATGAATGAGGCGGCAAATGGCATAGAAAAAGCATCTAATGCACTTACAGAATATAACGACATAGCGGCGGAAGTTCCTCAACTAAGAGAAGTTATAAGCAATCCCGAAAGTTCAACGCAAGATGTAGAAAATGCAAAATCACGTTTGCAGGAAATTGCGGAAATGATTGAGCAAGAATATAATCTTAAGATTAATTGTGACACAACACAACTTGAAAAAGCAGTAGAATTGGCACAAGAAGCAAGTAGAGCAGATTTCGTAAGTTCTGCATCTGAATATATGGACAAAGCATTTGAAATTGCAGGTGATTATAAAAACGGCAAAAATAGTATACCAACATTGGAAAATGACGTTACTAATCAAACCAATCGGCAACTTGAATTGTCAAGCTTATATGCACATGCAAAAAGTACACAAAGCAGAGAGCAAGCCGGACTTATTACAGCAGAACAATATGCGGCAGAAATGCAGCAAATTAGAGCGGAGGCTAATGCACAGGGATATGCTACATCTTTTGGAAAAAGTGCAACTGACAGCAATACAACAGCGAGTGAATTGATTAACAATTTGCAGACATTTTCTGAAAATGCAAAATTTGCAGTGGAACGAGCAGAGTCAGATTTATCAAATGCACAAGCACAAGTACAGGAATATGAGGACAGCACTTTAAAAGCAGGTAACGCATTGAATTCAGTTTTAGCGAGTGATACAAATGCCGGAAATCTTGCCAATATAGATGCAGATATTTCGCAAATTCAATCATTAGGACAATCAATGGTTGATGCAGGAGCAAATACAGATAAATTAGCAACTCAATTTGCCGCAGCAAAAGCAGGTTATACCGACTTTGAAAAGGCAGTCGGTGAGGGCAAAGCCGCAGAAATGGCACAGAATTTTCTAAGCTATAAAACCGCAATAGGCGATACTACTGAAAGTGCTGTTCAAGGTGCTGCATTAATTCAAAACGGCTTTGAAAATGTATCACAGGCAACAGCCAAAGGAAATGATGCGATATTAGCTGTTATAAATAATATGAAGTCTATCGGTGACGTGCAAGGATTATTTGACGGATTGGATAATAACGGTGTTGCAGCCAAACTAACGGATATGGCACACGCTATGAGTCTAATACCGGAAAATAAATCTATTTCGATAGATGCGAACGGCAATTTCCAAGTTATTCAAGAGGCGGAAAATCAAATTGCAAGTTTGCAGTCACAGGGCAATGTAAATGTTTCTGTAAATGCAAACGGCGATTTATCGGTTATTAATACGGCAACGAATGATGCGGAAACATTAAGTGCTATCGGAGCAGTTTCGTTGCAGGTGAATGCAAGCGGTAATATTGATGTACTTGATAATGCACAGCAGAAACTTGCAACGGTTGACTCTAAGACCGGTCAAGTAACGTTGGGTGCAAATGATAATGCAACGCCAACAATTCAAAATGTACAGAATTTGGCGAATACATTCGGTGCAATGCAAGTTAAACCGACATTATCAGCAACAGATAACGCAACTTCAACAATAAACAGTGTATCTCAAAAGTTATCTGCTCTGGACGGTAAAAAGGCAACTACAACGATTGTAACGAAATATAAAACGACCGGAACACCGCCGGGACACAGTGCGAGAGGTGCAAACAGTTGGCGAGGCGGTTTGACGTATGTCAACGACCAAATGGTTAATGACCCGAGAGAAGTTATTGAATACAGAGGTATGCGATATTGGTACGAGGGTGAAAACGTACTTGCTAATGTGCCGAAGGGTGCAAGAATATATACGGCGGCGGAAAGTAAAGCATTTATTGACGGTTCACACCGCAACGGCTTAGATAGAGTTCCGTTTGATGGATATATTGCAGAATTGCATAAAGATGAGCGTGTGCTTACGGCTGACGAGGCAGAGAATTACAGTGAAAACGGTTTATTCTCACAGGCGGTTGAACGTGTTAAGGCATATATGGGTGAAAGTAAATCTGACGGCGGCGGAAATAATTCATCAGATGACGGTAGACAGATAATTTTTTCACCACATATTGAAATTAGCGGCAACGGCGATAAAGAAACTGTTATGCAAGGAGTACGAATGACATTTTCAGAGTTCTGTTCAATGATGGAAGAATATGAACGGGACAGACGAAGAAAACAATTCTAAATGAAAGAGGTGGCAACCATGAACGGATATTATACAGGAAAAATATCAAGTATTGATAAACAAAACGGAAAGGTCAAGGTGACATTTCCGCAAGAAAGTGATGTAGTATCTTCGTGGTTGCCACTACTTACATTTGAATATAATATGCCGGATATTGGCGATTTTGTTGCGGTTATTTTAGATGGAAATGATAACGGAATTTGCTTAGGGAAAATATATTCCAACAGTCAAAAACCATTTTCAACTGAAAAATATGCAAAGAAGATTGGAAATGTATCTATAATTCAAAAAAATAATGATTTTTCAATTAGATTTGATAATGACAGTTATATAAATTATAGCAACGGAACAATTACCATAAAGGCTAAGAACGTTAAAATCGTACAGGACGAGGAATAAAAAATGATAAAGGTAAGAGATGTTACAATAAGTGATTTGCTACCATACACAATGAAAACACCGAAAAATATCGCATTATCCAAAGCATTTGGTGAAATGACAAGATATTTATATGATACTCTGCAATCTGTTGTATTTTGGGCGGATATTAATTCGGCAAGTGATATGTTATTAAATTCAATGGCGGCGGAAATTGATTGTCCGTTTTATGAAAACGGTATGAGCATTGAACAAAAACGAGAATTAATTGCGGTGAGTGATATATATAACAGTCGAACGGGAACAACATCGGCTGTTGATAAATTAATTGCCGCTGCATTTAAAAACGGAAATATTCAAGAATGGTATGAATACGGCGGAAATCCGTATTGTTTTAAAATCAATATGGATAGCAGTTCGAGTAAATCCGAAATGAATGATTTTAACTATTTTTTTTCAATGCTGCGGAAGATAAAAAATGCACGTTCAAAGTTGGAAGTAATAAATATATCAAAAGATTTACCTACTTCTGATTTGTACAGTGCCGGTGTCATTACATACATTTGTGAAGATGTTACCGTCAAAGCTGATACTACATCTGAAAATGCTATTGCATATTCAGTAGCTAATATTGGCATATATATTTCGGACGTTGAGCAAGGACGAAAATATCCGGCACAAAGATATAATACATATGACGATATTAAAAATCTTACAAATGAGCAGATAAAGGACAAAACATTTGCAGAGTTACTATATAAGGAGGATTAATTAACATGGCTAATATACCGACAATAGATACCGTAAAATTAACGGCGAAAGGTTTGCGACTGTTGGCAAAAGTACAATCGGGAGCAACAATGTATTTTGTGAGAGCGGCAATCGGTGACGGATTTATGCAAGACGGGCAAGATGTCGCTGATTTGACAGAAATGGTTCACGAAGTACCATCACACCAAACAGGAACAACCGCATCATCAGCTACTGTTGATTTGACGAAAGCAGTGGTTGAAAAAGACGGAACTGTTTCAGTGCGTGTGAAAATAAAAAACGGTGATACCGCATTTTATATGCGTGAATTAGGTATTATCGCAAAGGACCCTGATGAGGGAGAAATATTGTACGCATATATTAATTTTGGTGATGGTGCGAGTGCTATGCCGGCATTTGACGGAAGTACATATATTGTGCGAAATATTCAAATGTCTTTTATTGTTTCAAATGCTGCAAACGTTGAGGCAAATATAACATTAGCAGCGGAAGTGTCGTATGACGATTTTATGGCACATAAAAATGCAAATGTTTTAGACCACCCGGACGGTTGTGTCACATCAGAAAAACTTGCAAACAGTTCAGTTACGGGTATAAAAATCAAAGATAGTGCGATAACATTGGCAAAATTAAATAATGATATTCACACAAAATTTGATGGATTGGAAAAAGCAATTCAAAAAATCAATTCAACCAAAAAAATTGATTTGGAATATTCGATAGATCAGGGACATGATGGTTATAATATCGTGGTAAAACCTAAAGTGAATTATATCGCAAGAAAAGATGTATCAGGTACTGCAACATATCCTTTGCAATCAATAGATAAATGCTATATGTATATATGTTATAACTATGACAGCGACAGTATATCGTTGGTATGCGATACAACCGTGTCAGGCAGAATACCACAACCACCGGATAATTATCTTCTTTCGGCTGAAATTTCATCAAGTTCGGATTGTGGCAATTTTGAATATCACAGATTAATTCAAAAAGATGATGACGGCAATGTGGTAAGTGTAGTGTGAGGTGATTATTATGGCAACGACAACGGAAAAAGGATTTAAAGTGCCGGGGTATGCCGACAAAGCAGACGTTCCGAGAATGGTTAAGGATAACGTGGAAACTGCGGAGCAACACCTCAAGGCTATCTCTAAATCAATGTCAGACATATCATCTAATATTAATTCGTTGGATAGCACATTACAAATAATGAACGCCCAACTTGGGACTATGTCTGAAGCATTAGATGAAGTGAATGGTGTAACGGAGGAAACATAATGACGATTTGTGAAAAATTCAAATTAATGATGGCATCATTTGCAGACATCAAGGCGGCTATCATTGAAAAGGGAGGTACTGTTACAGGCGGATATGCCGATTATGCTAAAAATATTCGTCAAATATATTCAGATGATGAATATATACCACAATACAAATATCCTACTGAAAGACCGCCAATAATTCAGTATTTAATCAGAGTGTATGACAGGATAGTATTTTGTTATGCAGTGAAAGATGAAATACGGCAAGCAATTATAGACGGTGGTGTAGATGTACCTGAAGATACACCGCTATCTGAATATGGCAATAAAATCCGTCAAATACAGCGTTTTGAGATTACGATAAGTAATTTGTATTTGGGCGAATATAAGACTGAATGTAGAGGACAATTAACTGCACAGGACGGAAGACCACCGTACTCTTGGAAACAAACTTGGGGTTTCAATATTCCCGGTATCACAATGACATCAGACGGAACTATATTAGGAACACCAATGCAGACAGGCAGTTATAACTGGGGGGTTCAGGTAACTGATAGTAATGGCAAAACAGTATTAAAAGATATTTCAATCAGTGTCAGACCTAAAACACTGAATTTTAAACAAACAGGGGAGCGTTCATTTTTATATGACGGTCAACCGCATACAATTACGGCAGAATGTATTAATGACAGTGATGTTGAATTTGAAATTTATTTCAACGATAACGGCAGTGATGTTTTGAGCATGACAAAATGCGGTTCAAACAGAGGATATGTACGAATTACATCGGCGGATAAGTCGTGTTACAGAATAGGTGAATGTGATTTGTATATGTCAATATCAGCGAATGCTGTTAATGTAACATCAGATAAAGTCCAATCGGTAAAATACGATGGACAGCCACATAGTTTCAATGTTGAATTGTCAAAACAATGTGACGTGAATGTGAAAT
>ERZ773216.3090-NODE-3090-length-14320-cov-3.457343_pt1 | contig 14320 bp, 10 predicted proteins | sample MGYA00511259_ERZ773216 | MGnify/ENA primary metagenome ERZ773216 (study PRJEB29015, sample SAMEA2737764) | human gut metagenome | biome: human gut; feature: human-associated habitat; material: faeces | place: China | collected 2012 ... | reverse complement strand
CTTTTGTGACTCTTACAATGTTCCTTGTTTCAGTTGTTCCACGAACCCGTCGATACGACGCAACTCCTTGGGAATATTAATACTCTGCGGGCAGTGAGGCGAACATTGATCGCAACCAATACAATGATTTGCCTGTCGCAGGCGTGGCACACTACGGTCATAACCAACAAGAAAAGCCTGGCGTGCCTTTCTATAATTCTCGTCTTGGTGGCTCTTCGGTACATTCCCCTCATTCACACATTTATTATAATGTATAAGCACAGCAGGAATATCAATGCCATACGGACAAGGCATACAGTATTTACAGTCATTGCACGGTACAGTAGGGTACTTCAACATCAATTGTGCCGTTTCTTCCAAAAACTCCTTATCATCATCTGTCAAAGGAATCAGTGGAGAGTAGGTACGGATATTATCCTGAAGATGCTCCATATACGTCATGCCACTCAATACCGTTAACACCAGTTCCGGTGAGCCTGCAAAACGGAAAGCCCACGAAGCCACACTATCTTCCGGACGGCGCTGCTTAAGACGTGTCATAATATGAGTCGGTACATTAGACAATCTTCCCCCCAGCAATGGCTCCATAATGATTGCCGGAATATTACGTTTTACCAATTCATCATATAGGTAGTCCGCATTTACATTACGTCCCGAAGAATGTTTCCAGTCCACATAATTGAGCTGTATCTGTACAAAGTCCCATTTCACCTCATCATGCAGAGAAAGTGCATAGTCATAAGTATCCACTGTGCCGTGGAAAGAAAATCCCAGATTACGGATACGCCCTGCCTCACGTTCTTTCAACAGAAACTCCATCATACCATTGTCTATATATCGCGCTTTGAATGCTTCTATTCCACCATTACCGATAGAGTGCAACAAATAGTAATCGATATAATCTGTCTGTAAATCCTCGAAAGATTTACGATACATGGCTATAGAGTTTTCACGGCTATAATTACTAAAGTTGGATAACTTTGTAGCAATAAACAGTTTCTCACGCGGATGACGTTTTAATGCAATACCAGTAGATTTTTCCGACCATCCCTGTACATATACCGGAGATGTATCGAAATAATTCACGCCATGCGCAATGGCATAATCTACTAATTCGTTCACAGCATCCTGGTCAATCATATCTCCTTTCCCATCCGGTGAAGGAACAGTCGGCCAGCGCATACAGCCATAACCCAGAAGTGAAACACGATCTTTCTGAGCCACAGAAGTGCGGTAAGTCATCTTATCAGTAGGCACCGGAGTCGATGCACTGCCTCCCGGAATCACCCCATCCTTCTGTTTGCAACTATAAAGAGTCGCAGCAGCCGTTGTCGTAGCGGCACTAATGCCCACAATTTTCAGAAAATCCCTACGGTTTATATTTTTATTATGTTCTTCCATATCTGTTCTTCTAACATTTATCACTTTATCACCCTATCACATTACCACCTCTATATCACCCGATGTCTCTCATGTCCCTCTACATAGATAGCACTGAAAGGACGTGCCGGACAAAGATTCTCACAGGCACCACAACCAATACAACGCTCTACATTAACAACCGGAATCTTTGGAGAATCCGGATTATCTACCTCAGACGGAACCATCTCTATCGCCGCTACCGGGCAATGACGGGCACAATTACCGCAATTTACTCCATCAGTCAACGGTACACAATTCTTCCTGATCCATACGGCATGACCGATCTGGATAGATGATTTATCAGCCAGACTGGTAAGATGAATCGCATCTGTCGGACATACTTCGGCACACTTCGCGCATTCCGGACGACAATAACCACGTTCGTATGACATCTCCGGCTGCATCAACGTCGACAACTTCGTCGAGGGCCGTAATACCTGATTGGGACACACCGAAACACACAACTGGCATCCCGTGCAATGGGCGTTGAAGTGCCGCAGGCTCTGCGCTCCGGGCGGAACGACGGGCGTGGCACGGTTCGGAATCTTCTTGTCGACGATCACCGCCAGCCCGCCGTCGACCTTTTTCTCCTGCGCCCGGAGCGCGGAGTAGGCCACGATGCCCGCCAGGCCGAGGAACCGGCGGCGCGAAGCGTCGGAAGGCGTCTTTGCGGCGTCGGCCGCCGGTCTCTGCGGCGCGGGAGCCGCCGCAGCGTATAGGTGATGGCCCCCTGGCGGCAGTTTTCGAGGCAGTCCATACAGGCCACGCAACGGCTGTAATCAATTTTATGCGCCGCAGGGTCGATACACGACGCCTTGCAGTTGCGGGCGCAGAGCTTGCATCCGTTGCACTTCGAGGTGTCGAAACGCGGTTTGAACAGCGAGTAGCGGGCGAGGAATCCCAGCACCGTGCCCACCGGACAGATCGTATTACAATAGGTGCGGCCGCTGCGCCACGCAAGAACAAACAGCACGGCGAACGTCACGACGGCAACAAGCAGCGTGGAGAGACTCTTCATCCAGACGTCGACCGAATAGAAGGCGTAGCTGTCCATGCGCCCGGCGATGTATGCCAGCAGGTTGTTGCCCCACGCGTAGACCGGGGCCAGCAGGTTCGAGGCGATGCGGCCGTAGGCGCTGTAAGGCGCGAGCAGCGAACCGACACCCGCCAGCATCGCAGCGACGAACACGACGAGCATCCCCCGGCGCAGCCAGGTGAGGGCGGGGGAGTACGCGAAGCGGTTCCGGTGCTTTCTGCGCTTCCCGGAGGCCCACGAAACGATGTCCTGCATCACCCCCAGCGGGCAGATGACCGAACAGTACACGCGGCCGAAAAGAAGCGTCAGGATCACCAGGAACGCCACGACGCCGACATTCAGGGCCAGCAGGGCGGGCAGGAACTGGATTTTCGCCATCCAGCCGAACCACGCGTGAAGCGTTCCGGTAAAATCGAGGAACAGCAGCGTCGTCAGCACGAAGAAAAAGGCCGCGGCCGCAATTCTGATTTTTCGTAACATAGATTCAAGTCTGAATCAAGTGAATTTATTTCGGAACTCATGTCGTATCGGACCGTCGCCGTGGCCGCCGGGCCGCCCGAGACGGGGGAGGGTGGAGGTGGACCGGATTCGGGAGCGACGCCACCGGCGGCGAACAGGGCCAGCGGATTGATTTCAATGCAAATTACTCAACCATTCAACCGTTTCGGGATCGCGGTGATCCAGAAAACTGCTCTCCGGACGGTCCAGCGAGGCGATCACGGCCATGTCCTCGGCGTCGAGCGCGAAGCCGAACACGTCGAAATTCTCCGCGATACGCTCCGCATGCACCGACTTGGGAATGCAGACCACACCGCGCTGAATCAGCCAGCGCAGCACCACCTGCGCCACCGTCTTTTTGTACCGGGCGGCGACCGCCAGCAGGACTTCGTTCGAGAACAGCCCGTTCTTGCCCTCGGCGAAAGGCGCCCACGACTCGATCTGCACGCCCTTCGTGCGCATGAACTCCGCGGCGGCGGTCTGCTGGTGGAACGGATGGGTTTCGACCTGATTGACCGCCGGCGCGACCTCGTTGTGCAGAATCAGGTCCTGAAGGCGGTCGGGGTAAAAGTTAGACACACCGATGGCGCGGATGCGGCCCTCGCGGTAAAGCTCCTCCATGGCGCGCCACGAACCGTAGACGTCGCCGTAAGGCTGGTGGATCAGATAGAGGTCCAAATAGTCCAGCCCCAGCTTCGACATCGACTCCTCGAACGCCTTTCTGGCAGGCTCATAACCCGCGTCGCTGATCCACAGTTTCGTGGTGATGAACAGCTCTTCGCGGGGAACGCCGCTGCGACGGACGGCACGTCCCACGGCCTCCTCGTTACCATAGGCCGCGGCGGTGTCGATCGAACGGTAACCGATCTTCAGGGCGTCGCCGACCGCCCGTTCGCAAACCTCCGGGTCCGAAATCTGATAAACGCCGAAGCCGAGGACCGGCATTTCGACGCCGTTGTTCAATTTTACGTATTCCATACCTCACTACTTTTTTATTTTTCCGGCAAAACTTCGTTCAGGCACGCAATGCCGTTCAGCGTGCGGGGATAACCGATATAGGGCAGCAACTGGGTCACGACGGCCAGCAGGGTGGCCTTGTCGTTGCCTATGTTCGCATTTCCGGCGATGTGGCCCTTCACCTGCGATTCGCAGCCCCCGAGCGAGACGAGCATCGAGAAGGTCAGCAGCTCGCGCATCTTCACGTCCAGGCCTCCGCGGGTCAGGAAATCGCCGAAGCAGTTGTCCGACAGGTAACGCTGGATGTGCTTCTGGTTCGCGGGGGCCGCCTCGCGCATCCCGTCGATACGCTCCGCGCCGAAAATCGACCGCTGCACCGCCAGCCCCTTTTCGAAGCGGTCCGCGGACGAGGTCGTCGACTGCCCCGCAAGCGGCAGCGTCACGCCGCGCGCCTCCAGCACCTCGTTCGTAATCCCTACGAAGTCGGCGACCTTCGCCATGCCGACGTAGGGAACGGCCTGATAAAGCGTCTCCTTCACCTCGACGGGCGTCACTCCGGCGTTCAGCGCGCCTTCGAGCGTCGTCCGGTAGGCGGTCCGGCCCTGCGAGGCGATGTTCGAGGCCAGGATGCACAGCATGCGCGTCCGCGTGTCGAGCTGGCCGTAGGCGGTCACTTCGCCGAGCGCAAAGTTACCAAAAATTTCAAATAATTCGGGGTCCGCATCCCCAAGTTCCGGTATTCCGCCCGGAAACAATTCGGCCAGGCGGCGTCGGGCGTCTTCACCCAAGCGGGAGGCCGGGGCCGGGACGGAAGCCGTCGCTGCCGCATATTGCGCGTCGTCGACCGGTTCGAGCCATGTGTTCTCGTTGGTCGCGGGATTGCACGCGACGGCCAGATGCGAGAACCAGCTGTCGGGAGCCGCGCCGTGCCAGTGGACCACGTCGGGCGCGATCTCCACGATGTCGCCCGGAAGCAACGCCCGGGCCGGACGGCCCTTCTCCTGATAATAGCCCCGGCCCCCGACGGCGATCAGGAGCTGGCCGCCCGTATGGCTGTGCCAGTTGTTGCGGCATCCGGACGAAAAGGTGACGTTCGACACGGGCGCGTTCAGCCGCTTGTCGTCCGTCAGCGGAGCGAGCCAGGCCTGCCCGACAAAGTACTTCGAAAACTGTTCCGGCAGTTTGTCGCCCACGGGAAACGGGCTGACTTTTTTCGGTATTTCCATATTTTGAGCATTTAAGGATTGCAGGATTCCGTCCGAAAAGAGGGCTGCGGCGGTCAGGGCCGCGAAAAGGATTCGTTTCATCGGTTCAAAAGAATGGTTTCACGATGCAAAAATAGGGTATTTCTCGCAACGGTTCCGTACCCCGATTACGGTTCGGCATACCATTATTACGGAGCGGCGTCATTTTCGGTCGGGTGAAGACCGTCTGCACGCAAAACCGGTTCTGCGCCCCAGACACAGAACCGGATCAAAAACGGATCGGCAGACGACTGCCTCCGAAACCGGCGTCTCGCACACCGGGAGTGAGGGGGGGGGTCAGCCCCGCCGGCCCTGATTGGCGACGGCCTCCATCAGGGAGGCGATCTCGGCCGGGTCGCCCAGGAAATAGTCCTTCACACAGCCCAACCCCTCGTCGAATTCGAAGACGTAGGGCACGGCAGTCGGAAGGTTGAACTCCGAAATGGCCTCGTCCGAAATCCCTTTCAGGTTCTTGATGATGCCCCGCAGGCTGTTGCCGTGAGCCACCACCAGCAGTTCGTCGTGGCGGGCCAGCGCCGGGAGTATCTCGCACTCCCAGTAGGGCATCGTGCGGGCCACGGTGTCTTTCAACGACTCGGTGCGGGGCAGCGCGGCGTCGGGAATCCCGGCGTAGCGGGGATCGAAGCGCGGATTGCGGGGATCGTCCTCCGGAAGCGGCGCGGGGGCCACGTCGTAGCTGCGGCGCCAGACGTACACCTGCTCGTCGCCGTATTTTTCGGCCGTCTCGCGCTTGTTCAATCCCTGAAGCATGCCGTAGTGCTTCTCGTTGAGCCGCCAGGTCTTCGTCACCGGAATCCAGTCCCGGTCCATCCTGTCGAGCACGACGTCGAGGGTCTTCACGGCCCGTTTCAGATAGGAGGTATAGGCGCGGCCGAAATGAAAACCCTCCTTGCGGAGCGTCTCCCCGGCTTTGACGGCCTCGGCGACGCCCTTCTCGCTCAAATCCACATCGGTCCACCCCGTGAACCGGTTTTCCCTGTTCCAGACGCTCTCGCCGTGGCGGAGCAAAACGATCTTTTTCATAACTGTCCGACTGCGTTTTCCGGTTCGGCGCGCACCTCGTTCTCCAGACGCCGGCATTCGCTGAAGTCCTTGATGTTCTGCATCGTGGTGCGTGCTATATTATCCACTGCTTCACGTGTGAAGAAGCCCTGATGCGAGGTGACGATCACGTTGTTGAACGACAGCAGGCGCGCCAGCACGTCGTCGTCCATGATGCGATCGGAAGTGTCCTCGTAGAAGTACCCGGCCTCCTCCTCGTATACGTCCAGTCCGGCGGCGCCGATCTTCTTCTCTTTCAGTCCGTCGATCAGCGCCTCGGTATGGATCAGCTGACCGCGGCCCGTGTTGATGAGGATCACGCCCGGTTTCATGCGCGAAATGGCCGCGTCGCCGATCATGTAGCGCGTCCGGTCGGTCAGCGGACAGTGGAGCGAAACGATGTCCGCACGGGCGTAAAGCTCGTCGAGCGGCACGTAGGCGATGCCCGCTTCCGCGGCGTACTGCGGATCGGGAAACAGATCGTTGGCCACGACCTCCATGCCGAACCCCTTGAGAATGCGGATCAGCTCGCGGGCGATCCTGCCCGTGCCGACGATCCCCGCGGTCTTGCCGTACATGTCGAAGCCCATCAGCCCGTGGAGCGAGAAGTTGCCGTCGCGCGTGCGCCAGTAGGCGCGGTGTATCTTGCGGTTGAGCGCCAGCATCAGCGCCACGGCGTGTTCCGCCACGGCGTGCGGCGAATAGGCCGGAACCCGCACCACGGGAATCCCGTAACGGGCCGCGGCGTTCAGGTCGACGTTGTTGAAGCCCGCACAGCGCAGCGCGATCAGCTTCACGCCCATCCCGGCCAACTGGCGGATGGTCCCGGCGTCGGCCGTGTCGTTGACGAAGATGCAGACCGCATCGGAACCCTGCGCAAGGGCCACGTTATTGGCGTTCAGGTGGCTGCGGTGGTAGCAGATGTCGAACCCGTAGGTGTCGCGGATGCGGTCGAACGACTCCCGGTCGTAGGGCTGCGTGCCGAATAGCGTTATTTTCATAGTTGCACTTTTTTAATATAAAAACGTCTTCGGGGACCCGGATATTATGCGATGGTCACTTCATCGTCGAGGTAAACGTCCTGAATGGCGTGCAGCAGGGCGATGCCGTCCTTCATCGGACGCTGGAAGGCCTTGCGGCCGCTGATAAGCCCCATGCCCCCGGCGCGCTTGTTGATCACGGCCGTCGTGACGGCCTCCTGCAAGTCCGAGGCCCCGCGCGACTCGCCGCCCGAGTTGATCAGGCCCACGCGGCCCATATAGCCGTTGGCCACCTGATAGCGGCAGAGGTCGATGGGGTGGTCCGAAGTCAGCTCGGTGTAGACCTTGTCGCTGGTCTTGCCGAAGCCGACGGCCCGGAAACCGCCGTTGTTCGACGGGAGTTTCTGTTTCACGATGTCGGCCTTGATCGTCACACCGAGGTGGTCGGCCTGCCCCGTGAGATCGGCCGAAGCGTGGTAGTCGGTACCCTCCTTCCTGAAACCCTCGTTGCGCAGGTAGCACCACAGGATCGTCGCCATGCCCAGTTCGTGCGCCAGGTCGAACGCGCGGGCGATCTCGACCAGTTGCCGGCGGCTCTCCGGCGAACCGAAGTAAATCGTGGCCCCGACGGCTGCGGCGCCCATGTTCCAGGCATCGCGCACCGTGCCGAACAACACCTGGTCGTAGGTGTTGGGGTAGGACAGCAGCTCGTTGTGGTTGATTTTGACGATGAAGGGAATTTTGTGCGCGTATTTGCGCGCCACGGCTCCCAGCACGCCGAAAGTCGAGGCGACGGCATTGCAGCCGCCCTCGACGGCGAGTCTGACGATGTTTTCCGGATCGAAATAGGCGGGGTTCGGGGCGAACGAAGCCCCCGCGGAGTGCTCGATGCCCTGATCCACGGGCAGGATCGAGACATAGCCCGTGCCGCCCAGCCGTCCGTTGGAGAGAATCCATTGCAGACTGCCCAGCGTACGGACGCTGCGGTCGGATTCGGCCCAGATGCGGTCCACGGTGTCGGGTCCCGGCAGGTACAACGACTTTTTGTCGATGGTGCGGCATACGTGGGAGAGGTAGTAGCCGGCCTGCTCCCCTAAAATTTCAACTGTCTTGCTCATAATCGCTGTGTTTTTGGTCATTTTACGAATCCCGTGCAATTCCGGGTCCAATCAGGTCCCGTTTACGGCCTAAAAGTTACCGAAAAATCCGGGAGGTTGTTCCCGGCGCGGGAGGCGGAGCGCGGATTCGGACCGAATGGTACAGAGGTAGGACAGAAATGCGAAGCGGGCGCGCCCGTTCAGGGCATGCGGCGAGGCCCGTTCAAAGCGTTCCGGCTGCTGCGGGCCGGACTACGCAGGGACACAAACCGTCCCGGACGCAGAATTTACCGCCCGGAGCGGACAAAAGTCCGAAACCCGGATACCTATTTTTTGTTGTTGCGGTACTCGGTGGGCGATTCCCCCGCGTGCTTCTTGAAAAAACGCCCGAGGTAGGACTGGTCGGGAAACCGGAGCCGGTAGGCGATCTCCTGCACCGAAAGGTCGGTCGACTGGAGCATCATCTTGATCTCCAGCATCACCGAACGGTCGATGAACTCCTTGGCCGAACTGTGCGCCACGCTGCGCACGATGGTCGACAGGTAACGGGTCGAAATGCAGAGTTTGTCGGCGTAAAACGACACTTCGCGCTCCTGGGCGCAATGCTCGTGCACGAGAGCGACGAAACGGTGGAACAGCTCCGACTGCCGCGTGGTCGTCTCCGGCACGCGGTGCTGCCGGGCTGCGAAACGCTGCATCTTGTCGTAACTCTCCAGCAGCAGATTCTGCAAACGGTTCTTGATGATCGTATTGCGGAACACGTTGCCGCGGTCGCGGTAGGTGTAGGCCGCCATCTGGAGCCAGATCGAAGCCCCCTCGACGATCCGCTGGGGCGGATGGGAGATCGGACGCTCGCGCAGGGCGTGGAAAAACGAAGGGTCCATCCGGAAGGCCGCCTCGGAAAAGAGATCCAGCGAAAACGAGCAGTAGGCCGCCCTGAAATCCTCCGTGCGGTCGGTGAGCATGAAGATAGATCCGGGCAGCAGCAGCACCATCGTATTGCGGCGCACCTGCCCCTGGTACTGGTTGACGGTGGCGTCGGCGCTGCCACTGCGACAGAAGAGAATCGCACCTCCTTCCACACGGCAGGCGTAATTGCCGAAAAAGGCGAAATCGGATTCGCCCACAACAAATTGCTCCTCGGGAGTGGTGATTAGCGGATTGACCTGTGGCATACAATTCTTTTTTCGAACAAAAATAATGAAATTTTCGATAAATGTTCCATTTTTATTCCGAAAAGTACCAATTCTGTTCGCAATAAAGGGTACATTGATACCGTTTTTAAAATACTTTTGCACCTGAAAAAGTTTTTTAGTCCAATCAGTTAAAGGAATTGTTATGAAGCAAACATTTGTGAAAGCTGCCGTTTTGGCATGCTGCATGGCGGTCGTCGGATGCAAACAGGCTCCGATGACAATGGGCCCCGGCGAATACGCCGTAATGACCATCGCCACCACCGACCGGGAAATCCCGAGCAACTACTCGGCGACGATCCGCGGCCGTCAGGACATCGCAATCTATCCGCAGGTTTCGGGAACGATCTCACAGCTCTGCGTCAACGAAGGTCAGAAAGTCGCCAAGGGACAGACCCTTTTCATCATCGACCAGGTTCCCTACAAAGCCGCCTTGCAGACCGCCGAGGCCAACGTCGAGGCCGCCAAAGCCGGCGTAGCCACCGCACAGCTCACCTACGACAGCAAGAAGGAGCTTTTCGCCCGCAACGTCGTTTCGCAGTTCGACCTCTCGACGGCCAACAACAACCTGCTGACAGCCAAGGCCCAGCTCGCACAGGCCGAGGCACAGCGCGTGAACGCCGCCAACAACCTCTCCTACACGGTCGTGAAGGCTCCGACCGACGGCGTGGTGGGAACGCTGCCGTACCGCGTCGGCGCGCTGGTGAGCGCTTCGATCCCGCAGCCGCTGACCACCGTATCGGACAACTCGGAGATGTACGTCTACTTCTCGATGACCGAAAACCAGCTCCTGGCCCTGACACGCCAGTACGGCTCGATCGCCGAAACGCTCAAGAGCATGCCGGGCGTACAGTTGCAGCTCAGCGACGGTTCGACCTACGACCAGACGGGCCGCGTGGAGTCGATCAGCGGCGTCATCGACACCTCGACGGGCAGCGTGTCGCTGCGCGCGGCGTTCCCCAACCCGAACGGACTGCTGCACAGCGGCGGTGCGGGCAACATCATCCTGCCGAGCATCTACAAGGATTGCATCGCCGTTCCGCAGGCCGCGACGTTCGAACTCCAGAACAAAGTATATGTATATAAAGTGGTGGACGGCAAGGCCTCTTCGGCGATGATCGACGTCGAGAAGATCTCGAACGGCCGCGAGTATATAGCACGCGCGGGACTCGTGCCGGGCGATGTGATCGTTGCCGAAGGCGTGGGTCTGCTGCGCGAAGGCACGCCCATCGTTCCGAAGGGCCAGGCCGCAGCAGCCGCTGCCGCAGCTCCCGCAACCGACGAGTCCGCCGCTCAAACCCAAACCGAGAAGGAGGAATAACCTATGACACTCAAGCATTTCATAGAACGACCCGTATTGGCGTCGGTCATATCAATCGTAATCGTAATCGCCGGTCTGATCGGTCTGGCGACACTGCCCGTCGAGCAGTATCCCGACATCGCGCCCCCGACGGTCATGGTGCGCGCCTCCTATCCGGGAGCCAGCGCCGAAACGATTCAGAAGTCGGTCATCGTACCGCTCGAACAGGCCATCAACGGTGTGGAGGACATGACCTACATGACCTCCAGCGCAGCCGTCGGCAGCGCCTCCGTGACGATCTATTTCCGCCAGGGAACCAACGCCGACATGGCGGCCGTCAACGTGCAGAACAAAGTGTCACGCGCCACCGGCCAGCTTCCTCCCGAGGTCACGCAGATCGGTGTGACGACCATGAAGCGCCAGACCTCGATGGTCAAGATCTTCTCGCTCTACAGCCCCGATGACTCCTACGACGAGACCTTCCTGTCGAACTACCTGAAGATCAACGTCGAGCCGCGTATCCAGCGTATCCGCGGCGTCGGCGAGGTGTTCACCCTCGGCGCCGACTACTCGATGCGCGTCTGGCTGAAACCCGACGTAATGGCCCAGTACAAGCTCATCCCGTCGGACGTGACGGCGGCGCTGGCCGAACAGAACATCGAGTCGGCGACCGGTACGCTGGGCGAGAACTCCCAGAACACGTTCCAGTACACGATGAAATACCGCGGACGCCACCAGACGCCCGAAGAGTTCGGTGAAATCGTGCTGCTCTCGAAGCCCGACGGCACGCTCCTGCGTCTGAAGGACATCGCCGACATCGAACTGGGCAGCGAATCCTACGCTTACAAAGGTTACACCAACGGCCATCCGGGCGTCAGCACGATGATCTTCCAGACGGCCGGTTCGAACGCCACGCAGGTCGTGAACGACGTCAACGCCCTGCTCGACGAAGTGCAGGCCGAACTGCCGAAAGGCATCGCCGTCGCACACCTCCAGAGCGTGAACGACTTCCTCTACGCCTCGATGAAAGAGGTGGTCAAGACCCTGTTCGAGGCCATTCTCCTCGTGATCCTGGTCGTGTACGTCTTCCTGCAGGACATCCGCTCGACGCTCATCCCCACGGTGTCGATTCTCGTGGCGCTGATCGGAACCTTCGGCTTCCTCGCATTCGCCGGATTCTCGATCAACCTGCTGACCCTCTTCGCGCTGGTTCTTGCGATCGGTACGGTCGTCGACGACGCCATCATCGTCGTCGAAGCCGTGCAGGCACGCTTCGACGCGGGCTACAAATCCTCCTACATGGCGACCATCGACGCCATGTCGGGTATCACATCGGCCATCGTGACCTCGACGCTGGTCTTCATGGCCGTGTTCATCCCCGTCGCCATGATGGGCGGAACGTCGGGCGTCTTCTACACGCAGTTCGGTATCACGATGGCCGTGGCCGTGGGTCTTTCGGCCGTCAACGCCCTTACGCTGTCGCCGGCGCTCTGCGCCATGATCCTGAAGCCGTACCTCGACGAGAACGGCGAGATGCGCGACAACTTCGCGGCGCGTTTCCGCAAGGCCTTCAACACGGCATTCGGAGCCTTGGTCAACAAGTACAAGCACGGCGTGATGCTCTTCATCAAGCACAAGTGGCTGATGTGGTCGACGCTCGGCCTGACCATCGCGGCGCTGGTTCTGCTGATGAACACCACCAAGACGGGTCTGGTTCCCGACGAGGACCAGGGTACGATCATGGTCAACGTCACCACGGCCCCGGGTTCCTCGCTCGCCGAGACCCACAAGGTCATGGAGCAGGTTTCGCAGCGCATCAACGGCATTCCGCAGATTCGCGACTACATGCAGGTGGCCGGTTACGGCATGATCGCCGGACAGGGTTCGTCGTACGGTATGGCCATCATCAAACTCAAGGACTGGGACGAGCGTCCGAACAAGGAGGATGACGTGAACGCCGTCATCGGCCAGATTTACGGCCGCACCGCCGACATCAAGGACGCACAGATCTTCGCCGTGGCTCCGCCGATGATCTCGGGTTACGGAACCTCGACCGGTTTCTCCATGCACCTGCAGGACAAGACCGGCGGCGACCTGACCGAATTCTACAATATTTACCTGCAATTCATCGGCGCGCTGAACCAGCGTCCGGAGATCGCCCGCGCATACTCGACCTTCAACATCAACTTCCCGCAGTACATGGTGGACATCGACGCGGCGAAGGCCAAGCGTGCCGGCATATCGCCGACCTCGATCCTCTCGACGCTGGCAGGCTACTACGGCGGCCAGTATGTTTCGAACATCAACCGGTTCTCGAAAATGTACTATGTGACGATGCAGGCCGATCCGAAATACCGTCTCGACACCGAGTCGCTCAACAACGTCTACGTGCGTTCGAGCAGCGGCGAGATGGCTCCCCTGGGCCAGTTCGTGAACCTGACGAGGGTTTACAGCTCCGAGGTGCTGAACCGCTTCAACATGTACAGTTCGATCGCCGTGAACGGTACGGCCGCCGACGGTTATTCGTCGGGCGACGCCATCCGGGCCATTCAGGAAACGGCCGCGCAGGTGCTTCCGAAGGGCTACGGTTACGAGTTCGACGGCATCACGCGCGAGGAGGCGCAGGCTCCGGTCATCGCCTTCGATGTCAATACAGGCGTCTACACCGCCAAGGTGGGGCGGGAGTTTACCATCGCCCCGACTTATGAGTACGTCGACCGTGCGGTCTATGCGTGGAAGCTGGAGAAGACGGGCCGGATCATCTCGACCGAACCCGTGCTGACCTACGTCATCGACGAGGTGGAGGGCGAGGAGAAGGAGGATTATTACATCGAGTTGGAGGTGACCACGCCCCAGGGGACGACGCGCGAACAGACGCGCGTGGAGGTTTACCGAATCCTGCCGCCCGTGATCGTCCTCTCCGAAGGGGCGGAGGTCGTGCGGGGGCATGTCTACGAGATCTCGCCGGACGTGCGGTGGGGCGAGAAGGCGACCTACCGCTGGACGATGCGTCGTCCGGGGGCTGCCGAGGCGGAGGAGGTCGGGCGCGAGCAGACTTACGAGTTCTGCGAACAGGCGTTGGGCGAATACGAGCTCCGCCTGCGGGCCGAGAACGAGGACGGGGCCGACGAGAAGAGCATCCGCGTGGAGGTGACCGAGGCGCTTCCGGTCTCGGTGACGGTGCCTCCGATCGGACGGCTTTACGACGGGCTGACACGTACCGTGCCGCTCGGGCGGTCGATCACGCTGCGTCCCTCGATTTGGAACGGCCGGAATCCCCGTTACAGCTGGACGGTCGACGGCGAGGAGATCTCGACGGAACTCGCCTGCACCTATACGCCGTCCGGCAAAGGAGTGAAGAAGCTGCTTTTCACGGTGACGGACAGCTCGGACGAACCTGCGGCGGCGGTGGCGAAAGGGGTGAGGTCGACCGGCGAGGTACGAGCGACGGTGGAGTACAGCGTCGAATGCTGCGACGAAGAGGGGGCTTTCCGACGTCCGGCCACGCCGTCCAGCGAAGCGTCGTGGACG
>ERZ773216.3073-NODE-3073-length-14409-cov-4.200223_pt1 | contig 14409 bp, 13 predicted proteins | sample MGYA00511259_ERZ773216 | MGnify/ENA primary metagenome ERZ773216 (study PRJEB29015, sample SAMEA2737764) | human gut metagenome | biome: human gut; feature: human-associated habitat; material: faeces | place: China | collected 2012 ... | reverse complement strand
GGCCTCTTCATAACGGTTCTGAGCAATATAGATACTGGCAAGCTTCTCATAGGCTTCCGGTTCCTCCGGCTGTTCTTCCAGTGCCCGCTGATAGGCGATCTCCGCAGCGTCATAATCCATAGCGATCAGATACTGATTGCCCTCCCGCATCCGCTGGGCGTAGCGCTTCTCAGAGATCGTCCCGGATAAAAGGAACCAGCCTGCTGCGGCCAGCACAAGCATTCCCGCGCCAAGTCCAAGGGCCAAGCGGCGCTTCTTTCTTCTGTTTTGTTCTCTTTCCTTTTCCAGATTGTCCTGATAACGGTTCTGTGTGCTCATCCTGTTCTCCCCTATTTTCCCTGCAGCCGCTCCAGCATCGCCTTCAGCTGCTCCATCTGTTCATCATCTGTACGATCTCCGTAATACTGCTGTGCCAGCCTGCCATAATATAAAATGGGCTCTTTCGCCCGGTTCTTCAAAGGCTTCTGCTGTTCCTGTCCATATAGGACAAACGCCGCCTCCCGGTATGCCCGGTAATCCTCCGGGGCTGTCTGCACCAGCGCTTTCAGCAGTTCCAGCGCATCCCTGTAGCTTCCCTTCATCTCCAGGATCATTGCCAGCAGTTTGACCATTGAACCGCCGATGATCGCCGGGATCAGCGGTGACATGGTGCTGATCAGCGCATCGAGGATCCCCGCACCAATGCGACGCAGCGTGAGTTTGGGTTTACCCACGGGCTGTACGGGCTGCATATCTCCCGGCAGCAGGCTGACGACTTCCTGAAAGGCTTGTGAAACGGTATTGCCGATAATCACCTGACACTGGTTGTCACTACGTACCACGCCGAGCACGCCGGGGATGGTTTTTAACGTCGGGCTGTCGATAAGCTGGTCATCTTTGATAACAAAGCGCAAACGCGTCATACAGTGCGTGACTGCCGAGATGTTATCAACGCCGCCCAGTGCCGCTATCACCGAGCGTGCCAGCGCCGCATAATTTTTGGCCATCGGATTTTATCCTGTTATCAGTAGGGTAGATGTAGTAGTTATCAGTCGACGTGACGGAAAAATGCCGATGCTGAAACGGAATTAAGAAACCGGTTTCACAAAATCATGAATAGTTGTCACTAAATAAGCAAGAGAGTTAATTGTTCATTTTTTATATTTGTGAAACCGGTCACCTGAATATTTTTCCCGCCGATTGCGCAAGGACAATCGGCAAACGGTGCAGTACACTGCGTTGATTGCGTGTAAAGGGATGAAAATGATGACGACGATGCTGGAAGTGGCGAAGCGCGCCGGGGTTTCAAAAGCGACCGTTTCCCGCGTGCTTTCAGGTAATGGCTACGTCAGCCAGGAGACTAAAGATCGCGTGTTTCAGGCGGTAGAAGAGAGCGGTTACCGCCCAAATTTGCTGGCCCGCAATCTGTCGGCGAAGAGTACTCAGACGCTGGGGCTGGTAGTGACCAACACGCTTTATCACGGCATTTATTTTAGTGAATTACTGTTTCATGCCGCGCGAATGGCGGAAGAGAAAGGGCGACAGTTGCTATTGGCAGATGGTAAACACAGCGCCGAAGAAGAGCGCCAGGCGATTCAGTATCTGCTGGATTTGCGCTGCGACGCCATTATGATTTACCCGCGTTTTTTAAGCGTGGATGAGATTGATGACATCATTGACGCGCACAGTCAGCCGATAATGGTGCTTAATCGCCGCCTGCGCAAAAACACCAGCCATAGCGTCTGGTGCGATCATAAACAGACCAGCTTTAACGCCGTGGCAGAGTTGATAAACACCGGACATCAGGAGATTGCTTTCCTTACCGGCTCGATGGATTCCCCCACCAGCGTTGAACGTCTTGCCGGGTATAAAGACGCGCTGGCGCAGCATGGTATTGCGCTCAATGAAAAACTTATCGCTAACGGTAAATGGACGCCCGCCAGCGGGGCCGAAGGGGTAGAAACGTTGCTCGAACGTGGGGCTAAATTTAGCGCGTTAGTTGCCAGTAACGACGATATGGCGATAGGTGCGATCAAAGCGTTGCACGAGCGCGGCGTAGCGGTGCCAGAGCAGGTGTCAGTTATCGGATTCGATGATATCGCTATTGCCCCCTACACCGTTCCGGCGCTCTCCAGCGTAAAAATTCCGGTGACTGAGATGATTCAGGAAATAATTGGGCGGCTGATATTTATGCTCGATGGTGGTGCTTACACACCGCCGAAAACCTTCAGCGGAAAACTGATCCGCCGCGACTCCCTCATTGCTCTTTCGCGATAAACATTGTCATCACATGTCATCGTCACTAGTGTCGATGACATCGTTTTTCCTGCATTACAGAATTTAATTTCTTTAAATAACAGTAAATTAAAAACTGGCATGATTTGTGAATGTATCGGCGCATTAACTGTCATTGCTGGAGAATTTGATGAACCGTTTCATCATTGCTGACGCGAGTAAATGTATTGGTTGCCGTACCTGTGAAGTGGCGTGCGTGGTTTCTCATCAGGAAAATCAGGACTGTGCATCGCTGACCCCGGAAACTTTTTTACCGCGAATCCATGTCATTAAAGGTGTGAACATTTCCACGGCGACAGTTTGCCGTCAGTGTGAAGATGCACCGTGCGCTAACGTCTGCCCGAATGGTGCTATCAGCCGTGATAAAGGGTTTGTTCATGTGATGCAGGAACGTTGCATTGGTTGCAAAACCTGCGTGGTGGCTTGCCCGTATGGCGCGATGGAAGTGGTGGTACGTCCGGTGATTCGCAACAGCGGCGCGGGGCTGAATGTACGGGCTGACAAAGCCGAAGCCAATAAATGCGACCTCTGTAACCATCGTGAAGACGGCCCGGCGTGTATGGCGGCTTGCCCGACCCATGCGCTGATTTGTGTCGATCGTAATAAACTTGAACAACTGAGCGCAGAAAAACGTCGCCGTACGGCGCTGATGTTCTAAAAATCTTATAGAACTGTTCTGGCATCAAAGGAATTCCCGGAAATATTCGTAGAATACGGAGCTGGCGGTATCGCCGACCTGAGACTGCCGGATACGACGCAGTCGTGTCCGGCAGGGCGGGTTACGCAATTCATGATGGCGGGAATAACTCAATGGCAAAAAACACATCTTGCGGTGTCCAACTGCGTATTCGAGGCAAAGTGCAGGGCGTCGGTTTTCGTCCGTTTGTCTGGCAGCTGGCACAGCAATTAAATCTTCACGGCGATGTCTGTAATGACGGCGATGGCGTAGAAGTCCGGCTGCTGGAAGACCCGGAAACGTTTCTTGTGCAGTTGCATCAGCACTGCCCGCCGCTGGCGCGTATTGATAGCGTCGAGCGTGAGCCGTACATCTGGTCACAACTGCCCACCGAGTTCACTATACGCCAGAGCACAGGCGGCACCATGAATACGCAAATTGTTCCCGATGCCGCTACTTGCCCTGCCTGTCTTGCCGAAATGAATACCCCAGGCGAACGGCGTTATCGTTATCCGTTTATCAACTGTACCCACTGCGGCCCACGTTTCACCATTATTCGCGCGATGCCTTACGACCGCCCGTTTACCGTGATGGCGGCGTTTCCGCTGTGTCCGGCCTGTGACAAAGAATATCGCGACCCGCTCGATCGTCGCTTCCACGCCCAGCCGGTGGCCTGCCCGGAGTGTGGCCCACATCTTGAATGGGTAAGTCATGGTGAACATGCAGAACAAGAGGCGGCATTACAGGCGGCTATCGCACAGTTAAAAATGGGCAACATTGTCGCCATCAAAGGGATTGGCGGATTTCATCTCGCCTGCGATGCGCGTAACAGTAACGCGGTGGCGACACTTCGGGCGCGCAAACATCGCCCGGCGAAACCGCTGGCGGTCATGTTGCCAGTGGCTGACGGTTTACCAGACGCTGCGCGCCAGTTGCTTACCACGCCCGCCGCGCCGATTGTGCTGGTGGATAAAAAATACGTTCCTGAGCTTTGTGATGATATCGCCCCTGGCCTTAACGAAGTTGGGGTGATGTTGCCTGCGAACCCGCTCCAGCATTTGCTGTTACAGGAACTGCAATGCCCGCTGGTGATGACCTCCGGCAACCTGAGCGGTAAACCACCGGCTATCAGCAACGAACAGGCGCTGGCGGATTTGCAGGGCATTGCCGACGGATTCTTGATACATAACCGCGACATCGTGCAGCGGATGGATGATTCGGTGGTGCGCGAAAGCGGCGAAATGCTGCGCCGTTCACGCGGGTATGTGCCGGATGCGCTGGCTTTGCCTCCGGGCTTTAAAAATGTTCCGCCTGTGCTGTGTCTCGGCGCGGATCTGAAAAATACCTTCTGCCTGGTGCGCGGTGAACAAGCGGTGTTGAGCCAGCATCTGGGCGATTTAAGTGACGATGGCATCCAGATGCAGTGGCGCGAAGCGTTACGCCTGATGCAAAACATCTACGATTTCACTCCGCAATACGTTGTGCATGACGCGCATCCGGGCTATGTCTCCAGCCAGTGGGCGCGCGAAATGAATCTGCCGACGCAAACGGTGCTGCATCATCATGCTCATGCGGCGGCGTGTCTGGCAGAACATCACTGGCCGCTGGATGGCGGTGATGTCATTGCTTTGACGCTCGATGGTATCGGTATGGGGGAGAACGGCGCTTTGTGGGGCGGCGAGTGTCTGCGGGTGAACTATCGCGAATGTGAGCACCTGGGCGGCTTGCCTGCAGTGGCGCTTCCGGGTGGCGATTTGGCGGCGAAGCAGCCGTGGCGAAACCTGCTGGCGCAGTGCCTGCGCTTTGTGCCGGAGTGGCAGAATTATTCTGAAACAGCAAGTGTGCAACAGCAAAACTGGAGCGTGCTGGCGCGGGCCATTGAGCGTGGAATTAACGCGCCGCTGGCGTCATCGTGTGGGCGGTTGTTCGATGCCGTGGCGGCGGCACTGGGCTGTGCGCCAGCCACGTTAAGTTATGAAGGTGAAGCGGCTTGTGCTCTGGAGGCACTCGCAGCTTCGTGCCACGGAGTGACGCATCCGGTGACAATGCCGCTGGTGGACAATCAACTGGATCTCGCCACTTTCTGGCAGCAGTGGCTGAACTGGCAGGCACCGGTTAATCAACGCGCGTGGGCGTTTCATGATGCGCTGGCGCAGGGTTTTGCCGCGTTGATGCGTGAGCAGGCCACGATGCGGGGTATCACTACGCTGGTATTTAGCGGCGGAGTTATTCATAACCGTTTGCTGCGTGCACGTCTGGCGCATTATCTCGCTGATTTCACATTGCTCTTTCCACAGAGTTTACCGGCGGGTGATGGCGGTTTGTCTCTGGGGCAGGGGGTTATTGCTGCGGCGCGTTGGTTAGCGGGTGAAGTCCAGAACGGATAAAGCGTGTTGCATTTGGACACCATTGCCGGATGCGGCGTAAACGCCTTATCCGGCCTACACATGCGTCCCCGTAGGTCGGATAAGACGCGCCAGCGTCGCATCTGACATTTTGGGACAGTGCAGGATGCGACATAAACGTATTATGTGATCAACACATGCGTTCCCTGTAGGTCGGATAAGACGCGTCAGCGCCGCATCCGACATTTGGGGCACTGTAGCTCGCCTACACCGGCAACGTTTTCAACAATCCAAACGCCTCTTTCATCCGATCCTCACTGACCACAAAGGCGCGAAGCTGGTCGGCATCATCAACACCGCGCGCCACCATTCCCTGGCGTTCGGTATTAATTTGCCAGCGTAAATCCTGACGCTGGGTTTCGCCTGCCAGATGCAGCGGTAATTCCGGCGTTTTGATTTTCACCAGCATCGCCGGTAGTTTCAGTGGCGTGTTATTGCCGAGAAGATTTTTTGCCAGCACCATCGCGCTAAGTTGAATCGGCTGGAGGAACGGCAATACCTGACCGTTAATTTCCGCGCAATCGCCCAGCGCATAAATATCGGCATTACTGGTTTGCAGATAACTATCGACGCAAACGCCGCGATTAATCGTCAGCCCGGCGCGTCGTGCCAGGGCGGTTTCCGGGCGCAGTCCGGTGGCGGCAATTACCGCATCCACTTCGATACTGCGCTGGCGGTCCAGCGTTGCCAGAATGCCAGAATCCGTTTTTTCCAGCCCCTGCAACTGAGATTTTAACAGCAGATGAACGCCCATCTCCGTCAACCGATGCTGCAAGCGGCTGCTTACTTCCGGTGGCATTAACGCTGCCAGAATACTGGCAGCGTTGTCGATTAGCGTGACCGCTTTGCCTGCACGACAAAAATCCATCGCCAGTTCGCTACCAATCAAGCCACCGCCAACAATCAACACGCGTCGGGCATCCCGCAGTTGCGTTTCACAGGCGCGATACTCTTGCTGACTATTTAACGTCAGCATTAACTCACGCCCAGGCACAGGCGGGACAAAGGCACTGGCACCGGTTGCCAGTACTAGCTTGTCGTATTGCCACTGATTATTCTGGCTTTTCACCACACGGGCTTCGGCATCGATATCCGTCACCCAGGTTTGTGGAAACAGGTGCAGATTAAACTGCTCGGCAAATTCACCCGCCGTCTGGCGGGTAAGGTCATCGGCACGTTGCCCCTGACTGATAACATGGCTGAGGTCAGGTTTGTTGTACTCATCCATGCTGTCGGCGGCAATCAGGGTTAATGGAATAGTGGCGTCCTGTTTGCGAATATTTTTCACCAGTTGGCGGGCGGCGAAGCCCGAACCAATGATCACAATGCCGTTGCTCATTTTGCCTCCGATGCCAGTTCGTCAAAGACGTCTTTGCCGAGAGAGCATTCCGGGCACAGGAAGTTATCCGGGACTTCACTCCACGGCGTTCCTGGCGCAACGTCCTGCATTGGCTCGCCTTTTGCCGGATCGTAAATCCACTGGCAGACGCTGCATTGCATCCGTGGGCCGAGGTCAGCCGTCGTGGCGGCAGAGGTTTCTTCTTCAACCACCGTATTCACCGTGCTCTGTGGCAGCGGCGCGAGCGCCCACTGACGGGCGATTTCGCGACCGTGTTCACGACATAACTCCAGAGCGTCCTGGTCTGGTCGCCATTTGGCTTTCAGGCTAAGCGACATTTCGAAACCCGCATCCTGCAGGCGCGTGGAAAGACGATCCACCGCACCGCCGCTCCAGCCGTGAGAGCCGAAAGCACTGGCGCGTTTGTTACGGAAGCGTAAACCAGTCATCTCCTCCACCAGCCCGGCGATTTTCGGCATCATCACGTTATTCATCGTCGAAGTGCCGACCAGCACGCCTTTTGAGCGGAAGACATTGGTCAGGATTTCGTTTTTATCGCTTCGGGCGACGTTGAAAATTTTCACCGCCACGCGTGGGTCGGTTTCCGCAATTCCCTGGGCGATAGCGTCAGCCATCATGCGGGTGTTATTCGACATGGTGTCGTAGAAAATGGTGATTCTGTCTTCCTGATAATCCGCCGCCCATTTCAGGTACAGCTCGACAATTTGCGTCGGGTTATCGCGCCATACCACGCCGTGAGAGGTCGCTATCATATCGACTGGCAAGTTAAAGCCCAGGATCTCGGTAATTTTCGGCGTTACCAGGCGGCTGAACGGCGTCAGGATATTGGCGTAGTAACGCTGGCACTGCTCGAAAAGCTCAGTCTGATCCACTTCATCGTTGAACAGATGCTCGTCGCAGTAGTGCTGACCGAAAGCATCGTTACTGAACAGCACCGCGTCGCCTGTCAGGTAAGTCATCATGCTGTCCGGCCAGTGCAGCATTGGTGTTTCGACAAAAATGAGCTGTTTGCCGTTGCCGATATCCAGCGTGTCGCCAGTTTTCACCACATTAAAATTCCACTCCGGATGATGGTGATGACCATTTATCGAGTCGATAGCGTTGGCAGTACAGTAGATCGGCGTATCGGGAATTTGTGCCATCAGTTCGGTCAGCGCCCCGGCGTGGTCCTCTTCTGCATGGTTAATCACGATGTAATCGATATCCGCCAGATCGATTTCATTACGCAGGTTCTGCACAAATTCGCGGCTGAATTTATGGTCGACGGTGTCGATCAGCACGTTTTTTTCTTCGCGGATGAGGTAGCTGTTGTAGCTGCTGCCGCGCAGCGTTTTATATTCCGTGCCGTGAAAATCACGCACTTCCCAGTCACGTTGACCAACCCAATGAATGTTATTTTTCACCACAATAGACATAGCAACCTCAATTTATTCAGCGTGTTCTAAAAAGATGTCTTGCTAATTGCAGATTGCGTGCCAGTTTTTTATCTGATTGTTTTTACTATATAAATAAAAGTATGCTCATTAATGAGTAGTCAAAATGACTATCAATCAAATGGTCGATATGACAATATCTATAGTCAAATTGACAGTGAGGCAAAGATGAGTTTTTCCGTTGATGTGCTGGCGAATATCGCCATCGAATTGCAGCGTGGGATTGGTCATCAGGATCGTTTTCAGCGCCTGATCACCACGCTACGTCAGGTGCTGGAGTGCGATGCGTCTGCGTTGCTACGTTACGATTCGCGGCAGTTTATTCCGCTTGCCATCGACGGTCTGGCAAAGGATGTACTCGGTAGACGCTTTGCGCTGGAAGGGCATCCACGGCTGGAAGCGATTGCCCGCGCCGGGGATGTGGTGCGCTTTCCCGCAGACAGCGAATTGCCCGATCCCTATGACGGTTTGATTCCTGGGCAGGAGAGTCTGAAGGTTCACGCCTGCGTTGGTCTGCCATTGTTTGCCGGGCAAAACCTGATCGGCGCACTGACGCTCGACGGGATGCAGCCCGATCAGTTCGATGTTTTCAGCGACGAAGAGCTACGGCTGATTGCTGCGCTGGCGGCGGGAGCGTTAAGCAATGCATTGCTGATTGAACAACTGGAAAGCCAGAATATGCTGCCAGGCGATGCCGCGCCGTTTGAAGCGGTGAAACAGACGCAGATGATTGGTTTGTCCCCTGGCATGACGCAATTGAAAAAAGAGATTGAGATTGTGGCGGCATCCGATCTCAACGTTTTAATTAGCGGTGAGACGGGAACCGGTAAGGAGCTGGTGGCGAAAGCGATTCATGAAGCCTCGCCACGGGCGGTGAATCCGCTGGTCTATCTCAACTGTGCCGCACTGCCGGAAAGTGTGGCGGAAAGTGAGTTGTTCGGGCATGTGAAAGGGGCGTTTACTGGTGCTATCAGTAACCGCAGCGGGAAGTTTGAAATGGCGGATAACGGCACGCTGTTTCTCGATGAGATCGGCGAGTTGTCGTTGGCATTGCAGGCCAAGCTGCTGAGGGTGTTGCAGTATGGCGATATTCAGCGCGTTGGCGATGACCGCAGTTTGCGGGTCGATGTGCGCGTGCTGGCGGCGACTAACCGCGACTTACGCGAAGAGGTGCTGGCAGGGCGATTTCGCGCTGACTTGTTCCACCGCCTGAGCGTGTTTCCACTTTCAGTGCCGCCGCTGCGTGAGCGGGGCGATGATGTCATTCTGCTGGCGGGGTATTTCTGCGAGCAGTGTCGTTTGCGGCTGGGGCTCTCCCGCGTGGTATTAAGTGCCGGAGCGCGAAATTTACTGCAACACTATCGTTTTCCGGGGAACGTGCGCGAACTGGAACATGCTATTCATCGGGCGGTAGTGCTGTCGAGAGCCACCCGCAACGGCGATGAAGTGATTCTTGAGGCGCAACATTTTGCTTTTCCTGAGGTGACGTTGCCGCCGCCAGAAGCGGCGGCGGTGCCCGTTGTTAAGCAAAACCTGCGTGAAGCGACAGAAGCGTTCCAGCGTGAAACCATTCGTCAGGCACTGGCGCAAAATCATCACAACTGGGCCGCCTGTGCGCGGATGCTGGAAACCGACGTCGCCAACCTGCATCGGCTGGCGAAACGTCTGGGAATGAAGGATTAAATAATCCCGGCCTGATAGAAATCCTGCAGGTTAATTGCGCCGGTGAGTTTGCCGTTTTCATCTACCACCGGTGCGGCAGTGATTTTGCGCTTCATCAGGATCTCTTTGGCGTCGATGGCGCGACTTTGCGATTGCAACGTGGTGCCGCCGACCGTCATCGCTTCATTAACTGGCGTGGTGAGTGCGCCGCCGCCAACCAGCCAGCGACGTAAATCACCGTCGGTAAAGACGCCTTTCACCAGTCGTTGATCATCGCACACTGCCACCAGACCTAAACCGGTGCGGCTAAGTTCCAGCATCGCGTCCATCACGCTGGCGGTTAACGCCACCTGTGGGATGGCATCGTCACGGCGCATCAGATGATGCACTTTATTCAGCAAGCGAGCGCCCAGTGCCCCGGCTGGGTGGGAGCGGGCAAAATCTTCTTCATTAAAACCACGCGCCTGCATGACTGCCATCGCCAGCGCGTCGCCCATCATCAGGGTATTCACGGTGCTGGAGGTCGGCGCAAGGTGCATCGGGCAGGCTTCGCGTTCTACGGAGATATCCAGCACCGCTTTCGCCGCCAGGCCCAGCGGTGACGTCGGTTTTCCGGTCATTGCCAGCAGCGCGATAGATTTGTCTTCCAGACGCGGAATAATGAGATCCAGTTCCTTCGCGCCACCGGAATAAGAGATAAACAGCATCACATCGCGGCTTTCAATCATCCCCAGATCGCCGTGCAGTGCTTCTGCCGGATGGACAAAAAAAGCCGGTGTGCCGGTACTGGCAAGTGTTGCGGCGATTTTCTTACCAATGTGGCCCGATTTGCCAATTCCCGAAACCACCACTTTGCCTTCGCAGTGCAGGATGATATTGGCGGCGCGAACGAAATCATCGCCCAGACGTTCCGGTAAATGGCTTGCTTCCTGCAACTCCAGCATTAACGTCTGACGTCCCGCGTTCTGTAGTGCTTCACTCATTGCTCTCTCCGGTTATGATCACGTCGATCCCTTTTTCTTCCAGCGCCTGACGAAACGCTGGATCGATACCTGCGTCGGTAATCAGCTTATCGACGCTTTCAAGACTACAAACCACGTTGGGGCTTTTACGACCAAACTTCGATGAGTCAGCCATCAAAATCACTTCGCGCGCGGCATTACACATCGCCTTACTGACGGTATAGACCTCGTTAAAGGTGGTTACGCCCGCATTGAGATCGATGCCGTCGGTGCCCATAAACAATTTATCGAAACTGAAATGTTCGAAGGCATTCTCTGCCAGCTGTCCGTGAAATGAGGCCGATTTTTTGCGAAATGTTCCGCCTGGCATCAGGATAGTTTGTTCGTTATCCAGTTCGGATAGCGCATTGACGATGTGCAGGCTGTTGGTCATCACCGTGATGTTATTAAAGCGCGAGAGCAGGGGAACCATCTGCAAAACGGTACTGCCAGCATCAAGAATGATCGAATCGCCATCATGGATAAAACTAACGGCAGCTTCTGCAATCAGCTCTTTCTTGTGGGTGTTGATGAGTGTTTTATGATCGATAGGCGGATCGGATTCCTCTTTATTCAACACCACTCCGCCATAAGTACGAATGACGGTTCCGGCATGTTCCAGAATGACCAGATCTTTGCGAATGGTTGTGCCTGTGGTGTCAAAGTATTGCGCCAATTCTTCAACCGAGCATTTACCCTGCTTTTGCAGATACTCCAGAATGGCGGCCTGACGCTGACGAGGTTTCATGGGCGTGATTACCTGATTTAGGTTTCAAAATGATAACTTCGCAAGCAAGTAACATTCACAACGAAATTATCCACGTTTCAGTTTAAGCGCCAATGATAGAGCATTCTGTGATAGTGGATCATGGGGAAAGATCACATCGGGCTGTAAATCACCCGCATGCATGCCGGTAATTGCGGGAATTTTTTGCGGTCGGGCGAAGACGGTCAGTCCTTTCATAAACAAGGTGTCGACGATGCGCTGCTGATCGTCCAGCGCGATGGCGACCACGACCCGCGGTTTAAAGCGCCCGCTGGAACGGCCCACGCCAACCCGCCCTTGCTGGCATAGTGTGTCGAAGGCACGGTTAAAACGAGAAATTTGCCAGCCGCCTAAGGCCAGTTGCGCACACCAGGCGATAACGGCGACGGTGATGAGTGCGGATACCATAACTTTTCCTTAATGTAGTGGCGGAAGTCCTGTATGCCTGATGAGCGTAGCGCATCAGGCATTCTATAGTCTCACGGAGATCCTTAATGGATCTCCGCTGTTGATCAGAACATCACCTGACCGCCGGTGACATTGATCGACTGTCCGGTGCAGTACGACGCCTTAGGACTGGCGTAGAACAGCAGCATATTCAGCACATCTTGATAATCGCAGCCGCGTTTGAGCGGTACTTTGTCGATGTAATACTGCTCGACTTGATCCGGTTTGATACCCAGCTTGGTCGCGTATTGTGGCAACAGTGACTGGAACATCGGCGATTTCAGCAGGTTACCGAGCATCAGTGAATGCACCGTAATGCCGTACTCCGCCAGATCCAGCGCCAGTGATTGAGTCAGCCCGACGCCACCAAATTTCGCTGCGCTGTAGCCAGAGTTGTGTTTGCTGCCCACTTTGCCGGATTTCGAGTTGATCTGAATAATGCGACCCTGAATCCCGTCGCGGATCATCAAACGCGAAAATTCACGGGCACACAGGAAATAACCCACCAGATTCACCTGTAGCGAACGGTCAAAATCGCCGAGCTGGAAGTCGCTGATAAAGGCTGCTTTTGCTATTCCGGCGCTGTAGACCAGCAAATCCACGCGACCAAAGATTTCATCTACCCCACGAGAAAGCGCCAGAACGCTTTGCTCGCTAGTGGCGTCAGCACCAAAACCGTACGCCATACTTTCACCATATTCGGCGTTAATTTCTTGTGCCACATTTGCGGCTTTGTCGCTCTGAATATCGACAACCGCCACGCGATACCCCTCGGCAGCCAGACCGTGGCACAGGAACGCGCCTAAGGTTTGCCCACCACCGATGACAACGGCAACCTGATTCATTTTTTACTCCTTAACAGATTCAAACTTCAAAACCGATCCCGGCGCGATATCGTCGGGTACAGGGCCTGCCACATGGACAGTGCCCGGAAATTCCGCTTCGTTTAAACCATCGAAGCGCAGGGTGACATGACCCAGTTCGCGAAGGTTGTCTTCCGCCACGCTGCCAACGGCGGTCACCGGATAGCGATGCCGCCCGAGAGAAAATTGCAAACCGGGATGGAGTGCACCTTTCAACTCGCCGTGGCAATGAATGAAGCAATACTCTTCGAGGTCCGCTGGCGCGCCTTCACGAAAGGTGATGAGCATCTGGTCGCTGAGGGCGTCAGTGGCACTCGCGCCGATACGGGTGATGGTGGTCTGATAAATAACGGTCATGTTTCAGCCTCTATTGATAGATAAAACCGGAGACAAACCAGGCGATCAGTACAGTCGGCGCGCCGGTTAAAAAGCGGCTCACCAGTACAGAAGGGACACCGACGCGAACCGTGTCCTGACGGGCTTCCGCCAGCGACAAACCGACCGGGATGAAGTCGCAGGCCGCCTGCGCGTTGATGGCAAACAGTGCCGGTAAAGCCAGATGCGGCGGAATATTGCCGAGACCAATCTGCACGCCAATCAATACGCCGATAACCTGTGCGATAACTGCGCCTGGGCCGAGGAAAGGTGAAAGCAGTGGGAAGGAGCAGATGAGCGCCAGCATGACCAGACCCAGTGGATGGCTCGCCAGCGGAGCAAGACCGTGGGCAATCCAGTCACCAAGGCCAGAAGCCATAATGATGCCGATAAGCGCCGAGACGAACGCCATAAACGGCAGAATGGTTTTTAATACAGTGTCGATGGTGTCACGACCAGATTGAAACAGCACCGCAACGGCGGACCCCATGCCCATTCCCACCTTCGCCAGTAAACCATCGCTTTGTTCGGTGATTTTCTTACTGGTGTCATAGTCACGGCCCACGGAAGAGGGTTGTGGTGTCGCCTCACCCACTACAGTGATGTTTTCTTCTTTTACACCAGAGACATAAATATCTTCCACAATGTACTGCGCCAGCGGGCCGGACTTGCCCGTCGAGTGGATATTAATGGTGGGAATACGCCGTTTCGGATAGATGCCGCAGCGTAATGTGCCGCCACAGTCGATTACCGCGACACCAATTTCCGCCTCCGCGGGTTCACCTTCTTTAAATCCGTCGATAGCTTGCCAGCCAGTAAGCTGTGCCAGTTTGTCAACAATCGCAGGCCGGGTACCGGCGGTGATATAGACGATTTTTTTTCCCGGCGTGGCTTTCAGCTCAAGCGGGCCGCCCCAGCCACCCGTTCCTTTTTCGATCCGAATGCGTGTCATGATGTTGCTCCTGCCAGGTGAACTTTTTGTTCAAGTTGAATGCCCATCTTTTTCTCAAAAATGGCGGTGGTCAGATCGGTCACCCAGCCGCGGAAGAAATTGGTGACCAGACCAACCAGCAGATAACTCACCGCCAGTGGGCCAAGTGGCAGGTTCAGCGTTGTCAGACCGCTGGCAATGCCAAGATAAACAAAC
>ERZ773216.3062-NODE-3062-length-14502-cov-5.928013_pt1 | contig 14502 bp, 14 predicted proteins | sample MGYA00511259_ERZ773216 | MGnify/ENA primary metagenome ERZ773216 (study PRJEB29015, sample SAMEA2737764) | human gut metagenome | biome: human gut; feature: human-associated habitat; material: faeces | place: China | collected 2012 ... | reverse complement strand
TTAAGGTGAAGGTAGACGATTCTGACAAGAGCCCGGGCTGGAAGTTCTCTGAGCAGGAGATGAAGGGTATCCCGGTACGTATCGAGATCGGACCGAAGGATATCGAGGCAAATCAGGCTGTGATTGTCCGTCGCGATACCCGCGAGAAGATCGTAGTTGCCCTGCCGGAGCTGGCAGAGAAGGTGGGCGAGGTGCTGACCACCATGCAGAGCGATATGCTGGAGCGTGCAAGAACCCACAGAGACAATCACACCTACACAGCAACCACTTACGAGGAGTTCAAGGATACCATCGAGAACCGTCCGGGCTTTGTGAAAGCCATGTGGTGCGGCGATCAGGCCTGCGAGGACAAAATCAAAGAAGATACAGCTGCGACCTCCCGCTGCATGCCGTTTGCACAGGAGAATCTCTCCGATAAGTGCGTATGCTGCGGCAAGCCGGCCAAGAAGATGGTTTACTGGGGCAGAGCATACTAAAATTTTATATGAAATCGGTAAAAAGGTCCGGGAAAGCGCCTGTTCGGCGGTCTTTCCCGGACCTTTTTCGTTTTTGCTGATGTTGTCAGGCCCAGAAGGCGCGGACCAGTTCAATAAAGTATTTAGCGGCTTCGCTTAAGTATCCGTTTTTGCGGTAGTTGGCTACAATGTCCCAGGACGGATGGGATGCAAATGAGAAACAGCTGATTCCCTTTGGCAGCCTGCGTACATAGTGTTCAGGAACTACGCCGCAGCAGAGGTTTGCCTCGATCATGGAGAGTACAGTATTGTTGCTGGCAGTTTCAAAAAGAACATTTGGGGTAAAACCGGATTTTCGGAAAATCTCATCGGTGATGGCCCGGATAGTGGACTCCTTGTACATCAGGACGAAGGGCTCATACTGGAAGCGGGCGAGGCTGACGGTGGGGTAAGGCCCGGTCAGCTGACCCTGCTGATCAGCTGCTGCCTGTGCAGCCGTCAGTTCCTCCACAGCGGGATGAATGCTGGGCACCAGAAGAAAAATCTCCTCTTCGCCAAGCTTTATGTATTCGCTGTCGTTGCGCTGCCGCTCCGAGAGTGTCTGAAATCCGATGTCCAGGTTGCCCTGGGTGATCATCTGCTGCTGGCGGTGTACGCTAAGCTCATGAGGCTCAACGACAACATTCGGATAAGCCTGGTGAAATGCGGGGTAAACGTGGGTAAACATCTCACTGCCGCGGCCCGGCGTGAAGCCAATGGAAAGGCGGCCCTTCTTGGCATCTGTCATGTCATTTATGAGGTTGTAGGTGCGCTGCTTGATCCGCAGGATTTCCCGGGCATTGTCCAGATAAACCTGTCCGATCTCGGTGGGGCGCATATCTATCTTGCTGCGGTGAAAAAGCGGTGCCCCAAGCTCCTTCTCCAGCCGCAGAAGCTGCTGGTTTAAGGCGGACTGGGTTACGAACAGCTTTTCCGCCGCGCGGGTGATGCTGTGTTCATCATCAATTTTTACAATGTATTCAATCTGTTTTAAATCCATAAAAGTGCCTCCGGCATGGAATTATTCGTAACTGTTCAGTACCTTCACAGTCACAATTATTCTTTAAAAAGCTCCTTCCAGGCATTGGCAAAACGCCGGGATACAGCAGTTGGATTACGTCGCAGGATGGACGGGCGGAGTATTGATTTTTTATTGTTTAAGAGGCGGGTTGTGTCTGCCATCTTCTCGTTCAGCGTGCTGATACGTGCCGCCAGAGTCTCCCTGCGTGCAGCGGCAGCCTCGGCCAGCTCTTCCCTGCGTGTGGCAACAGCTTCCTTATGGGCTTCGACAGCCTCAGACAGCTCTTCCCTTCGTACGGCAACAGCTTCCTTATGAGCTTCGACAGCCTCGGCCAGTTCTTCCCTGCGTGCAGCAACAGCTTCTTCCAGAGCCTCCCTGCGTGCGGATACCATCTCTTTGTGTGCTTCTACATTTTCGGCCACGGCCGCGCGCAGCTCCTCCTTCGCGTTTTCGATATTTTGTTCGGTCTCGGCCTTCAGGAGAGCAAGCTGTACCTGCATTTCTTCCAGGTCAGCACGCAGCTTAGAAACAGATTCCAGAGTCTTTGCCAGGCTGAGAGCCTCTCTGGTGGACTGGATGGTATCCATGACAAAGCATCCGCTCACGATCCCAAGCAGGCACCATTCCAGTGACGGCGGAAGATTCAGAACAAAACGTTCAATGGGCCTGTGGATGATCTCGGTCATAAAGATGGTTAAGAAGCCCCAGGCAATGGAAGAGGTCAGGCAGATGTAACCATGAAGATTGAACTTCTGACTGCTGTAATCCCAGTAACGGACCTTGAACAGACGCTCCATAATATAGCCGGTTACATATTCCAGCAGGGTGGCTGCCACCACACCGGAGCAGTAGACCAGAAGGAGATTGTCCTTGACCGGAAGGGATACCCACAGCATCATGACGGCTCCGGTGCCATACAGAGGCAGCATGGGAAGCCTCAGAAAGCCGCGGTTGACAAAATGGTGCTGCTTTAAGGAAACATAGGTGGATTCAAAAATCCAGCCGAAGAAGCAATATATATAGAAGAAAGTAAGCCAGTGATACCAGGCGTATGTGTACATGATCGAAATCCTCTTTTGCGAATCAACAACTTATCTTAGTTTAGCATATCCGGAAAAAACCTTCAATATGCCTTCAGAGGCTTTTGTTTGCAAAAGAAAGCATGGACAAAGGATATTGGTCTGTGCTACAATCAACAAAAATATAGTTACATGTGCAGCTGCACAAAAATGTATTCTGAAATGGGAGAAAGGAAAGAGAGCTATGAATTTAACATATCAGAGCACAAGAGGCGGAGAGAGCGGACTGACTGCATCTCAGGCAATCTTAAAAGGATTGGCTGATGACGGCGGCCTGTTTATGCCGACTTCAATCCCGAAACTGGATGTAACGATGGAAGAGCTGGCAGGCATGAGTTACCAGGAAACTGCTTACCGTGTTATGAAACAGTTCTTAACAGATTTCACCGAGGAAGAACTGCGCTATTGCATCGATCACGCTTACGACAGCAAGTTTGACACGGAGGAGATTGCTCCGCTTGTCAAGGCAGACGGTGCCTATTATCTGGAACTCTTCCACGGAAGCACCATTGCGTTCAAAGATATGGCACTGTCCATTCTTCCGTATCTGATGACTACCTCTGCAAAGAAGAATCATGTAGAGAATGAAATTGTCATTCTGACTGCAACCTCCGGAGATACCGGAAAGGCAGCTATGGCAGGTTTCGCGGATGTACCGGGAACCCGCATCATTGTCTTCTATCCGAAGGGCGGCGTCAGCAAGGTTCAGGAGCTGCAGATGGTGACCCAGAAAGGAGCCAATACCGCCGTTGTTTCCATTCACGGCAACTTCGATGATGCGCAGACCGGCGTAAAGAAGATCTTTGGTGACAAAGAGTTTGCTGCAAAGCTGGCTGCAAAGGGCTTCCAGCTTTCCTCTGCAAACTCCATCAACATCGGCCGTCTGGTTCCGCAGGTGGTTTACTATGTTTATGCTTACGCCAAGCTGGTGCAGAACGGAGAAATCCAGAACGGTGATCTCATCAATGTGACTGTTCCGACCGGAAACTTCGGCAATATCCTGGCTGCATACCTGGCAAAACAGATGGGCGTGCCGATCAAAACCCTTATCTGTGCATCTAACGACAATAAAGTCCTGTATGACTTTTTCAAGACCGGTACTTACGATCGCAAGAGAGATTTTATCCTGACCAATTCCCCGTCCATGGATATCCTCATCTCCAGCAACTTAGAGCGCCTGATCTACTTAAGCACCGGCTGTGATGCAGCAGCCAACAGGCAGCTGATGGAAGATTTAAGCACCAAGGGCGCTTATACGGTTACGGATTCCATGAAAGCCTTCATGAAGGATTTTGTGGGCGGTTATGCAACCGAGGCAGAGAATGCTGCGGGCATCAGGCATCTGGCCGATGAGACCGGATATATCATTGATACGCATACCGGCGTGGCTTCCTGCGTATATAAAAAATATGTGACAGAGACCGGAGACAAGACTCCGACCGTTATTGCGTCTACCGCAAGTCCGTACAAGTTCTCACACAGCGTTATGGCGGCAGTGACCGGCAAGGAGGCAAAGACAGATGAGTTTGCGTCCATCGATGCTTTGTGCAAGGCATCCGGCGTAGCCATCCCGCGCGCAGTGGAGGAAATCCGCAACGCAGAGATCCGTCACAACAGAGAGTGCGACGCAGCCGACATGGAAAAGACTGTGGCAGAGATTCTGGGCTTATAATTCGTTATCTGCTTCACAAAAAACTGTTTTTGTAATATAATAAAGACAGTTATGCCACCCGGCCTGAATTTGGGACAGGCTGCGCGGAAAACTATAGAAAAACGGAGGTTTTGAACATGTTAGTATCTGCAACAGAAATGCTGAAAAAGGCAGTAGAAGGCCACTATGCAGTAGGTCAGTTCAACATCAATAACCTGGAGTGGACCAAGGCTATCCTGGCAACCGCACAGGAGTTAAACTCCCCGGTCATCCTGGGTGTATCTGAGGGCGCAGGAAAGTACATGACCGGATTTAAGACGGTTTCCGCTATGGTAAAGGCCATGATCGAGGAAATGAACATTACCGTTCCGGTAGCACTGCACTTAGACCACGGCACCTACGATGGCTGCTACAAGTGCATTAAGGCAGGATTCTCCTCCATCATGTTCGATGGTTCTCACTATGCCATTGAAGAAAATGTAGAGAAGACAAAAGAGTTAGTAAAGGTTGCTCACGCTATGGGTCTTTCCATCGAGGCTGAGGTTGGTTCCATCGGCGGCGAGGAAGACGGTGTGATCGGTATGGGCGAGTGCGCAGATCCGAACGAGTGCAAGATGATCGCAGACCTGGGCGTAGACTTCCTGGCAGCAGGCATCGGCAACATCCACGGCAAATATCCGGCAAACTGGCAGGGCTTAAGCTTTGAGACTCTGGCAGCAGTCAAGGAGAAGGTGGGCGACCTGCCGTTAGTTCTTCATGGCGGTACCGGTATCCCGGCTGACATGATCAAAAAAGCGATCGATCTTGGTGTGGCAAAGATCAACGTAAATACCGAGTGTCAGCTTTCCTTTGCAGACGCTACCCGTAAGTATGTCGAGGCAGGCAAGGATTTAGAGGGCAAGGGCTTCGATCCGCGTAAGCTGCTCGCACCGGGCGCAGAGGCTATCAAGGCAACTGTAAAAGAGAAAATGGAGCTGTTCGGTTCCGTTGGAAAAGCCTGAAAATCAGTGCTTTGAAAAAAATACGGGAAAATGCAAAAAAACACTTGCTTTTTCCAACCTGATGGTTTATTTTAATTAGGGAACGATGGTGTTCTTCCACATGGGAAGAGCACCATTTTTTTTAACCAGATACCCAGCTTAAGAAAATTAAGTATACATAAAAATAATTTAGGGCAGGGTGAGGAGACCGGGAACGGCAATTCTAAGTGAGAGGAAGGAAAAAGTCTATGAGCGAAATCGTAAATGTAGCTGAGATTTTTGGCAAGAACGTCTTCAACGAAACCGTTATGAAAGAGCGCTTACCAAAGAGCGTTTTCAAAAAAATGAAAAAGACCATCGAAGATGGTGCTGAGCTGGATCCGTCCATTGCAGATGTAGTTGCACATGCAATGAAGGACTGGGCTATTGAGAGAGGAGCAACCCACTATACCCATTGGTTCCAGCCGCTGACCGGCGTAACCGCAGAGAAGCATGATTCCTTCATTTCCGCACCGGATGCGGAGGGAAAGGTCATCATGGAATTCTCCGGCAAGGAGCTCATCAAGGGCGAGCCGGATGCATCCTCCTTCCCGTCAGGCGGCCTGCGTGCTACCTTCGAGGCAAGAGGCTATACCGCATGGGACTGTACCTCCCCGGCCTTTTTAAGAGAAGATGCCTGCGGCGTGACTCTTTGCATTCCGACCGCGTTCTGCTCCTACACTGGTGAGGCACTGGATCAGAAGACCCCGCTTCTTCGTTCTATGCAGGCCATTGACGAGCAGTCCTTAAGAATTTTAAGACTCTTCGGCAACACCACCGCAAAGCGTGTCTGCCCGTCTGTTGGACCGGAGCAGGAGTACTTCATCGTAGACCGTCAGAAGTATTTACAGAGAAAAGATCTGATCTACACCGGCCGCACCCTGTTCGGTGCCATGCCTCCAAAGGGCCAGGAGCTGGACGACCATTACTTCGGTGCAATCCGTGAGCGCATCGGTGCTTACATGAAGGCAGTCAACGAGGAGCTCTGGAAGCTTGGTGTTACCGCTAAGACCCAGCACAACGAGGTAGCACCGGCACAGCATGAGCTGGCTCCAATTTACGACCAGGCAAACCTGGCGGTTGACCACAACCAGATGGTTATGGAAACCTTAAAGAAGGTTGCCGGGCGTCAGGGCCTTACCTGTCTGCTTCATGAGAAGCCATTTGCGGGCGTAAATGGTTCCGGTAAGCACAATAACTGGTCTCTTACCTCTGATGATGGTGTGAACCTGTTAAACCCGGGCGATACCCCGCACGAGAACATCCAGTTTCTTCTTGTTCTGGCCTGCATCTTAAAGGCAGTCGATACCCACGCAGACCTGCTTCGTGAATCCGCAGCCGACATCGGAAACGATCACCGTCTGGGTGCGAACGAGGCACCGCCGGCAATCATTTCCGTATTTCTGGGCGAGCAGCTTGAGGATGTGATCGATCAGTTGTGCAGCACTGGTGAGGCAACTCACTCTAAGAGCGGCGGTACCTTAAAGACTGGCGTTGCAACCCTTCCGGATCTGGATAAAGACGCAACCGATCGTAACCGTACTTCACCGTTTGCTTTCACCGGAAACAAGTTTGAGTTCCGTATGGTAGGCTCTTCCGATTCCATTGCTCCGGCAAACGTAGTCCTGAACACCATCGTTGCAGAGGCATTCAAGGAAGCAGCAGATGAGCTGGAAAAGGCAGACGATTTCGATACCGCAGTTCATGACATGATCAAGAAACTGCTTCGCGATCACAAGCGCATCATCTTCAACGGCAACGGTTACTCTGATGCATGGGTGGAAGAGGCAGAAAGACGCGGTCTTCCGAATATCCGCTCCATGGTAGAGGCTATTCCGGCTCTTACCACCGACAAGGCTGTGAAGCTGTACGAGTCCTTTGGCGTATTTACCAAGGCAGAGCTGGAGTCTCGTGCCGAGGTTGAGTATGAGGCATATGGCAAGATGATCAACATCGAGGCAAGAACCATGATCGATATGGCGAGCAAGCAGATCATCCCGGCTGTGATCAAGTACACCACTCAGCTGGCAGGTTCTCTTGGTGCAGTCAAGGCTGCATGCCCGGAGGCAGATACCAGCGTACAGGCTGAACTGCTGACAGAGACCTCTGCTCTTCTGTCTGATATGAAGGTTGCTCTGGCAGCCCTGATCGATATTACGGAAGAGGCAGCAGGCGTTGACGGTGCTGAGACTCAGGCACACGTTTACCACGAAAAGGTGGTTCCGGCTATGGCAGCGCTCCGTACACCGGCAGACAAGCTTGAAATGATCGTAGACAAAGACCTGTGGCCGCTTCCGAGCTACGGCGATCTGATCTTCGAGGTATAAAGTTCCAATCATATTAGAAAAAATCAGGGCAGGCTTTCGCTGTTTGGCGGAGGCCTGCTTTGTAGTTACGGGTAAGAATACAGCGGGAAAGCTTTTTGAATCGGACCTTCCGGCCGATAGGAAATCGTAAGAATCTATTTGCGCGAATTGGTTGAATATTTATGCCGTTATTGTTAAAATGAAACGTATAAGAGACCGCCCGGGGAAAGCAGGCATCTGCGCAGGCAGACTGGCTGCAAAAAAGAAGAAACGGCGGCGCAACGATACGAAGGAGCTTTTATATATGAAGAAAAAGGGTTTGGCAATGTTTGCCCTGGCAGCAGTCATGAGCCTTGGCGCGGTGGGGATTACGGCGTTTGCGGCCGGCTGGTCACAGGAAGGCAGCAACTGGGTATACTATAATAACAATGGAAGCAAGGTAACCAATGCGTGGCGTCAGGCACAGGATGGAACCTGGCGTTATCTGGAAAGCAGCGGAGCCATGGCAACCAACAAATGGGTCGATAACGATGATTACTATGTAGATGCCAGCGGTATCATGATCACCAATAAATGGCTTCAGGTGGCAAACAGCCGGAAAACCAGCGGGTATGACTGGTATTATTTCGGAAATAACGGCAAGTGCTCGAAAGAAAAATGGGTGCAGATCGATGGTAAGTATTATTATTTCGGAGATACCGGCGCCATGGAGACGGGCTGGATTCTGGATGACATGTATTACTGCGACGATGTGGGCGTTATGGTGACCGGATGGAAGAAGCTGACCCCGCCGGAGGAATATCAGGATGAGGACAAGCACACCGGTCCGTTTGAAACTGCCAGTGATGGTCAGTACTGGTACTATTTCGGAACCAACGGAAAGAAAACGGTTCCAAGCGAGAACGGAACCAATATCAAACAGAAAAAGATCAACGGAACCTATTATTGCCTGCGCGAGGACGGTGCTGTTCAGACCGGCTGGGTCTGCGTCACCGGCGATGAATCCGACAACATTGAGGATTACCGCCTGGTAGATGCCGAGGGAAAAGTCCGCACCGGCTGGTATTCTGCCGAGCCGCCGGAATATCTGGCGGGGCATTATGATCATGACGTCGAGTGGTTTTATTTCAATTCCAATGGTGTTCCGGAAGTGGGACCGGCAAAGGGCAGTGCGAAAACCAGTGATTTAAAGCGCATCAACGGATATACACATTTGTTCAATGAATATGGAACTCCTGTATATGGCGTTCAGAAGGTGTATACCAACAGCAGTGAGTATACCGCCTATTACTTTGGCAATTATCCGCAGAGCAGTATGCTGACAGGCAAGTACAATATCACGGAGGGAGGAGTTTCCTGGCCGTATTATTTCAACTCTACCGGAAAAGGCTATACCGGAGTGTATGACAATTATCTGTATTATATGGGTAAACTGCAGAAGGCAGATTCCGGCAGCAAATACGAAGTCTTCTCCGTTCCGAACGGAAACAGCTATAAGAACTATGTAGTGAACACTTCCGGCAAGATTGCCAAGAACACTACGGTCAAGGACAGCAATGGCGTAAAATACAAAACCAACAGCAGCGGGGTCCTGACTAAAGAAGATGACGAGAGCGTAGACGGCGGAAGCTACCGCAGCCCGGAAGAACCGGAATGGGATAACGAATAAAGCAGAATACCATTACAGAAACAGAGGCTGATACAGGGAAAAGCTGTATCGGCCTCTTTGTTGTATTATATATAGAAGAAACACAGCTCTGGCCAATGCACGGAAAATTGCATGAGAATAAAAACATTAAAATAATAGATAAAATACTTGCTTTTTTGGAAAGACTATGATATCATACAAAGGCTGTGACATGATAGCAATGAAGCGCGAGGTTGCTGCCACAGAGATGGCAGGTTTTCCGTGGAGCGAATGTCAAGTTTGAAAACTGACGACAAGTCACTGTACAAGTTCAGAAGACCATCCAGGGATGGCGTGTGTGGTAAAAAATCGAAAGACACACACGGAGATGTGTACAGTCGCCGCTTGTCGTACTGCTTGAAAAGTACGAATAGGAGGAGACTTTTTTTATGGCAAATCAGGTAATGAGAATCACATTAAAGGCTTATGATCATCAGTTAGTAGATGCATCAGCAGCAAAAATCATCGAAACTGTTAAAAAGAACGGAGCAATGGTAAGCGGACCGGTTCCACTTCCAACTAAGAAAGAGGTTGTTACAATCTTAAGAGCCGTTCATAAATACAAAGATTCCAGAGAACAGTTCGAACAGAGAACTCATAAGAGACTGATCGATATCCTTACACCAACACAGAAGACAGTAGATGCTCTGTCAAGACTGGAAATGCCAGCAGGTGTTAACATCGATATCAAGATGAAGACTAAATAATTAGTCATCAACCCCAATTTGATAATGCTATAAGCATTAAGCTATTTACTATATGATTGCCGGTAATCGGTAATCCGCTATAAGGAGGAAGAAAGAATGAAGAAAGCTATTTTAGCTACTAAAGTCGGAATGACTCAGATCTTCAATGAAGACGGCCAGTTGATTCCGGTAACAGTTTTACAGGCTGGTCCTTGTGTCGTAACTCAGGTTAAGACAGAAGAGAACGATGGATACGAAGCAGTTCAGGTTGGATTCGGAGACATCAGAGAAAGCCTTGTTAACAAACCGGAAAAAGGACACTTTGACAAAGCTGGCGTTGCAGTAAAGAGATTCGTTAAAGAGTTCAGATTTGATAACGCTGCTGAATATACAGTAGGACAGGAAATTAAAGCTGATATCTTTGCAGACGGCGATCACATTGATGCAACAGCTGTTTCCAAAGGTAAAGGTTTCCAGGGTGCGATCAAGAGACATGGTCAGTCAAGAGGACCTATGGCTCATGGTTCCAAATATCACCGTCATGCAGGTTCCAATGGTGCTTGTTCTGATCCGAGCAAGGTATTCAAAGGAAAACACATGCCAGGTCATATGGGAAATGTTCAGGTTACTGTACAGAACCTTGAGATCGTACGCGTAGATACAGAAAATAACTTACTGTTAGTTAAAGGTGCTGTTCCAGGACCTAAGAAATCTTTGGTTACTATCAAAGAGACAGTAAAGTCCTTATAATAAGAAAGGAGGAGCACACAAATGGCAAACGTAACTGTTTATAATATGGAAGGCAACGAAGTTGGAACAATGGAACTGAATGATGCAGTATTCGGCGTAGAAGTCAATGAGCATCTTGTTCACCTTGCTGTTGTTCGTCAGCTTGCAAATAATCGCCAGGGTACTCAGAAAGCTAAAACACGTTCTGAAGTAAGCGGCGGCGGAAGAAAACCGTGGAGACAGAAAGGAACAGGTCATGCTAGACAGGGTTCCATCCGTGCACCACAGTGGACTGGCGGCGGTGTTGTATTCGCTCCGGTACCAAGAGATTATGAAGTAAAAATGAACAAGAAAGAAAGAAGAGCTGCTTTAAAATCTGCTCTGACTTCCAAAGTTCAGGACAATAAATTAGTAGTTGTTGATGCTCTTACATTAGCAGATGTTAAGACAAAGGAAATGCAGAAAGTTCTTACAAACCTGAAAGCTGAGAAAGCTCTGGTTATCACAGCAACAGATGACAAGAACGTAATCCTTTCCGCAAGAAACATCACTGATGTTCAGACTGCAACTCCAAGTACTATCAACGTATACGATGTTATGAACCACAACACCGTAATCGTAACCAAAGATGCTGTAGCATCCATCGAGGAGGTATATGCATAATGGCTGATATCAAGTACTATGACGTAATCAAGAAACCAGTGATTACAGAAAAATCTATGAATGCAATGGCTGAAAAGAAATACACTTTCTTAGTTCATCCAGAAGCAAACAAATCTCAGATCAAAGAAGCTGTAGAGAAAATGTTCGAAGGAACAAAAGTAAAGAGCGTTAACACCATGAATATGGATGGAAAGAAAAAACGCCGTGGTATGACAGTTGGAACAACTGCTAAAACCAAAAAAGCTATCGTAGCTCTGACAGAAGACAGCAAAGAAATCGAAATCTTCGAAGGACTTTAATTAACAGATAGCGATTATACGCATTCAAAAGCGTGAGGACAAATTTGAAAGGAGAACAAAAATGGGAATCAAAAGTTATAACCCATATACACCGTCTAGAAGACATATGACTGGTTCCGATTTCTCAGAGATCACAAAATCTACACCAGAGAAATCTCTTACCGTGTCTTTAAAGAAAAACGCTGGACGTAACAACCAGGGTAAGATCACAGTTAGACACCGCGGAGGCGGAAGCAGAAGAAAATACAGAATCATCGACTTCAAGAGAAGAAAAGATGGAATCCCTGCAACAGTAGTTTCCATCGAGTATGATCCAAACAGAACAGCAAACATCGCTTTAATCTCTTACGTAGATGGCGAGAAAGCATATATCCTTGCACCGGAAGGCTTAAAAGTAGGTCAGAAAGTTATGAACGGAGCTGATGCAGAAGTTCGTGTTGGTAACTGCTTACCATTAGAGCTTATCCCGGTTGGTACTATGGTACACAACATTGAGCTTCATCCTGGAAAGGGCGGACAGATGGTTCGTTCTGCTGGAAACGGCGCTCAGTTAATGGCTAAAGAAGGCAAATACGCAACACTGCGTCTGCCATCTGGTGAAATGAGAATGGTTCCGATTGTATGCCGCGCATCTGTAGGCGTTGTCGGAAACGGAGATCACAACCTGATTAACATCGGTAAAGCCGGACGTAAACGTAACATGGGTATCAGACCTACTGTTCGTGGTTCCGTAATGAACCCGAATGACCATCCACATGGTGGTGGTGAAGGAAAGACCGGTATCGGTCGTCCAGGTCCATGTACTCCATGGGGAAAACCTGCTCTTGGTCTGAAGACAAGAAAGAAAAACAAACCGTCCAACAAGCTCATCGTAAGAAGACGCGATGGAAAAGCATTATCGAAATAATAAGGAGGATTAAGCATGTCTCGTTCACTGAAAAAAGGACCTTTTGCAGATGCCAGCTTACTTAAAAAAGTAGACGCATTAAACGCTGCAAATGACAAATCCGTTATCAAAACCTGGTCACGCCGTTCTACAATCTTCCCGTCCTTCGTAGGACACACAATCGCTGTCCATGACGGAAGAAAACACGTGCCGGTATATGTAACAGAAGATATGGTTGGCCACAAGCTCGGTGAGTTCGTTGCAACCAGAACCTACAGAGGACACGGAAAAGACGAAAAGAAATCCGGTGTTCGCTAGTATTTGACTTTATATTCTGTCTGCTGCCCATGAGACAGCGGACAGGTTAACCTGATATTGAGAGAAAAAGGAAAGGAGGCACTTTAAAATGGCAAAGGGACATAGAAGCCAGATAAAAAGAGCCAGAAATGAGAGTAATAGAGAGACAAGACCGTCTGCAAAATTATCTTATGCAAGAATTTCTGTTCAGAAAGCCTGCTACGTGTTAGATGTAATCCGCGGTAAAGATGTGCAGACAGCACTTGGTATCTTAACATACAACCCAAGATACGCTTCCAGCGTTATCAAGAAACTTCTTGAGTCAGCAATTGCAAATGCTGAAAATAACAACGGAATGAATGCAGACAACCTCTACGTTGCAGCCTGCTATGCAGATAAAGGACCTACAATGAAGAGAATTCAGCCAAGAGCACAGGGTAGAGCTTACAGAATCGAGAAGAGAACAAGCCATATCACCATCGTGCTGGATGAAAGATAAGGAGGAAAAGCATGGGACAGAAAGTTAACCCACATGGCCTTAGAGTCGGTGTTATCAAGGATTGGGATTCAAGATGGTATGCTGATGCAGACTTCGCTGATTACCTGGTAGAAGACTACAACATCAGAACATTCCTTAAAAAGAAATTATACAGCGCAGGTGTTTCCAAAATCGAAATCGAAAGAGCATCTGACAGAGTTAAGATCATCATCTACACAGCTAAACCTGGTATCGTAATCGGTAAAGGCGGAGCTGAGATCGAAAAAGTTAAAGTTGAATTACAGAAATATACAGATAAGAAACTGATCGTAGATATCAAAGAATAAGAGTAGGTTAGTTTGTTGTGAGAGAGTCGAGACGCATCTTCCGTTTTGCGGTAATCGGTACGCTGAATGCCCTGATTATAGCAGCAGTCATCTGGCTGATGATGGATGAACTGGACATCGACTATATGCTCTCTAACATAACTGCTTACGTCATTGCACAGACTCATAATTTTATCTGGTGCAAGCACTGGATATTTCCTTTGGATGATAAAGAAAAGAAGAGCAACACCTGGAGGCAGGTGTTGCTCTTTTCTATCGCTTTCGGAATGGCATATCTGGCGCAATTCCTATTCTTGGTAGTGTTAGTCGAGGCACTGAATTGTGATGAATATCTGGCTCAGTTCCTGGGACTGTTTATTTACGGAGGCGTGAATTTTATAATGAACAGGAGAATCACGTTCCGTTAACGCTTTATCAAACTACGTTTTACTGCGCTTTTATCAAATTGCGCTTTATCGCACTTTTATCGAATTATATTTTAATCAAGAAAGCGTTTCGTCAATCCACCGTATTCATCGATACGACGGTCGCGCAGGAAAGGCCACCAACGGCGTACATTTTCAGAGCGTTCCATATCTATCTCCACTACTATATTTTCCGGACGATCATTTCCGGCTTGTGCAAGGAATTCTCCTTGCGGACCTGCTACAAAACTATTTCCCCAGAATTGGATGCCATTTGTCTGCATGGACGGATCGGGTTCGTGACCGACACGGTTAACGGAGATAACAGGAAGTCCGTTGGCTACGGCATGGGCACGCTGGGAGATAATCCAGGCATTGAGCTGGCGTGCCTTTTCATCATCGGCGTCACTGCTTTCCCAACCGATGGCGGTGGGGTAGATTAATAATTCGGCACCT
>ERZ773216.3051-NODE-3051-length-14548-cov-4.728628_pt1 | contig 14548 bp, 15 predicted proteins | sample MGYA00511259_ERZ773216 | MGnify/ENA primary metagenome ERZ773216 (study PRJEB29015, sample SAMEA2737764) | human gut metagenome | biome: human gut; feature: human-associated habitat; material: faeces | place: China | collected 2012 ... | reverse complement strand
GTTGTGTTTGCTTTAGCATTTTGTGTTATATTTTATTGGTTTATGTCTAAAAAAACGGTTCATGCGGGACTCAATGTACGCTTTAATGAAGAAAAACAGATTACTTCTGATAACGAAATTCAAAAGCGGGAGAAACAGATTGTAAAATAGTACTCTTAGCGGAACTAATCAGGTGATAGGTAACATTTACTTCAGGATCAGTTAAGGGAATCCGTTTCCGTCCTTTCAGAGTCTGCTCTGAGCCGGGTGCTTTACTGCTGGAAAAACATAATAATGTGGAAGTCCTGACCAATTCTTCAAACGGAGGACGAAACGATGGATTATGTTACATTAAATAATGGTGTGAAAATGCCACAGCTTGGCTATGGCGTTTATCAGACTCCCACGGAAGAAACAGAGAGCTGCGTGCTTACTGCAATTAAAAACGAATATCGTAGCATTGATACTGCTCAGGCATATGGCAATGAAGAAGGCGTAGGTCAGGCAATTGTAAAATGCGGTCTGCCAAGAGAGGAACTTTTCATTACCACAAAGATCTGGATCAGCAATGCAGGATATGAAAAAGCAAAGGCTTCGATTGAGGAATCCTTGAAGAAACTGAAAACAGACTATGTGGATCTGCTTTTGATTCATCAGCTATTTGGCGATTATTACGGAACATACCGTGCAATGGAGGAAGCCCATAAAGCAGGCAAAAGCTTCTTTTAACATATCCGAAAAATCCTCAATGTAATACCCGGAATTATCCTTTCGCCAGAAGGCGCAGTATGTCTTCCGGACAGGATCCCCGTTTCTGACGAGAGGAATCCGGTCAATGGTGGAATCCGACCATACAGGATCGCCGGTCACATCGACGGGCATATATCCCTGTCCGGTGATGATCTTCAGGCGCGCTTCCTGGACGGAATCAGCAAAAAGATAGTCCCCCTTGATCCCGATGACATCTTCGTAATAGGTCTGTTCCTCCTTCTGACCGGCCGGATGGATCATCAGGATACAGGGGATATTTTTTTATTCAGCGACATCGATCATTTCCAGACGTCCAAGCGTATTTCGGCTGGAAATTTCGATATACATCCGGCTTTCAGCCAGGATTTCATTGTTGTAGCGGTCGGAAAATGCCCGTCTCTGGTCATTCAGTACGAGGTCGACCCGGTCTGTTTCCATTGCTCTGTAGAGTTCTTCATGACTTCCGACCATGATATGCTGTATTTTGGACGAACAAGAAAAATACGGTAATCTGGACTGGTCAAATTAACAAAAACTGGTTGTTTTAAAAAGTCCATATATCATATATCATAAGGCTAAGCTGATACAGCAAATACAAAAAGAAAGCCTGATGTCATTCTCCAAGGGCCCTGAGAGTACATTCATCGGGAAAAGAGGAATGATGATATGAGCACAAACCAGGCAGCAGTGGCTGCAAAAAAAGGATACAGCACAAAAGAACTCGTTTTAGATGCAATGTTTATTGCGCTGACGTATGTATTTACAGCCTTTGTAAATGTGAGACTCCCGATCGCGGCAAACGGAGGACTGATCCATCTCGGAAATGTACCGTTATTTATCTGCGCGATCCTGCTTGGAAAACGCACCGGCATGCTGGCTGGCGCTTTTGGTATGGGACTGTTTGATCTGTTATCCGGCTGGACGGCATGGGCGCCGTTTACGTTCGTGATCGTAGGTGCGATGGGTTACGCAGTTGGCGCGATCACAAAAGGACACCACAGCTTAACGAGAGATGCGATCGCGATCGCGGTTGCGTGCGTGATCAAGGTTGTAGGATACTATATCGCAGAAGTGATCATTTATCACAACGTGTTTGCCCCGGTTGCTTCGATCCCGGGAAATCTGGTCCAGATCGGCACAGCGGCTGTGATTGTTATGATCTGCATTGAGCCGCTTCGCAAGATCCTGCGCCCTGTCTTAAAATAAAAGGAAGCTCCGGGCAGGGATTTGATCCTGCAGGCGAGAGAAAGGAAGAGATTATGTACGATATCATGACACCCGGCCCTACACAGGTGAGGGAAAATGTACGGCAGGCGCGGGCGCTTGCCTGCACCAATCCGGATCTGGATGCCGATTTCTATGATTTTTACAAGGAGACCTGTGAGGAGATCAGCGAGCTCCTTCATACGAAAAATGAGACGCTGATCCTCGACGGAGAAGGAATTTTAGGACTGGAAGCGGCCTGTGCGACGATCACCGAAAAGGGAGACCGCGTGCTTGTAATGGATAACGGAGAATACGGAAAAGGCTTTGCCGGGTTCGTGACCATGTACGGCGGAGAGCCGGTTCTTTACTCCACCGACTACCGCAACGCGTTTGATGTGGCGGAACTGGAAAAATATCTGGAAAAAGATCATGACTTTAAATATGCGGCGCTGGTACACTGTGACACTCCGAGCGGGATGTTAAATGATGTCTCAAAGCTCTGCCCGCTGTTAAAGAAGTACGGGATCCTGACCCTGGTGGACTCCGTCTCGGCCATGTTCGGCGAGGAGATGCGGGTGGACGACTACCAGATCGATCTTCTCTGCGGAGGATCCCAGAAAGCGGTTTCCGCACCTCCAGGATTAAGTTTTGTGACGATCAGTGCGGATGCTTACAAGGCGATGCATTCGCGGAAAACACCGGTCGCGTCCTTCTATGCGAACATCCTGGCGTTTGACGGCTATTATGAGAAAAAGTGGTTCCCGTATACGATGCCGATCAGCGATATCTACGGACTGAGACAGGCGTTCGATAACATTAAAAATGATCCGTATATGCTGGAGCGGCATGCAAAGATCGGAAATGCGGTCCGGGCGGCAGTAAAAGAAGCCGGCCTGGAATTATACCAGGAGACAGGATTTTCCAACACTGTGACGGTATTCAATGTCCCGGAAGGGACCACAGACACCGCGATCCTCACCGCGATGAAGGAAAAATGCAACATCATGCTGGCCGGATCCTTCGGCGCGTTTTCGGGGAAAGTGATCCGCATCGGGCATATGGGCGAAAACGCCTATCCGGAGAAAGTGGGAGCCGTGATGGCCGGTCTGGATCTGGTATTCAAAGATCTGGGGATCACGCTGAAGTGCAGCCTGAAAGAGGCGTATGACAGGAAGATGAGCGAGCAGTAAAGGAATGTCGGCAGAATGCTGCTATGGCAGTTTTTTCACGGGTAAGAATTACGTTTTTATCGGATGATCAAAGAAAATATGATAAATGCATAAAACGAAAAAGACCTGCAGAAATGTATGAAATCTGCAGGTCTTTTTATGTTGATATAGATTATCGGAATCTACCGGCTTGTGCCGACCGGAATTATGCGCCAAGTCTCACACACGTCCGGCTGGAAACGCAGAATTATTCTCTCACAAGAACTTTTGTGATCTCTGCAATGTAAACAGTGTGATAATCTTTCTCCGGATACCATTTTTCATCGTTTTCTTTTGCGATGAAGTTCTCCGGGCGGATCTCATCCTCGTAGAGCTTTTTGCAGACGAAGACCATGTCTGCTTCCTCGAAAGCTGCTGTACCGTCAACAAAGTACGGGGTCAGACCGGCTTCTTTGACCTTATCGCAGTCACGGCCGGATTTGGAACCGCAGATGGAGAGTGCCTGTTTGTGCTCCGGCCCGTAGAAGGACAGGGTAAAGGTATCGTTCGCGTCGACGAATTTCTTTGTGTAGCGCTGCGGGCGGATATAGCAGGTGGCAACATTTTTGCCCCAGAGAACGCCGAGACCGCCCCAGCTTGCGGTCATGGTGTTGCAGCCGGATTCGTCGCCAGCGGTGATGAGCATCCACTCGGAACCGATCTTTGTGAAGGGATTAAAGGTGAGACTCTTGATATCAACTTCTTTGAATGCCATGGGAAAAACTCCTTTCATTGGTGGGGGCAGAAACTTGTCTGCACGGAAATTTCTGTAAAGAGATCCATGCACAGGTGCCGGATCTTTTGCTGTTCCTATTATAAAAGGCATAGGACGAAAATGCAAATGAAATTCTCAGCCCGGGAAATTCCATCCCACGAAAAAACAGCGGAATACCGGCAGATAAAAACGTTAAGATCCTGCATGAATCTTAACAAAAAGGCAGATAAGCGAAAACTTGGTCTTGAAGAAAAAGAATGCTGGTGTTATATTTTTAACAAGAAAGATCTGTCCGGATCGCTGATCCTGCGAATGTGGGAGACAGGAGATGGAAGGACGTATCAACGAAAATGTTTGGAGGAAAGCATATGAGAGGTGTAGAGACAAGGATCCAGGAGATCCGTCACCGGATCTTCCGGGAAGTAGCAAGAATGGCGTACCATACGGAATGGCCGGTGGACAAACGAATCGAGGAACTTCCTTATAAGATCATTCCGGGAGAAGTTGGAAATTTCAGAAATGATGTGTTTCTTGAGCGGGCGATCGTGAGCGAGAGACTGCGGCTTGCGATGGGACTTCCGTACCGCGGGGCAGCGGATCCGGCGCCTGTCTCAACAGGAATCGAGGAGGCGGACAAACCGGAGACTTACTACACGCCGCCGCTCATCAACGTGATCAAATTTGCGTGCAACGCATGTCCGGAAAAGCGTGTTTACGTGACAGACGGCTGTCAGGGCTGCCTGGCACATCCGTGCGTGGAGGTCTGCCCGAAGGATGCCGTGACGCTTGACCGGACGAACGGAAGGTCGAAGATCGACCCGGATAAGTGTATCCGGTGCGGACAGTGTGCCAATGTTTGTGCGTACCATGCGATCATCATCCAGGAACGTCCGTGTGCGGCGGCGTGCGGGATGGATGCGATCCACTCCGACATGAACGGAAAGGCAGATATCGACTATAATAAGTGCGTGTCCTGCGGACAGTGCCTTGTGAACTGCCCGTTCGGTGCGATTGCAGACAAATCCCAGATCTTCCAGGTCATCCGCGCAATCCAGACGGGCGAACGCGTTTATGCGGCTGTGGCACCGGCGTTTGTCGGTCAGTTCGGACCGAAGGTCACACCCGGGAAACTCCGTGCGGCCATGAAAGCGCTCGGATTTGCGGATGTCTTTGAGGTTGCCATCGGCGCGGATTTATGTGCAGTCCAGGAGGCGGAGGACTTCGTGAAAGAAGTTCCGGAACAGCTTCCGTTTATGGCGACCTCCTGCTGTCCTGCATGGTCGGTGATGGCGAAAAAGCTGTTCCCGGACTTCTCGAACTGCATCTCGATGGCATTGACACCGATGACGCTGACAGCGAGACTCATTAAGAAGAAACATGAGAAAGGGAAAGTTGTCTTTATCGGACCGTGCGCGGCGAAAAAGCTGGAGGCGATGCGGACTTCCGTGCGCAGCGATGTGGATTTTGTCCTGACCTTCGAGGAGATGGCGGGAATCTTTGATGCGCGCCATGTCGACATCGAAAATATCGAGGAGGATGAAGGCGGAGTCAATGCTGCATCGAAGGATGGACGAAACTTTGCGGTTGCCGGCGGTGTCGCGAAATCCGTGGTGGATGTGATCGCACAGATGTATCCGGAGAAGGAGATCAAGGTTGCGAACGCGGAAGGCTTAAAGGAGTGCAAGAAACTCCTTCAGCTCGCCAAAGCCGGAAAGTACAACGGCTATCTTCTGGAAGGAATGGCATGCCCGGGCGGCTGCGTTGCAGGTGCCGGAACGATGCAGCCGGTCAAAAAATCTCAGGTTGCGGTAAACCTCTATGCGGGAAAAGCCGGACATGTGACGAGCGACAAGACCGAGTATGTGAGCGAACTGGATAAACTGGTCGATTAAAAGTAACGATGATAAAACTTATATGGACTTGCAGAATGCGGCTTCCTTGACGGGGAGCCGCATTCGTTGTAAAATAGGAATCCGACGCCCTTTTATGATAGAAAGGAGGAAAAACATTGGAGCAGGAGAGAAAAGAGCTTTTGAACAATGAAAGTGAAGATAGAGCAAAGAATAAGACAGGTCTTGTTCTCGAAGGCGGTGGCATGCGCGGGATCTATACCGCGGGTGTGCTCGATGTCTTTCTGGATGAGGGGCTTGAATTTGACGGCGTGATCGGTGTCTCGGCAGGCGCAGTCCATGGATGCAGTTTCCTGTCCGGGCAGCGGGGGAGAAGTATCCGGTATTATAAAAAATACTGTGCGGACAAACGCTTTATGAGCGCTGAGAACATGATACGGACCGGAAACTTTGTGGACACGGATTTCTGTTACCATGAACTTCCGGAGGTCCTGGATCCTTATGATTATGAGGCGTTCGACCGCAATAAGGAGAAAACGGATTTCTATGTGGTCTGCAGCGATGTGGAGAAGGGAACACCTGTCTACGCGAAGCTTCATGACATGAAGAAGGATATCGATTATATCCGCGCGTCAGCGTCGCTCCCGTATGTCTCAAAGTTTGTGGAGCTGGGCGGCAGAAAGCTTCTCGACGGCGGCTGTACCGACAGCGTTCCGGTCGAGGCATTCATGAAACTCGGTTTTACAAAGGATGTTGTCGTTCTGACCCGTGATCTGGAGTACCGGAAAAAGCCGGAGAATGCCTGGATGGCGGATCTTGTGTACCGGAAGTACCCGAAATTTGCCGAGGTGTTAAAGAACCGCTCGGTGGAGTACAACCGAAGCATCCGCAGGATCGAAAAGCTGGAAAAAGAAGGAAAGATCTTTGTGATCCGGCCGAGTGTACCGCTCACGATCAGCAGGACTTCGAGAAGTGCAGAGGAGATCGAAAAGACGTATCAGGTCGGAGTTCTCGACGCAAAGAAACAGATGGCTGCGTTGAAAGAATGGCTCGATATTCGCGGATAAGAAGGACCTCAGAGTGTGACCGGTGAAAAACAAGACCGGGAACAGGAAACAGTCAGTGAAAAGAAGGAAGGAGAGCGCCTATGTCAGTGAAAGAATCGGGATCGGGAAATACGGATCACAGGATCCGCCCGGTTGCCAGGATCCACACAGATTTTCCGACAAAGTTCGGGATCCCCAGGCAGAGCGGCCTCACAGGAGAGCTGGAGTCCCGGATCGTATTTGAACCGGAGTTTTCCAATCCGGACGCGGTCCGCGGGATCGAAGAATTCTCCCATCTCTGGCTGATCTGGGAGTTCTCCGAAAATGTGAGGGATCCGAAGAAGTGGTCTCCGACCGTCCGCCCGCCGCGGCTCGGCGGAAACACGAGAGTCGGTGTGTTTGCGACGAGATCTTCGTTTCGCCCGAATTCACTGGGGCTCTCTGTGGTCCGCTTAAAGGCGGTGGAAACCGGGGAGAACGGAATGCCGGTCCTTGTGGTGACAGGGGCGGATATGATGGATGGGACGCCGGTCTTTGATATCAAGCCGTATATTCCCTTCGCGGACAGCCATCCGGAGGCGAAGGGCGGGTTTACGGACCAGACGAAGGAATACGGGCTCGATGTCCGGATCCCGGAGGAGTTCTTAACACTCCTTCCGGAGGAGAAACGCGCCCCGCTCCGCACCGTCCTTTCCCAGGATCCGCGTCCGTCCTACCAGGAAGATCCGGCACGGGTCTACGGGATGGAATTTGCCGGGTATGAGGTAAAATTCACGGTTTCGGGAGAGACGCTCTATGTGAAGCAGGTGGAGAAAATTCACTCTTCGCAGTAAAAAAATCGTTACTGTACACGGGTAGGAATTTTCTGAACTGAAAATTCCGTACAATACAGTGGTGGTAGTGGATTTTGCCGATTCGGAATGCGAAGCATCGGCAAAATCCTGTTACAGTGCGCGGGCATGGAGTGCCCGTGTACTGTAACAAAAAATCCGGACTGCCGTATTTGTGCAGTTGGACAAAAACCAAAAACAAGGAAGTCAGAAAACACCAGGAGTTAAAAGAAGATGGAAAACGTATTTTTAAAGCAGTTTCTGATGATCAGCGACGTTCGGACGATCGCGTTCCTTGCTGTTCTCGCTGCTCTGTTTTATCTGATCCATGTGCTTTACCATAAAAAACACATGGATTTTGCTGCCGTAGTCATGATTGGTACCGGACTTGGACTTGTCCTCGGTCTGGCGATCCAATTTGTGGCCGGATTCCCTGATAAACCGATGGAAGTTGCTTTCGTCGCAGAGACGACAACCTGGTTTGCAATGTTCGGAAGCGGCTACATCAACCTGATCAAGATGATCGTTGTCCCGCTCGTCATGATCTCCATCATGCAGGTGATCATCAACATGCAGCAGGGCAGCAGCATGGCGAAGCTCGTAAAAAAGACACTTTTAGTCACAATGGGGATGGTTGCGATCGCATCTGTGACCGGTATCGTGATCGGAACGCTGTTCGGCGTCGGAAAAGGCGCAGCGATCGTGGAAGATGGAACCGCGACTGCTAAGGATATTACCCCGGTCGCTACGACCATCAAAAACCTGATCCCAGGAAACATCGTGCAGGCGATGGTCGACAGCAATATCATCGGCCTCGTTATCTTCTCAGGATTCCTGGGTCTTGCGATCTGGTGGATCAACTATGAGAGCAAGGAAGAGGCGAAGCCGTTATACGACCTGATCAACGCGGCTCACAAGGCGATGATCAATATGGCGCTCCTGATCCTCGACTACATGCCGTGGGCTGTGATGGCGCTCCTCGCGAACACGATCGCGCAGAGAGGTCTGTCCTCCATCCTGGAAGTCGGAAAATTCATCATCGCGCTTTATGTGGCGGCTGTCGTTCAGTTTATCATTCAGCTCCTCTTCCTTGTGATCAACGGTCTGAATCCGGTCGTATACATAAAGAAGTCCTTTGCGACCATGCTGATGGCATTCACCTCCCGCTCCAGCGTCGGATGTCTTCCGATGACGATCGAGACACTGACAAAGAAGCTGGGTGTTGACCAGGGTACCGCAAGCTTTGTAGCCGGATTCGGTACAACCGCAGGAATGCAGGGCTGCGCGGGTATCTTCCCGTCACTCCTGATCATCTATGTCTGCAACGTGACAGGAACTCCGATCGATATCACGATGATCGTGATGACGATCTTTGTCGTTACGATCGGTTCTCTTGGAATCGCTGGTATCCCGGGAACAGCCACGATGGCAGCTTCCGTCGGACTTTCCGGCGTCGGCATGGGCGCCCAGTTCGGTATGGTAAGCCCGATCTTAGCGATCGACCCGATCATTGATATGGCAAGAACCATGATCAACGTCACAGGTTCCCTGACGAATGCCCTTGTGGTGGATAAGCTGATGGGAAATCTGAATATGGATGCGTATAACGATATGAGCGAAAGGATTGTGGGAGCACGAAGTGCGGAACAATCCGGTATCAATGCTAAAACTAAAAAAGAAAACGCAGAGTAATCATAGATCCCCGCATGTGCCTGGCAGACAGGTATGTGCGGGGATTTTTCTGCCTCCATTTACCTGCAAGAAACTGCGGTTGCCCGGTTCCTGATCGCATAAGATCAGTCATCATACTGCGCATCCTGTTAAAAACATATCTATTTCCGCTAAAATCCCGAAAAAACTGGACAGCTCCTTATTTTTCTGTATAATAGGTAATTGTCGGTCTTTTTACGGTTGACGGTTATTTTTTGTTTTAAAAGAAATTTCAGGTAAATTCTTTAGAAAACAAAAAAGATCCTACTATATTTAGAACACGAAAAGAAAAAAGGAGAGTTTGAGTATGGAAAAAATACGTCCAATGTTGTTCACAACATTGAAGAAGTATTCCGGTGCCCAGCTGATGTCTGATGTCGTAGCGGGTATCATCGTGGCGATCATTGCCCTTCCGTTATCCATCGCGCTGGCACTGGCATCCGGCGTGGGTCCGGAGCAGGGTATCTACACGGCGATCGCAGCAGGATTTGTGATCTCATTCTTAGGCGGAAGCCAGGTGCAGATCGCGGGCCCGACAGCGGCGTTCGCGACGATCGTAGCCGGCATCGTTGCAAGAAGCGGCGTGGAAGGTCTGGCAGTCGCTACGATCCTGGCAGGTATCATCCTCGTTATCATGGGATTCTGCCAGCTTGGTTCCCTGATCAAGTTTATCCCGTTCACGATCACGACCGGATTTACCTCCGGTATCGCGGTTACCATTGTGATCGGACAGTTAAAGGATTTCTTTGGTGTCACATACCCGGCAGGCATGGAGACCATCGAGACCATGCAGAAGTTAAAAGCTTTCGCCGCAGGTTTCGGGACCATGAATGTTCATGCGGTGATCGTAGGTCTTGTCTGCCTGGCGATCCTCATCGTGATGCCGAAGATCACGGAGAAGATCCCGGGATCCTTAGTGGCAGTACTCGCCGGTATCGTGATGGTGAAATTCCTTCCGTTACAGGTCAACACCATCGGTGACCTCTACAGCGTCAGCAACGCGCTCCCGACGTTCCACATGCCGGCCTTCAGCTATGACGTGATCCAGGGCTCTTTATCGGATGCCTTCACCATTGCGATCCTGGCAGCCATCGAGTCCCTGCTTTCCTGCGTTGTCGCGGACGGCATGATCGGCGGAAAGCACCGCTCCAACACAGAGCTTGTGGCCCAGGGTGCAGGAAATATTGTTTCTGCTTTATTTGGCGGAATCCCGGCAACAGGCGCCATCGCCCGTACAGCGGCAAACATCAAGAACGGCGGACGCACTCCGGTAGCCGGAATGGTCCATGCTGGCGTTCTTCTTCTGATCCTTGTGATCCTGATGCCGTACGCAAGCTGGATCCCGATGCCGACCATCGCGGCGATCCTGTTTATGGTTGCCTACAATATGTGTCAGTGGAGAACATTCGCAAGACTCGCAAAGACGGCTCCGAAGAGCGATATCGCAGTTCTTGTGATCACATTCTTCTTAACAGTAGTCTTCGATCTTGTCGTAGCCATCGAGGTGGGCATGGTGCTTTCCTGTCTGCTGTTCATGAAGCGCATGAGCGACGAGATGGGAGTCAGAAGCTGGCTCCATGTGGAGGAACTTGAGGAGCAGAAGCGCGAGGAAGAGGAAGCTGCCAAAGGCGCGAAAAAGGCAAATGCGATTCCTTCTGTAGAGGAAGCGCAGCTGAAGGCGGCGGCAGAGGAGATCAACCCGGCAGAGCTTCGCCAGATCCCGATGGAGCTTGCGGTCTACGAGCTCACAGGACCGTTATTCTTCGGCGCGGCTGACCGCATCAACCAGATCGAGGTGAGCGAAGTCACAAGATGTCTGATCCTGCGCATGCGTGCGGTTCCGGCAGCCGACAGCACAGCCATGAACTCCATGACAGCCCTCTACGAGCGCTGCAAAAAGAACGGAGTCACCTTGATCCTGTCCCATGTCAACGAGCAGCCGATGCGTGCAATGGAGAAAGCCGGATTCGTGGATCTCGTGGGAAGAGAAAATTTCTGCAGGAATATTGAGGAAGCCCTTGACCATGCGGACAAGATGCTTGAAAAGTAAATAAGGCGCGCAGGAAGATTTTTCTGCGCAAAGCTGAAAAGAGCTGTGTGACTATATTTGGGTCAGCAGCTCTTTTTGGCATATGTAGGGAAGCATAGACTGCAAAAATTAAATTATATTTTTGAAAAAGTCTGTTAAGATGACGCAAAACGCGAAAAATACATACAAAAGTTACAAAAATCCTGACGAAATATATTGTACATGTTATTTGCAAAATTCGTGTTAAGGAGAAAAAATAAGCGATTAAGCGGCGGCTAAAAAGCAGGTAAAAAGGTAGCGGGGATAAAAATTCTGTGATATATATGGTTCGACTTAAAAACAGGAGAGAAATTTCATCCTGTCAGATTAAAAACATCCCGAAAAAGAAATTTGGCAAAGATTCTTTGCAGGAAACAAAAGCGGGGTGGATATAAAAGAAGAGTTTGGGAGGTCTATATCATGGCTAATTTATTTTCGATCCTTTTCATCATCCTTGTTGCGATTGTAGGCGGTATTCCGACCATCGTGATCACGGGTTATATTCCGGTCATGATCGCGCAGAAGATTTACAGAAAAGTGAAGTACGGATATTCTTTATATCGTTAAAATAAAAGGATGGCTGACTGGCTGCTTGAAAAACCGGCAGTGTAATCTGAACAAATATCATCAAGAAGGGTGACTTTTCGGAAAATTATCTGCAATCTTAACACGATTTTAGCAGAAATTATGTTATAATGAATCCAAAAAGAAGAACAAGTGATAAGAATGGCAGCAGTTGTTCTTCATGGATCATAAAAAACCGGAGGTTCCCCTATGAGCACAAAAGTCAGATCAGTGTTAAAGAACAGCGGGATCGCGTTCGGGATCCTGGGAATCGCGACGGCATTTTGTTTTCTTGTCCAGCGGATCTCAGAATCAGACACGCACGTCCCGCTGTTGTTCGTTTTGGCGGTGCTGTTTGTGTCCCGCTTTACGGATGGATATGTTTATGGAATCGTCGCATCGATCATCGCTGTGTTCGGCGTGAACTATGTATTTACGTTCCCGTATTTCAAACTGAACTTTGCGATCACAGGATACCCGCTGACCTTCGTTGCCATGCTGGCTGTGGCCTGCAGCGTCAGCGCCCTGACGACCCAGATCAAGAAACAGGAGCAGATGCGGCTGGAGGTTGAGCGGGAAAAGATGCGCGCGAACCTTCTGCGGGCGGTCTCCCATGATATCCGCACACCGTTGACGTCGATCGTCGGCTCCGCGTCCGGGATCATCGACAACTATGACGCGCTATCGAAGGAAAATATCCTGGAACTCCTTGAGGACATGAAATCCGAGGGGCAGTGGCTCGTCCGGATGGTGGAAAACCTTCTTTCCATCACGAGGATCGGGGATGGAACCGCCAGAATCAATAAGGAAGATGAACTGGTGGAGGACGTGATCAGCGGAGCGATCACGAAATTCAGAAAACGATTCCCGGATATCGAGGTAGTCCCGAAAGTGCCGGAGGATGTCCTGTTTGTGCCTATGGACGCGATCCTGATCGAGCAGGTGATCGTAAATCTCCTGGAAAACTGCGTGCTCCACGCGGACGGCATGACAAAGATCTGGTTGATCGTGACGGAGGACGGGGACCAGGTAAAATTCTCCGTTGAGGATGACGGTGCCGGGATCAAGGAGTCCGTTCTTCCGAGAATGTTCGACGGAAGTTTCCAGTCGGAGGACGGAAAAGAGAGCGATTCCAAGCGAAATATGGGAATCGGACTTTCGGTCTGCATGACCATCGTAAGAGCCCACGACGGAATCATGAAAGCAGAAAACAGAAAAGAAGGCGGTGCCAGAGTCATGTTCTGGCTGCCGAAAGGAGTGGACACGGAATATGGAGATTAAAGACAGAGTGCTGGTCGTGGAAGACGACAAGAGGATCAGCAATTTCATCAAGACAGTGCTGGAAGCGAACAATTACGATGTGATCGTCGCGCAGACGGGAGCGGAGGCATACAGCATGGTGACCTCCCAGTGTCCGGACGTGGTGATCTTGGACCTCGGTCTGCCGGACATGGACGGCATGAAGATCTTACAGGGCGTGCGGGAATGGTCCGCGATGCCGGTGATCGTTGTGTCGGCGAGAACCCATGAGAGGGATAAGGTGGAGGCGCTGGATCTCGGAGCTGACGATTACATCACGAAGCCTTTCGGAACATCCGAGCTTCTTGCAAGGATCCGCACCGCGATCCGCCATACGAGAGCCGGGATCCCGAATCAGCCGGGCGGGCAGACGGGAGTTTTTAAATCCGGCGGATTGACCATCGATTATGACAAGCACCGCGTGTTTATCGACGGTGTGGACGCGGGGCTGACCCAGAACGAGTATAAGATCGTGAGTCTTCTTGGAAAGTATGCCGGGAAAGTCATGACTTACGACTATATCATCAAGGAGATCTGGGGACCGAACATGAAGAACGACAACCGGATCCTGCGTGTGAATATGGCAAATATCAGAAGAAAGATCGAGAAGAATCCTGCGGAGCCGCAGTATATTTTTACAGAGGTCGGCGTCGGATACCGGATTGTGGAACCGGATTAGGACAGGATGCCGTGTTGCAGCGAAAAGTGAATAAGCTATGGTAAAACACCTGCTGTGTCCTCTGTAAATTTAGAGGGCAGCAGGTGCTTTTTGTGTAATAGGAAATTCCGAGGAATTCCCTATTACACAAAAGGCACTAACGTGCCAATGATGCGCACTCGCGCGAAGATGTAGATTGTCGCAAGCGACCGCGCGAGGCGCGAGAATGTGCCAAGGTACATTCTTTTTTAGATTATATGTTCGAATTAAAGTTACGTTTACAGGTGCTGTCGGTATGCGTGAAAATGTCAGTTTTCGCTGTATGAAGCTGGTGAACACTGCAGACCAGGGGATTTTAAACCTGCTGAAATTATTGTGTGGCAGCAGCCTTCCGGACAAGTTCATCCAATGTCCCGAATCGGTAGCCCATCTCCTCCCACTTCGTCAGCAGCTCATCGAGGATCGCCGCGTTGGTGGAGGAAGTGCTGTGCAGAAGCACGATGGCACCGGGATGGATGCGCCCGAGAAGCTTTTTGAATGCTTCCTCCTTTGTGGGCTGTTTGTCCTGATACCAGTCCACATAGGCAAGACTCCAGAAGAAGGTCTGATAGCCGAGAGCTTTTGCCATCTGAAGATTCGCTTTGCTGTATTTTCCCTGGGGCGGC
>ERZ773216.3046-NODE-3046-length-14597-cov-10.243433_pt1 | contig 14597 bp, 17 predicted proteins | sample MGYA00511259_ERZ773216 | MGnify/ENA primary metagenome ERZ773216 (study PRJEB29015, sample SAMEA2737764) | human gut metagenome | biome: human gut; feature: human-associated habitat; material: faeces | place: China | collected 2012 ... | reverse complement strand
AAGCAGAGGAAGAAAAAGCTGCAAAGAAACGTGCAGAAAAATCGGCAGAAAGAAAGGAAACGGGTGATTATACCTTATCCGTAACTGGTACTGATGTAAAAAGTATGACACAAAGCCTTGTAGCAGGATCTGTGAGTATTTCTGTACCTGATAGATCGAGTTTTGATATTAAGGCATAAGAGGGTTCGGTAAAAGGAAAATATCAAATCGGTACTTTGGTTGGAACTGCGATTTTGGCTAAAAGATTGTGAGTTGCCAATATAATCAATAGTTTCTTCTATGAAAAGATAAGATGACAGGGTGGAAGGCTATGGAGAGCTGACCGCCCTGTTTTTATCCAGAAAAATGCAGAAATAATCAAGAGAAAATCAAAATCTTTCTGCTATTCTGTTTCATGGGTTTTATATGTACGAAGATAGGCTTCTACAAGTGCAAGAATGGTGGTTATCTGATCGCTTGTACATTCTGAAAGATAAACCAACAGTCTTTGGTAATCCAGATTATCAGTTGGAGCTGCCGGATAAAAGAACGGATCAGCAGAGATGTGTAAAGCTCGAATGAGCTGACCGAGTTTTTCAAGGCTTGGAACATTACCATGATTTTCGATCTCTTTGATATATCTTGATGAAACACCGGATTTTTCGGATAATTCATCATAAGTCAGCTTTTGGTCTAATCTGGCTTTCTTCAGGCGAAAACCCATGTCTTTATCAATTTTCTTAGATTTAGCCATGTCATGCACCTCCGTATATAGTGTATAGTTCACCATTTAAAAAGAAAATGAACTAATAACGCACTATATCAGAGGGATATAATGCACTTGAATAAAATAAGTAACTTTGGATATTGCATATAAAAAAACGCAATATTCAAAGGTTTTTTCTCATGTTTTTATCCTTTGAATGTGTTTGGGAGAGTTATGGATTCTGAACCGTTGAAAGGATATTTTTGTATTTGGGAAATATTATCCTGCCCATTGCGTGGAAGGACAGCTAAATAGGTCGCATTTTAAGTAATGCGGCAAATTCTACAATTGAAAGTGCATTATATACACTCGTAGAATGTGGAGAAAATTTAATATCAGATATGAACAGCGTCCTGTGGGTGTGTGCCTGCGAGGACGTTTTTTGTATACAGAAAAATTTCTATAAAAATTTTTCAATCCACCCGAACATCTCCCCGGTTTCATTTGGGAGATACACCGGAAGGGAAAAAGGCAAATGCCTTGTCATTCGGAACGGGAGGAGGTGAACTCGTATGGGGCAACCTTCTTCTAAGGATGAAATGACTGTCAGGCATCAGTTTGACCGTTTGTGCCAGATGGCATTAAAAGGTGAAGCTGTCAATTATTACAAACACATGGACTATCGCAGAAAACACGAAGTCACATTCTCTGAACTGTCAGAAAAGGAGCTGAGCAAATTATTTACTATGGATGAGTACGGAACAGAAAATCATCATTTTGAAGTGCATGGCTATGATATTGAAGTAAAAAATACTTTGATTGCGGAAGCATTAAAAGAACTTACGGAAAGAAAAAGAAATGTTATTTTACTTTCCTATTTCATGGAGATGAGCGATGCAGATATTGCAAGAGAAATGAATCTGGTTCGCAGTACCATTCATGAACACAGAACACGCTCACTGGAAATTTTGAGAAAGATTATGGAAGGAATAGCAGATGAAAAAGATGTCTAAAACCAGAAACAAAGAAAATTTGTTGCCTTTCCATATTATAAAGGCAGCATCAGAGGGCGATGTGAGTGCAATCAATGCCGTGTTAAAACATTATGAAGGGTACATAATCAAATTGTCCACAAGAAAGCTGTATGACGAAAGTGGACAGGTACATTACTGCATTGATGAAACTCTGCGTCGCAGATTAGAAACAAAGCTGATCACAAAGATATTGGCTTTTGAAGTTGCATAACAGGCGGTTAGCATTGTCCCTTTCCATTCGCTGATTGCTGCGTATGCATCTTGTACCTTGACAACTGAATATTTTTTGCATACAGGACGTGAGGATATGTGGAGCCACTAGGTAGATTCGCCAAGATGTACCTGCTCTTTGAGCGGAGTGAACGTGAGGGAATGTTGAAATATTACATTGAAGCAAAGGTATGGAGCGAGAAGATCTGACAAAATGTGTGGCAGTAACACAGGGCGATGAAGCATGTCCGTGATAATGATACTTCCGGATTGTAAGGAAATTTGCAGTCCGGTCAATTTGAATGACGGTGCAAGACCGATGTGGGCAGAGTAATGATCTGTCACCTGTATTGCATTTTTATCTGCCTATGAGAGCCGGCAAGTGAATTGTGGGTTGTCATTGGCAGATAAAATGCGTGTTAAATTTAAGGAGGATTTGAGTAATGCAGAGGATGCCAAAGGTAATAAATAAGAAAAGACTGGTCAGATATAAGGAAGGGGCAGAAATGTACAGCATGGGTATGAATAAATTTCAGACTCTTGCCAAAGATGCGGGAGCAATTCTGAAGATAGACAGAATGGTGTTAGTAGACCTTGATGTGTTTGACCAATATCTTGAGTCATTTCGGGTGAAATAAATTTTGCAGACAAGGAAAAAGATTTTGGTTTAACCAAAATTCACTTGACTTTTGGTTAAACAGAAAGTATAATGATTATGAAATGGATGGAGGTGTATATTGTGGCTAGAACAGGTAGACCGAAGTCGGATAATCCTAAAAAAACTCTTATCGGATTAAAACTGACGGAGGAAGAAGCTGCAAGACTGAAAGGATATGCGTCCAAACATGACATGACCATAACACAGGTGCTACAAAGAGGGATTGATATGCAGTATGCAATGGATAAACCGGCTGAGTAGCTAGTACAAAATCTCTTTCCTTGAGAGAGGAGACGAGATGGCGAAATCAAGAAAGGATAACAAAGGGAGAGTATTAAGAAAAGGCGAAACTCAACGCAGTTGCGATGGTAAGTATGTATATACTTATGTTGATCCGGAAGGAAAGCGCCGGAGCATCTATTCTAAGGACATCATGGAATTGCGGGAGAGAGAAGTTAAACTGATGAAAGATCAGCTTGATGGGTTGGATGCGTATGCAGCCGGAACATCTACAATCAATTTTGTTTTTGACAGATATATATCGACAAAGGCAGAGTTGAGGGAAACAACAATGCGGAACTATAAATATATGTATGATCGCTTTATACGAGGTGGATTTGGCAAGAAGAAAATTGCCGCTGTGAAGTATTCTGATGTATTGCAGTTCTATCAGCATTTGTTGAAAGAGAAGGAAATGCAGATAAATACGCTAGAAACAATTCATACTGTTTTACACCCGACATTTCAGCTTGCTGTGCGTGATAACATCATTCGTGTTAATCCAAGCGATGGAGTAATGGCACAGATTAAAAAGCAACCGGGGAAAAATCATGGTGTGAGACACGCTTTGACAGTGGAACAACAGAGAGCCTTTATACGCTATATTGATGAAAGTCCTACATTTTACCACTGGGCATCATTTTTTAAGTTTCTGCTTGGAACAGGTTGTCGAATAGGAGAAGCAATCGGTATCCGATGGGAAGACATTGATTTAGAAAAAAGGACGATCAGTATCAATCATAGCGTGGTTTATTACAGTAGAGAGTTCAAAGAACATCCGATATGTTCATTTGCTGTATCTCTTCCAAAGACAGAAGCTGGTATACGCACGATTCCGATGATGGATACGGTTTATGATGCACTCCAGATGGAATTGGATGACCAGAAGGAACATGGATTTAATGAAACAGTGATTGATGGGATGAAAGGATTTATCTTTATGAATCGTTTTGGCAATATCCATAATCCGCAAGCTGTAAACAGAGCAATCAAGCGTATATATGAAGCACACAATGCAGAAGAAGTGGTAAAAGCTGCAAAACAGCACAGAGAGCCTGTGATAATACCACATTTTTCATGTCATCATTTGCGACATACCTTTTGTTCAAGGTTTTGCGAAAATGAAACAAACTTAAAGGTAATTCAGTCTATTATGGGACACGCAAATATCGAAACAACCATGGATATTTATGCGGAAGTTACCGATACTAAAAAGCAGGAAGCAATTCAAAATTTAGCACACAATTTAGATGTATTTTAGGAAAGAGTCCGGCATGGACTGACGAGAGTACGACAAAATGTGTGCCATACGACAAGAGTACGACAAATTCGAGTGGTGTAATCAGCATAAATATGTTATTATAATAATGTTGGAACACCGAAAAAGGCTTTATTAAAGGAAAAAGCGTCAATGTAAATTAAATTGATGTGAAATCCCGACAATGAAGAGCATCGGTGGCGTAAAGTCTGAAAATGGCGTAAGTTCTAAGTCTTCAGAAGCGGTAAAGGCAGAGCCAGAGAAGATTGATTTTTCAAATGTAAAGATTGAGCCATTATTCGAGGAAGAAGTTGATTTCGATACATTCAGCAAGTCTGATTTCAGAGCTGTTAAGGTAAAAGAGTGTGTTGCAGTACCTAAGTCTAAGAAGCTGTTACAGTTCAAACTTGATGATGGAACAGGCACAGACCGTACAATCCTTAGCGGAATCCATGCTTTCTATGAGCCAGAAGAACTTGTTGGAAAGACACTTATCGCTATCACAAACCTTCCACCAAGAAAGATGATGGGAATTGAATCTTGTGGTATGTTACTTTCAGCAGTAAACAATCTTAAGGATTCAGAGGATGAAGAGCTTCATCTTCTTATGGTTGATAACCACATTCCAGCAGGTGCAAAGCTGTACTAAAAACGAGATGTACCTTATTGGTGGAAATTTGTAAAATTACAAAAATACGCCAATTTTACGCCAAACGATGCAGAGTTTGATGTAAGAAAATAATATAATGATGTGGAATCAGACGATATGACATAGAAGCCCCATTGGATAGAGAAATCTGTCTGATGGGGTTTTATTGTATATGGAGGTGCTAAAAAGTGAGAACAAATATTTTCGATATACTTGAAGGAGAAATGAATTTAGAATATGAGATTGAAACGATAGTGAATCTTTTTAATGAAGCAAGAATTTATGGTTTCAATATTAATTATAGTATTGAAGATTATTTCGACCAAGAATGTATACATTTATGGAAAAATAGAAAATATGTTACATCAAGTAAACAGATGAGAGAAAGATCAGGAATAACAAATGAAGATATAAAAGAAGGATTAGATGATAAAAAAAGTTTTAGTATTATTAGAGTACATTCTTAATGTAATGGCAGTGTGCGATGCATATATGCCTGCGGATTCAGAATGGAATAGAGAATTCAAGATGTTGTATCAGAATGTAGTAAATGTGGTGAATAGTCTTAATTATGAGATAAAAGTATTTGAGAAAGAAGAAAAGACTATTTTGGTTGAAAAGAGTGCAGCAGCTACGGCTGTTGCTGAAATTATGGATGAAGAGACGGCATATCCTGTTATTGAATATAATCATTATTTGTTAAAAGGTGACTTGCCGCGAAAGAAACAAATTCTAAAATTGTTAGCAGACAAGTTTGAGGGGAAAAAGAAGCAGATTAAATCAATAAATAATTCATTGGCAAGTGAAATAGGTTGCTTATTGAATAAACTGAATATTCGTCACAATAATGTAGAGGGGGAAAAGGCTGAGGTTTTCACACAACAATTATCACCAGAAGAGTTGGAAGAATGGTATGATGATACATATCAGCTATTATTATTAGCTTTCTTAGAAGATGATAATATGAAAAGAAGGCAAAAGGTTAAAGATTTGCAAAGACAATTATAAAGAACATGTTATAAGATTTCAGACTGTATAGCGATATTTTATAAATTGTTTTTTTGCTGGTGGAAAAAATTGGATTGGAAATAATAGATTTATAAAAGTCGCACAAAAATTTTCAATATGTTAACAAAAAAGGAGAAATTGATAATGCAGAATTATGATGGTCAATTTGAACTAAATGGACAGGAATATTTTTATAGAGCAAAGGATGACAGTGGAAGTTCAAAAATTACGAGGGTTGACAATTGTTGTCCGTCAAATTAGATGCACCAGCTCCATGCAGATTAGATGCACCTGATTTAGATCTTATTTGTTATGCATCCATGACAATCACAGCAGATGATGTAATCTTAAGATTGACGACTGATTCACAAAAAGCCGGTGAAGCAGAGTAGCGGTGCTTTCCCGCATCAAGGGTAAATTTGCCATATTTATCTGTTGTCGCAGTCGTGTAAAGAGCTGTGTCAAATGGTACGGAAGGGAGCGGCAGCAAACGTGCCTTATCTTCTTCAAACAGCTCACTGATAAAGCGGGTCTCATTGTCATCATAGTGCTCACGCTGCATATCGATTTCACAACGACCAAGAAGATAACGGTTTTCTTCCGCAAGATTATCAAAACGGGGGACTGGTACAAGTTCGTTGCGACGCAGATAACCAACCTTGTTTTTCACGTTTCCCTTTTCCCATCCGGATTCGGGATTCATGAATACCGGCTTAACACGGTAGTGCTCGCAGAAACGCTGAAAACGCTCTGTTACATTGCGGCCGCCACCTTTAATAACTTTGGTGACAATGGTTCTGGTATTGTCAAACCAGATTTCAGTAGGAACTCCACCGATGTGCTCAAATATGGCAGCCAGTCCCTCCAGAAGACACTCCATGTTTTCCCCGTAATTAAGCTGGAGAAAGCCGCCGTTGCTGTATGGAAAACTGAGCACAAGATACTTTGCTTCGTGGTGAAGCCTGCTGTTTTCATAAAAATCAGCAGTTCCAAAATCTGCCTGGCCTTCACCGGGGTGATGCACAAGAGGAATGTAGCCATCGGTTCTTTTCAGCCGTAGTTCCTCTTTATCCTGTTTGACGTATAAGGCGAAAAGCCGGTAACTGCAGTCAAATCCATCCGCCTCATCATTAAGGCGTTTAAACCCTCTTTTGGCCGTATGCCGCTGCTTCCGTGGTGCAAGCTTGTCTGCCTGCAACCATTCATCAATCAGAGACTTGAACGGGTCAAGCTTGGATTCGTGCACCTCCGATGATGCCGGTGTGGGTGGCGGACTGTTGAAGTCCTCCATATCCACGTATTTACTGATGGTCTTACGATTAAGACCGGTTTCAGATGCGATTTGGGAAATGTTCTTATCTTGTTGATAATACATTTCTCTGATATGATGTATCTGATCCATTGTAGTTGACATTCTCCTTTCCTCCTTGTTTTTATTTGTTTGCTACAACAAAAACAAGGTTAATGGTTTTAGGTTATGTCTGCAATGGATCTTTTTAAAAGCTCAAACTTGGTGGCTACCATTCAGGCGCTACAGCGTTCCTGAGAGCCTATATACAACCTTTGCAACTTTGTCCAATTTGGATTTGCAATAATGTCCATTTTTGTTTCGCAACTTTGGATAATTTTATTTTACAATAAACATGCGAAGGGCAGCAAGCCTGAAAGCCGGAGGAGTTGGAATACGCTATACATGTATTGTGAATGGAAGAGAGGGTCATATTTTTTATGAGGATAACAATGTGTGGTTTATGGAGGAGTGATAAAGAATGAATATAAGCGACTTTTTTGATTGTTCCAAAAAGTGTCCCAAAAAGTAGTTGACAATTAAAATTATCAGAGATATACTTGTCTTAACAAATGGTTGGAACAAGATTTGGAACAATAAGGAGGCGCGTATGGCAAATTATTCAGCAAGTTATAGTTCGGCAAACGGAAATAAAGGGTTTACGGTAACATTTAGACATCCCGTAGTGCTTGACAAAGACGGGAAATATGGAAAAAAAATTCATAAAGGTTTAGGAACTCGAGATGAAGCAGTTGCAAAGCAACGTGTTGACGAATTAAATGAGTTGTTGGCAAATGACTCATATTGGGAGATATCAAAGAAAAGTGATGCCCTTAGTAAATTTTCGGGTTCTATTGTAGATATGTTCTATTCTCCAATGGAGGAACAATTCATTACAGAGAAAGAAATTTTAGACAGTATTCTAATTCCAAGTAGAGAGGAAGGATATAAAAGATCTCTTTTATTAGGTCCAAGTGGAGTTGGAAAAACAACTTTATTGAGACTCATTGCAGGAACTATTAAAGAGGCATTTCCTTCAACAGCTACATGTCGTACAACAACATGTAATCAAGAGATAATCTGTGGAGATTTTAGGACATATGAAGCTGTAGTAACATTTATGTCAAAGGATTTGTTTTCTCAATATATTATTGAATGTATTGAAGAAGCTTGCAGACTATGTATTGAAGCTCAGAGAAGTGGTAAACTGATAACAGATAAAGATATTGCTCAAAAGCTATTTAATCATAAGGATCTCATAATTCGCTTGTCATACATTCTTGGAGAGTATAGAGAAGAAGAACAGTCTGAGTTTGATGAGTTTGATGAAGAGGATTGTTCTGAGACTAATAATGAGCTTCAACAGTTATTTGAGACCTATATTAATAGTGTAAAAGAAATTAGTACAGATTTGATGCAATCTGATTCGGACTTTGATGTAAACAATTACGCTTATGAGGATAATGATGCAATTCTACTATTGTGTGAAGATATTGTATCAGAAGTTCAGAAAAAATTTGCATTGCTTTCAGGAGGAAAAGTAGTTAGCAGCATTGGAAAATGGGTAACTGGTTATTACATCAAAACAGATGATAGAAATACTTTTTTTGACTTGATAAAGAAGTTTTCTAGTAATAGCAAACATGAATGGGGGAGATTGCTATCACCACTTGTTAAAACAATAAGAATGTGTGGAGATTTTCGACCGGATTTTTGTAGTGAACCTATTAAGTTAGTAATATATGATGGCATGGGATTAGGACATTCAACATCTATAACATCTGTACCGACAGATGTTATGGCAAAGTATTCTGAAGTAGATGCAATTTTACTGGTAGATGATGCTACACAACCGTTAATGGATAATTCCAAAATGGCTCTTAAAGATGTAATTTATTCTGGCTATGCCGATAAACTGCTGATGTGTTATACACACATTGATGAAATGAAAGGCGATAACTTTATAAGAACACAGGATAAAGTAAACCATGTAAATATAGCACTTTCAACCTATCTGACAGAAATCAGAAAGCAGAACGTCAATGCTTTTTCGAGTTTGGAAGAACAAGAGATTTTATCTTCATGCTATTATTTTTCGGATCTTGCAAATGAAAACATAAGTAAGATGTCACAAAAGCAACTACTAAAAGCATTAGATGCAATACATGAAAGATTCCGAAGTAAGGTTTCTTTTGAAGATGTTGTAATTAAGTACGATGAGATGACTTTGTATCATCATTTACAGAATGCAATCGACCAGTTTAGAACAGAATGGGGAAATATTATAGGCTATCCGTATACGACAAGTAAGACAGAACATTGGTCTAGAATTAAAGCATTGACCAGACGATTGGCTTATTTCGATCAAGATAACTATAATCATGAACTCCAACCATTAGCTGATTTGGCAAGATGCATCAAAGAAGAATTAAATACATATCTAAATAAACCAATGGCGGTATCACTGTTAGATATGACTGACGAAAAGGTGATTAGTAAGATAAACTATATGAAGGGGCAGATGAATGATGGTTTCCTGAAATTTGTAAGAAATGAGCTTTGGAAGAAAGAAGGAAGATTAGAAAAGTGGAGAAATGCATATTCACACACAGGAAGGGGATCAACATATGAAAGAGCAGTAGACATCAACGCGATTTTTGATCTTGGAGCTCCTCGAATTGGGAATTTTGTTTATGAAATGAATGAAATTCAGAAAATGTATATATCGGCAGCATTGCAAATTGTTCAACAAGTATTATCAGAAAATAAATGTGAGTTGTTAAAATTTGAATATGCAGATGGCAAAAGAGGGGTACAGTAAATAGGATGACAATGATAAAGTTAAGAGATTGGCAAGAAGTACATGGGATAAATGGTGCGGACTTCGGCACATCGGAACTCATTTGTCCTTTTAATATAATCATCAATGGTTTTCATTTCCCTTATCCGTTGAATGGTTCAAATAAACCAGGACAGTATGGCAAAAGGGGATGCATATATAGGAATTACGCGATATCTAGAAAATGTACGCGAGCATAGGCTGACATTATCTTTTGATCAGATTAAGGAAATTAATGAGGGCCATTTGCCTTCTTCAGCTTACAAACATCATGCATGGTGGGCAAACACAGAAAGTCATTCCGAAGCATATGGATGGTTGAAAGCTGGATTTAGAACCTCTGAGGTAGATATTGTCTCTCAAAAGATTACTTTTGAGAGAATAATGGATACGCCAGCGGAATAGAAGAATTAATGTAATGAAAAAGTGTTTTGAGAGTCATCTATTTAGATACTTTCAGAACACTTTTTTTAGTGTGAGTAATGCGGAAAATCAATCAAGTATTTGATTGAAATAAATTGTAAAAAGGTAATTTTGGTATTTTTGTGTGTATATTGCATAATGCTGCATATTCCGCAAAAACAGAGCACTCGCTCCGCATGAGCGGAGCGCTGTTCCGCTAGGAACGGATCATTGCCCTGTTGGTTAATAAAGTTACTTGCTTTCTACACGTCTATCGCGACCTGGAAAGTCTAATCGATATGCTTTAGAGGTCATGCGGCTGAGACATGCATCTGCATATGTGTTATCACCAAACAATTGGTACCAGTTCGCTACTGGCATCTGCGAGATGATGACTGTTGATTTTCGGCAATCTCTAGCTTCGATGATTTCAAAGAGATCACGGCACTTGTCGAGATTTAAGTCCATCAAGCCAAAATCATCTATAACAAGAAGATCATAACCGGCCATCTTGTTTGAATACTCATAGTAATTATCTTCACTATGCGCATGGGCGGATTCTTGAAGCAGATAATTCGCACGGATATATTTAACAGTTCTCATTTGATGTAGTGCTGTGACGCAAAGTGCACATGCAATATGCGTTTTGCCAGCTCCTGCTCCACCTGTAATCAAAAGATTGTTCGGTTCATCAATCCAATCACCTTTGGCCAGTAATTCAATGACATGTGTGTTTAACTGCCTCTCTGGATCATAAAGAGAACTATCAAGGTCAGCTGCCGGATATTTTAGTGTTGCTTGTTTTAAGAGCCGATTGAACTTCTTGTTTTCTCTCCCTGACCACTCATGGTTGATGATTTCAGAGAACCTTGTTTCAAAGCTCTCTAATCCCGAATTCGGATTCATAAGTTGGTTTTCAAAAGCTTCTGCCATGCCGGACATACGCATCTTATAGAGTTTGTCCATAAGAAGATTTTGATCCTTTGTAAGTTTGTCGTTATAATTGTATTCTTTCTGTCTATAGGCCATAATCATTCACCTTTACTTGTAGTAATCCTTTCCTCTGATGTTTTCATGAGATGGAAGTGATTCCGGTGATGATTCTGGATGCTCATCGCACTCCATCTTTTTAAGCACCTGCCTGTACGTCGAGTAGCGACAGGAGTTCATTTCAATGCATTTACGAGCGGCTTCTTCTGCAATGCCTTTAGGGATTGCTTTTACTCGATGTAGTATCCCGGCACATGCATTGAATGCCTGCTCTTCGTGTTTAGAAGATTTTAGGATTCGATCAATCAATTCCGACATGGAAGGACCGAACACAGACGCCCAGCGCCTGTAATAGTTTCCATCTTTCGAATTGATTTCCTGATAATAAAGGTGTTCCGGAGGCATATGCTCATCCGTAGTTATGTACAACGGAAAATCCTTATAAGATCTTCTGTGCGTGCAGATCAGACGGTTGTACTGATCACAGATACGAATCTCAGAAGGTGTAGCCTTAAGGATTGCTGGTTTTCCGCAGTAAGTATACAATACAGAGTAGTAGTGGCCGTCATAATCGATGTGATAATTATTAGGCACCTTCAGTACTGCTTTGTAATCACAAGTTGTGTATTCTCCGCCTGGCAGTGGTTTCATACATGGTTTGTCATACTTGATAAACATTTCTTGTCTGGAAAAAGCTTGATTCTGAAAAGGTCTCGCATTGAGGACGGCTACTATCTTTTTGATATCAGCATTCAAATCCTCAAAGGATGTGTAAATCTTTTCTTTTAACTTTTCTATAAGATGTGTTTCAAGGAAACGCACATGATTCTCGACCGTTGGTTTTCCCTTAGGCTTACGAGCCGGTGGTGGGAGCACAATCGTATCATAGAAGTCTTCCAGATCAGAGAAGGTTGACTGTAATACAAGATCATCTTTTGTATGCTTCGTAACAGCTGTTTTTAGATTATCCGGGACAAAGTGTTTAGCAACTGCACCATAGAAGGATACCGCATGTACACAGCCTTCGATAAAACAAGGTAGCTTTTCATTTGGAAATGCCTCTGCATAGATCATACTGCTCACGCCTAATGTTGTGGCAAAGATGTGAACTCTCATAATTTCACCGGTTGTAACATCCGTCAGAAGTCCAGGCTGGTCGCCAACCCAGTCGATGTACATCTTTTCACCAGGCTTGCGATTTACCGCCATTGAAATTTTTGTGCCACCATAGTTTTCCTGAACAAAACGTTGATAGTATTCATAGAACTGAGATTTTTCATATCCATCTGGATTCTTTTCTTTGTAATCCAGCCAACAGAATGAAATATTTACTCTACTGTTTGGGGCATGAATACGATCATAGTAATACTGAAAATCTGGAAGTGGAACTTCTTTGCGTTGAAGATTTTTCTGTGGGTAAAAGAGGTTCTCTACTTCTTTTGGTGACATAGCTTCAAGCTCGTCAATGGTGAGCTCAAGAGCCTTATATCGACTCATGATCAAGTTAAGAGTGCTTGATCCGATTCGAAAACGATCCATAACAGATCTGGTTGGGCACTTATTCAGACGCATCTGAATAGCACCAATAATAGTGTTGTAGTCCTGCATAAAAATGCCTCCTTTCGTAATCTAAAAATAATGACTACGAAAAAACTATAACACTTTATAAGAATGCGTGATCCGACGAAGCGGAAAAGTGTTCCGTTACAACCGGAAACACTGATCCGTTGCTAGCGGAATCGGTGATCCGATGAAGCGGAATTTGCACCATATATCCTTGAGCAAGGGAAAGAAATTATAACTTAAGGAATTTGAATCAGATTCCCATTTGAAAAACTGGTTGATCAGAGTCACCGTTAATCAATGCAAAATGCTGTTCCGGTCCCCATGGCGTAAGATAGAGGATATCGGGGAATACGCGGAAACACTTGGATTCGAAGAGGAAAGTTATTTAGATCTGTTTCAGGCAGTGATGGAGCTTGATAAGAAATACAGAGTGCCGGTTCTGTTATTTTATTATGAAAGATATTCCACGGCAGAAATCGCTTCGATATTAAAAATACCGGAAAAAACGGTCAGTACCAGACTATTTCGCGCAAAGGCAAAATTAAAAAATTATCTGAAGGAGGAGTAAAAATATGACGGATGAAGAAAAATTCCAAAAGACTTTTGATAAGCTGCATGCTTCTCTGGACGTATTGACGGAGGTACTGAAAATGACAGCAAAAGAACAGGTCGTTCCAATGAAAAAGAAACGTTTTACACCGAAAGCAGCTGCAGCAATAGCAGCAGTGGTACTTGCAGCTGGATCTGGAAGTGCGGCATATGCAATGGATGTTGGCGGCATCCAGAGAATTGTGCAGGTGTGGATTCACGGAGATCAGACAGATGCAATATTTAACGTAGAGAATGGGAACTATACCCTTGACTATAAAGATGCAGATGGAAATGACGTCAGCCAGGGCGGTGGAGGTGTCGCATACGAGAACGGCACAGAAAGACCATTGACTGCTGATGAACTGCTGGATGAAATCAATATGCCGGAAGTTGAGTATGAAGAAGATGGAACGGTTTGGGTTTATTATTTAAATCAGAAAATGGAGATTACAGATAAGTTTGAGGATGGGGTTTGTTTTGTGCAGTTAAAGGCGGATGGACAAACACAGTATATTACCGTTAAGTACCAAAATGGATATGCTACAAGTCCGGATGGATATATACAGCCTGATAAATTCAACTAGGGCTGTGCTTAAGGTGTCAGGCTAAATTCTGACACCTTTTTAAGCCACAAACAGCTCCTTGATATCATTACAATAAATGGAAATAATGCAAGTAAAAACAAAATTGAATAAATTGAAGACAAAATTCAAACAATTTATCGAAAAACCGCTTATTGATTTACTTTAAAAAATATCAAAAATAGTGTTGACTTCGTAAGTTTATGATGATATTATAACTGAGCTGAAACGCGAAATACCTTGATTTGCAAGGCATGCGAATCAGAAAAATAAAAAAAGTCTTGACAAACACAAAGTTGTCTGCTAAGATGTAGAAGTTGTTTGAAATGAATGAACAATTCAAACAACAAAGAACCTTGATAACTGAACAGTGAAATAACCTTGAAAGATTCAATGAATTTCAGGGTGTTGTAAATAACAACACACGAACGTTTCTATAAAGAAACAACCTTAAAACAGTAAATCAGATAGATATCTGATTAAGCCAGTTTATAACTGGACAGGAAAACTTTTTAACATGAGAGTTTGATCCTGGCTCAGGATGAACGCTGGCGGCGTG
>ERZ773216.3035-NODE-3035-length-14632-cov-74.047815_pt1 | contig 14632 bp, 17 predicted proteins | sample MGYA00511259_ERZ773216 | MGnify/ENA primary metagenome ERZ773216 (study PRJEB29015, sample SAMEA2737764) | human gut metagenome | biome: human gut; feature: human-associated habitat; material: faeces | place: China | collected 2012 ... | reverse complement strand
AAATGTCGGTATTACCGAAATGATAGCCATCATACCACTCCTTTACATCAGGGTAACGCTCAGCCCTGTCATAATCCGTAAGCAGCTTCCTGACCTCATCATCAGTAAAACCAAACTGTTCATCATGGGCGATATCTACAATGGAATTGATTTCAAAATTGTTGAGACCTGTAAAAATACTCTCCTTGGATACACGAAGACAGCCTGTGAGTACGGCAAACTGCAGAAACTCATTAGTCTTGAGTGCCTTTCCAAAGAGTCCTCTGATTAGTGAAACCATCTCTTTATAGTAACCATTCTGGAATGCTTTATCCAGAGGGACGTCGTACTCGTCTATGAGGATAACAGCCTTCTGACCATAGTGTATAAACAATAACTGCGACAGACTCTGCAGACTTGATACAAGAAGCTGCTCATCCATCGTATATTTACCATCACACAGCGAAATGATAGCCCTATACCTGTCCTTATCGTTTTCTGAAAGAGCCTCACTATGCTCCAGAAACTTAAATTTTTCTGCTTCCCTCCCAATGAGCTCAGTAATCATATATCTTGCATCATCAAATGAACGTCCTTCAGCACTCTTGAGTGACAGAAAAATAACCGGGTACTTTCCCATATATTTGTCACAAAGCTCTTTGTTGCCTGAAATATATAAGCCATCAAACAATGACTCATCCGCGCCCATCTCAAAAAAACTTTTTAGCATGCTCATATTGAGAGTCTTTCCAAAACGCCTCGGGCGTGTAAAAAGGGTGACCTCTCCACCGGTTTCAACCAATTGCTCTATGAGCTTTGTCTTGTCAATATAATAAAAGTTGTTCCTTCTGATTTTTTCAAAACTATCAATTCCTACCGGCAGTTTTAAAGTACTCACCATATGAACCTCCACAAAACGTATCAATCCGCTATACTTAGTTATAGTATAGCGGATTGAGGGGCAAAATACAATTATTATTACCGTTCTGTGTTCCTTAGTAAGTATAGATATTTGAGCATTCCCCATTATCTCGTGTAGCAGCCGCCACCACAATCTATCAGCCAGTTATTACGAATGCAACTCTGCAAAAGGCTATCGAAACTTTCGTTAGGTATACCTTTGTCTGTAAAGATCAGTCTTAGCTGTTCGTAAGAGTATGCCCCACCATCTTTAAAGTATTCTGAGTAGATATCATCCAATATGTCCTTGTAAATGTTTTCTTCCATGTTTCCTCTCCTTTTCAAACTTATATTTATTTTCTTCTTATTATAGCAAACACTATATTTCCACAAATGTCAAGAAGAATTTATTTTTCCTCTTATAGCATATACTAAACTTTTCAATCGGAAAATTTTCTCGAGGTACAAACAAGGAGAATTTTACGCTTTGTACTATTTAAGTTCTTTAGAATTATCTATGAAATATTAATTAATAGTATATATTCCAGATTCCAGGGCTATCCGTTTAATCTGAGCCATTGCACTTCGCTTTCTTTTATAGGTGGTTGAATTCGAATCACTTTTGTTGCAAACATAATCAATAAGTGATTTTAATACTTCTACGTCTGATATTTTATCAGGATCTAGGATTTTTTGTTCTTTTCCAGTTTGCATTACAGGAAAAGTAGAAAATACTTTACCGTTTTTTATATATGAATTAAATGTTCCTGACTTTGTAATTATTTGTGAAAAAACTCGTAAAGCTTTGCCTGCTGAAGCAAGTTCTTTTTCACTTGCTAATGTAATGATGAATGAATCTTCAAAAAAATTATCAGACTTTAAACTGATGTTTTTAGGATTGGGAGCCAATTCCGAACGCGAATTATACTCTTCTATGGCGGAAAAAATTGCACTTGAAAAAGGTTCTTGATTAAGTTGAATTGATGAATCGGGTGTAGCAAGTCGTATTCCAATTAGATATTCGTATGACATAATAATTCCTTTCTGTTTGTATTAATCTTTAATATATAATATATCAAGCATTGATGAAAATGTCAACAAGAGGTAAAATATTTTTACGCTTGTTTTTGTGTGACCAGTATGTTATACTAAGGCAAGTACTAATAGCTTGAAATGTTCTGAAGGAGGAAAAAGTATGAATACAGCACTACTATTCACGGCAGACGAGGAATTCATGAAAGAAGAGGAATGCATGGAAAAAGAGGAGAATATAGAAAACGAAGAGGATATAGAAGACGAGGAGGATATGACGGAGGGGGAGCTCTGGGACGATGTTATGTTTGACTTTTTCCCTGCTTGCACGAGTGAAGACGAGCTCGCGGACGCATTCGATGACATCTGGAATGATTGACCATAATTAATGTCTCAGAATGACCTTTTGCCCCTCTAATCATGGGATACTGCTGGCTGTTCTGTTAGTCCATTGTAAAACTTTACAGCCGCCGCAATATCCTTCTCATCCGGATGTCCCTTTGATACACCGCCAATCAGCTTGAACGGACCAAACGTATCAAATCCCTTGCATGAAAACCTTCCAACAATGTTGTCATGTTTGTATGCTATCACCTGCTCAATTGACTTAAAGACAGGTCTGCCGCCATATGTGCAGATAAGAAATACATTTTTATTGTCTGTGAGATTGACTGATGCAAACTTAAGCACCGACTGATGAAACTTTCCACCATATACTCCTGATGCAAAACCGATTAAATCATATTCCGACAGGTCTTTCTCTACCGTCTGTGTCGCATCTATCAGCTCGACATCGTTTGTCTTTGCTATCTCGTCAATTATCTTTTTTGTGTTTCCATGATGCACTGATGCATATACTATTGCTGTCTTCATCTTTAATGCTCCAATCCTTTATTAGTCTTCCTTTGATTTTGCCATCAGTATCATTTTCTCAAACGACTGTGCAAACCTCTCATCATCTTCCTCTGTGCGCTTTTTCGGTCCTTTGATATGATTCTTATGTGAGCTTCGTCTGGCTTTCTTGTTAAGGTGTCTCTCCATAAGCATCCGGTCGATATTTTCATCTGTGTACCATCTGCCGGACTGGTGGATTGCATATGCAGCTTTGCCAAACGCCATAGCTGCAACTCCATAATCCTGCGATACAACGATATCTCCCCTGTTGCAGAGGCTTATAAGCTTATAATCCACTGCATCTGCTCCGGCACCAACCACTATCACTTCGCTGTAATCCGAGTACATGACATGGTTTGTGTCACACAGGAGAGTTGTTTTTATATTGTATTTTTCCGCGATTGTCTCTACGATGTCCACTACCGGACATGCGTCTGCGTCTACAAATATTTGCATTTTTCCAGCCTCTTCAAATAAACGAGATTATTTATCCAGATACCTGAACACCTAATCACTCTCTATTCACAAATTTATTCCATGGTGTGCGCACTTCAATAAGGTTTCCGGACGGATCATAAAATCTTACAAGCCTCTGTCCTCCGTCGAGTTCTGTCAGTGCTGTGGCATATCTGACCTCATACCTCCCTGACTCCAGCTTTTTAACTACACCTTCGATATCATTATCTTCAAAATACAGTTCCGTCATGTTGTTATATGGAATAGTCTGTATCTGCATGCTTTCCTTCCATATTCCGGCATCCTGCAATACCAGGCCCTCCGACATTATTACATTACCTTTCTGTCTCGAAATCACATTAAGGCCAAACAGTTCGTTATAGAAGTGGATTGACTCTTCGATATTGTCCACTACTATTAATATGTTCTTTAGCTTCATATGACCACCCCATTACAATGGTCCACCTCATGCTGAATTATCTGTGCTGTCCAGCCTGTGTATTTGCCATGTTTCTTTTTGAAATTCTGGTCGAGATAATCCACTTCAATCTCTTTATATCTTGTGCATGGTCTCACACCATCCAGCGAAAGACAGCCTTCCTCCGTCTGAAAAGCTCCTGATTTTCCGGTAATCACCGGATTAATCATGGCAAACTGGAATGGTCCGGCCGCAACCACTATGATATTCTTTTTCACGCCAATCATGTTAGCTGCCATTCCAACACAATGGTCAAGATTTGCTCTCAATGTGTCAAGTAAATCCGTAACCACCTGTTTATCATCTTCTGTAGCATCCACTGATTTCTGTGCAAGAAACAGTGGATCACGCATTATCTTCTTTACCATTATTTACTTCCTGTTATACCTTTCTTCTTAATTTTTTGTTCAAATAATAACTGCATCTTCCCTGTTTTCCATCATGTGGAAATCCTTCATCTCCACCGTATCCATCCTATGGCATATAAATATACCTCCATTTCACAAACCATCACATAGCTTTACACATATCCTCTATATAATCATATATCGCCATGCTGCTCCTGCTCGTAAATGTCCACCTGTTCTACAAAACTGTTAAGAAATTCTTTCTTCTCCAGGTCGGTGAACTTATCATATAGTTTATCAAAATATAAAAGAAATTTTTTCAATATTATCTACTATTGTTTCCGATACTTCTCCCCACGTAAGATCATCAACAAAATAGTTTACACGCTTAAAACGATTCCACATTTCTTCGAGTCCAGAAGCATCTTTAATCTTGTCTAAGGTTTCTCTCACTTCCTCCTCACCAAAAGAAGTTTCACGCTTCATGCAAGTAGCCGCAAATGCCTTTTTCAAAACATCAAAGCTTATCTGATCAGCCTTTGAATTCATAATCTCATATACATCATAAAAATCCCTCATTCTGGTATTCGCAAGTCCTCTTGCCAAAATCGTCTGCATCTTTTCCGCAAGAAGAGTTTCAAGATTATACGACAAAACTGAAATTGATCTGTCTTCAAACATAAGCTTGTATTTATACTCCACTGCACCTGGCGTGATTGCATCATCCGTAGAAATATCAATCTTAAAAGGTTGTCTCATTCGTTCCAGATTAGCTTCTATCATCATCCTAATGCCAGGATAATCAAATTCTTCCATGATTTCTTTTACTGATGTAATCTTAAAGTTTACCCCATCTTCAAGCTGAAGCTCACCGATTCTCTCAATGATAGCTCTAGCATCATTCTCATTAAGAGGTAATGCTTTCACAGTGGTATCGATATCCATTGTAGCTCTCATGTCTACACCAACAATAGAAGCAACAAGCATTCCGCCTTTCAAAATAAAATTATTCCTGTATTCAGAAACAGAAACTCTTTCTAAGAACCTTTCCATAAAATATGTTCTAATTAGTGCTTGCGCAACTTCACTATTCCCGCCAGACATGTTTTTTACTTTGTCTTTAAGTTGTTTCGCTGTATGAATCATACCATTACCTCCACATACATCATCACTTCATCCCTTACTCCAAGTTTAACCGCATACTCAATCAATCTTGATAGATTCTTTTCCTTCGAGGACATATATTCCTTGATTGCTGTCTGATATAACTGAATTTCATATTTCTTTCGATCTTTAATCAAATCACAAATACATCTTTCCTTGTCATATACTTTAACCAAATTACCGCTGCTTGACGGGATTTCACAGGTCCCCATATCAAGAATCTCTGGGTTTGCATAACGAACTTCTTTGTTTTTCTTTTTGATATGTGTAGCATTATACCCAGTAGGAACAGTGAAACAAATATGACTGTATTCTCTGTCGATAAGACCATGCAAATAAAGGGCGGTCTCGCCCGAATAAATAATATTCTTATTTCGTTGCTGAAGTACAAACAACTCATCTGGCCACACATTATCTAAAATATAAATGCCATGTGCCACTTTTTCCATGTCATGCTCTCTGACGTATTTTGAGACAGATGGCTTTGATACACCTGATTCAACGGCCTTCGATGTAATCAAATATCCATTGTCTTTTTCAATTAACGATTCCAAAATATCTGATGTTGACATAGTTGGCCTCCTTATCCTTGATATTTACTTTTGTGCTTAAATTTTATTATATTTAAGCGTAAAAGTAAATATAAATATAATCCTTATATACTTGCAGAAGTAAAAGATAACATAACTTCAAATACCTCGTTTAATATTCCTTCTCTATCTCTCCATCTATTCCATACATTTTCTTGAATGCATCAAGGTCTGCCTGGTTCTTAATCAGCATAACTTCTTCTATCCTACCTGTATGAATGTTCTTAAAGCCTGCAACCTGCTCACCATTACATATGCTCGCTTTGATTACCGGTTTCTTATTTTCTTTATCATATGCCTTTGTAACTGTCTTTTTCTTAAATAGTCCCACTCTGACCACCTTCTTTTGACTTTGCCATCATTATCATCCCAACTGTAGCCCTCGCCACAGCCGCATCTTCCCTGTTTTCCATCATATGGAAAGCTTTCATCTCCACCATATCCATCCTATGGCATATCAGTACACCTCTAACTATTTTACCAGTCCTCGTCATCGTCATCAATAGCATCATCTACACCGGCAGCATAATCATCATCGCTGTCGTATCTGTCATCATCATAGTCTTCATCCATATAGACATCATCATAACCATCATCGTATGAATCATGATAATATTTCTTTGAACCGGAGCTGCTGCTTGAAGAGCTTCCTGAATATGTAGAGCTGCTACCGGAATTGCTATAGTTGCTCGTACTGCTGCCCGAAGAATTTGTACTGCTTTCTGATGAACTACTACTATTATATTTTCCGGAAGAATAGCTCTTTGGTGTATAACTGCTGCTTCCTGAGCTGCCACTTGAATTATACGATGAACTGCTATGTGACGAGTATGAACTTGATGGTGAATAGTCATAATCATAATACTCTTCATCATCAGAACCAGACCACCATCCTGCGAATCCACCTATGATAGCAAATACTCCAATAGCTACCAGAAACAAAATTATGTTTTCTACGATAGAATTCTTGTTATTTCTCATAATCACACACTCCCTTATTAGTTGCAAATGATATCAGCTCTTTGATTGTCTTTAGTATATGACTTTACGAGTCCCAAAGTCTGCCCTCGTAATTCGAATCTTTGTTCCAAAATCGTTAATCAAAACTTTAATCAAAAATCAAAATCATCACTTTCATCTTCCATGTATGATTTTTCCGCAGCTTCGTACACCGATTCAGTATGAGTATCAAACAGCACCCATTCCACCAAATCGAAGCTGTTCAGATTATCCTGCAAGAACCTGTTTACTGTATGTACTGCAATATTTGCTGCCAACTCAACCGGAAAACCATATGCTCCCGTTGATATGGAAGGAAATGCAATAGACCTTATTCCATTATCCATTGCCAGCTTCATGGAATTAAAATAGCAGTTAGCAAGAAGCTCCTCTTCTCTATTCCTTCCTCCATTCCATATCGGTCCCACAGTATGTATCACATAATCACATGGCAGATTATAGGCTTTTGTTATCTTTGCTTCTCCAGTCTCACATCCGTGAAGTGTCCTGCACTCTGCCAGAAGTTCCGGTCCCGCTGCTCTGTGAATAGCACCATCTACACCGCCTCCACCAAGAAGTGAGTTATTTGCTGCATTTACAATTGCCTGTACATTTCTAATTTTTGTAATATCGCCTTTTACTGTCCTTATCATATCCTAATCACTCTCTATTCCCAAATTTATCCCATGGTGTACGAATCTCTATCAGATTGCCGGACGGATCATAAAATCTTACAAGTTTCTGTCCTCCGTCAAGTTCTGTCAGTGCTGTAGCATATCTGACCTCATACTTTCCTAACTCCAGCTTTTTAACTACACCTTCGATATCATTATCTTCATTACACCGCTCAAACTCAATATACTTAGCACCTGTCTCATCAACTATATTCTATGCCTTATTATTTATATGGTCATTTTTTCATGAACAATGTAAACAATAAAATATTTATCTACTCCATATCCATTCTACGTCTTAAAACTCTATATGTTTTGATTGCATGAAATATAATTACAATATCTACAACAGTATATACAAAACACCATCCAAAACTCATTACTGCAAATATACTAAATATCAGATCAACAATTCCAAATACAGTTATAAACAGCAACCGTTCCAGACTTATTTTGTTTATAAGAACAATAACTGCCAATGAAATTACTACATGAACAAGTCCTGAAACTACTCCCATTGCTTTATCTATCGTGCCATCAAGTTTCCCAAATAAAATAACAGATATTAATATGGCAATAATCATTAGACCAATACTTATATTGCGAATATCTTTACCATATGAGAGAATAATCTCCTCTCTTTTTTTCCTCTGATATAGAATTTCATTCTTTCTTGCTTCTTTTTCTTCTTCACGGATTCTTTTTTGTTGTTCCTCCTGCTGAGCTTTTAATCTTCCTTGTTCCTGTTGATATCCAAATTCAAAGCCACCAGTAATTTTTTGTTCAACAACTTCTCTATCTATCAACATTTTATTTCCACAATAATTACATATTATTGCTTCGAGCTCAGGATTAACTTCCATTTGAGCTCCACATTTTGGACATGTCAAAGTAATTAATTTCATTTTTTCCTCTTTTTCTCTCTGTAATGTCAATTATTATATCATAAATTTAAAGTTACCTCTCTGTTATAGAGTGTTCCAATAAGTTGGGAAAAATGGTACTCTTTTATATACTTCTTCAATTTGTACATTCGAATCAGCCATTTAATTTTCCCTCTATAACAAAACAATAAGCACAGTTCGAACTCTGACGTTCCTATTTTTTTCTTACTCTTCTATTAAATTTACACGTAGGATAGTTCTCGCATCCCATAAATTTACCAAAAGGACCTTGTATTAATCGCAAACGTCCACCACATTCAGGACATATATTAGGATCATATCTTTGCTTTTGTCTTGATTTTTCCTCTGAGACATTTACTTCTGTATTTATATTCGGATTTCTTGAGCATTCATAGCACTTTCCTTTATTTAATTTTCCAAAACCACCATATGAAGCAAATGCACTTGCCGGAGCAAATTTTCCACAGAACTCGCACTGTACCCATCTGCGTCCTCCTTCATCAGTTAAAACCCTATCTTCCGGACAATCACCACTATTTATGACTTTTAGGAATTCCTGTCTCTTCTGTCTTTTTTCAACCTCAACTCTTTCTTGTTTCATTCGGGCTTGTTCTTTTTTCTCAGCAGCAATTTTTTCCTGCTCTATTCTTTCTTTTTCTCTACGCTCAAGTTCTGCCTTTCTATCTTTTTCAGCTTTTATTCTAGCCTGTTTTCTTCGTTCCTCGTCAGCTCTCCAGGCTTCTTCAGCATGTATCTTATCCAACTCACGCTGATAAATAATTGCCTGCTGATGCTTATTAAACTCAAGTTGTTTTTCCTTTAACATATCACACAGCGAATGATTATGATACATTATCTGTGATGAATCTGATATGTCAAATTTACTTAATTTATCTCTTGCTATATTGACTTTTTCCCATACTCCATCAGCATTTTTTTCATAATATACAACTGTCAACTCAGCCTTTGAATAATCAGCTCCATCTACATTTAAAAGCAGGCAATAGCCCTGTCTCCTCTGAATTTTCATTAACCCTTCCGGGTACTGTCCATTTGTTTCGGATTTATCCCCTGACGCAACATAAATAATTGAATTACCATTGCTATGCTGTTCAAGAATAGTAAATTTATCATCAGATAAATTACGGTATTCATTGCAAAAAGATAAAGCTACCTTCTTTTTCGCTGACAGAAATGTAAATTCATATTTTCTTTCAGACTCAGATACAGTTCTTATAGGAACCCTGCTTTCAATATCATCTGTATGCAGTTTATCCTCCAACCAACATTTTAGAGCAATCTTTGAATCAATTGAATTAATTCCTTCAACTGGCATCTGACATATACCATCAAAGCCCTCTTTTATTCTAAAATGCTGTTCTCTTAAATTTCGTTCACCTGCCACCAGTACAAGATTTGCTCCACAGCCACAAGGACAGAACAACTCATTATTACGGCTTTTTGCTCGAAGCTGTTCAAGTTTGTCCGGAATATTAATTTGTTTACCATCTATGACAGTATAAATTGATTCAATTCCTATAAATTTTCCATCACATAATGCCACTGTTCTTTGAGCCATATGATTTCATCCCCCTAACTGCTTCATAAGTTTACATTATAATTCTCCATCTTCCTGTGACTGCCTATATCTCCTCTGATAATAGTCCATAGCCCTATAATCAATCACATCCTTCATCTGACAAACCATTACCGGATTATCAATTAGCGGTCTCAGCTCTTCTCTAAGCCCGATTGCCGCACCATCTTTCTTCACAAAAAATCCCTTTCCCGACTCCAAAAGGAAATGCACCGGCATAGATAGAATCTTCTTTAAATGTTCCTTATCCGATATGGAATTGTATTTTTGAATAGTCATATTTTTATCGAGATCTTTCCAGTTGGTTCCGATTGAAAAGAACTCCTTCCAACTTGAAAGCAGCTGCTCTTCCGACACCTCCATCAGGATATTTCCATGATTATAAAATGCCATAAGCACAGGCATCTTATACACCTTTGACATGCTTGTATTTTCAAGCAGACTGATAAATTCTCTTCCTATTCCTTTGTAAAAAACCTCTTCATCCTGATTAAGCTCATCCAGTTCTTTAAGAAATTCGAGATATTTCTTAAATGGATTATCCTTTGAATGAGCAATGGCTATTTCATAAATTCCATCGTCCATATATGTGAACAAATCCATTCTGTCCGGGCGCCTTCCGAGAAGTTCCTTCACCCTGAAATATTCATTAATTATCTGGTCTTTAAGCTTTAAATGTTTTCTGTCCATTTCCGCAAAAAGATCAATCAGCTTCATATCAAAATCTACCAGACAATCATCCGGAAAAGCTGATGTATCTGACGGATTATACACACCTGCATGCTGATTACTCCTGTCTGACAGAAGAAAACGCACTCTGCCCGCCTTCTCATAATTGCCGATAAAATCAAGCACAGTCAGAAACTCTTTTCCTCTGCATTTACGGAGTCCTCTTCCAAGCTGCTGGAGAAAAACTATCGGAGATTCCGTAGGCCTGAGGAACATTACCATATCAACTGATGTGATATCCACTCCTTCATTAAACATATCCACTGAAAAAATCACTCTGATTTTACCCTGCTTAAGCTGCCTAATAGCTACATTTCTATCCTCTGTATATTCGCCGCTTGCATCGCTGAACACTGCTACTGATGGTATTCCTCTTTTTGAAAATTCTTTTGCCATCTCTCTTGCATGCTCCCTTGAACAGCAGAAGCCAAGCGCCTGCCTTGAGCCGTATTTACAATAATATTTGTAAATCAGCTCATATCTGCGAACATTGCCTATATAGGTTTCATTTAATTCCTTTTCGTCATATCTGCCTCTTACTATATGCAGCTTTGAATAATCTGTTTCATCAAAGATTCCATAATAATGAAACGGCACAAGCATTCCTTTGTTGATTGCTTCCTTTAGTGAAATCTCATATGGCACATTGTAATCGCAGATTTCATAGATATTTTTTCCGTCCATTCTCTCCGGAGTCGCGGTGAGTCCCAGTAGAAATTTTGGCTTAAAATAATCAACAATTCTCTGATACTGTTCATTAACAGCATGGTGAAATTCATCAATCACAACATATGTAAAATAATCCTGTGCAAAGTAATTTTCATTCAGATATTCCACTCTGCCAAGAGTCGCTACTGACGCAAAAATCACCGACTTTTCAGTGCATTTACTATCTCCGTTAAAGAATCCGTAATCATCTGAATCACGTACATTTTTAAATGATTCTGCCGCCTGCTTTAATATTTCCTCACGGTGTGCAACAAACAAAACTCTCTCATAATTTTTTGAATCAAACGCCGCAAGATATGTTTTTCCGACACCGGTTGCAGCCTGAACCAGAGCTCTCCTTGCGCCCTCTGCTCTCGTATTTTCAAGCGCACACAAAGCCTCTATCTGCGCGCCTCTCGGCTCAAATAGCGGTATCTGATTTGATGTCTCTTTATCATCCTGCAAATCGTATCTGTCCAAGTCCTTTGATACTGCCGGACGGTGCCAGTTCTTTGAATATTTTTTCAGTTCTTCATCGTCTATTACTATGGAATGATTTTCGAATAAGTCTACAAAAGTATTGTAAAACTTCTCATAATTAATCGGATCTGTTTTATTGCTGAATCTGTAATTCCACTCGATACCGGATGTCAGTGCACTTCTTGAAATATTGGAGGAACCAATGTATAGCTCACTGTAATCCTTGTAATGAAACATATATGATTTCGGATGAAATGAACGGTTTTTCTCATTATAAAAACGCAAATCGACCTGGTCACCAAGCTTATGCTTTATGAGATACAGTGCTGACGGCTGCGTAATGCCAAGATAGTTTCCTGTCAGAATCCTGATTTTTGCACCACGTTTTAGTGCATTGTCAAGCTCACCGAGCAGCATTTTCACGCCTGATTCCATCAGGAACGAAACAATAATATCCACACTGTCAGCCTTTTTTATACTGTCTGCAAGCTGATAGTACAGATACATTCTCTTATCCGCGCCTCCGGTCATTGCATCTGTCGAATATTTTATTTCATATACATCATCTAATGCTTCTGCAGTATTACGTTCAGCCATTTTTCTTCTCCCCGCCCCGGTCTTACATCGCCTGTAATCCACTCTTCCTTCACTTGCAGATTATCTATTTCACCAACAAACTCTTCAAATGTCTTTTCCGTGAAATCTGTGAAATAGCGGCCATTTCTCTCGCCTTCAAAATCACCATACTTAAAGGATGTGTAGATTATGCCGTCTTCCTTTAACGCTTTAAACATTTTCATAAACACGGCTTTAAGTTCATTCTTAGGAAGATGAAGTATTGACGAGCAGGCCCATATGCCATCATATTTTTTGTTCTCGTCAAGCTCTTCAAATAGCAGCCTTCTGACTTGTATTCCTGTGTAATTGCTTGCAATATGACACATTTCCTCTGAACCATCTGTGGCATCAACATAAAAGCCCTGTTCCAAAAAATATTTTGTATCTCTTCCTGAACCACAACCAAAATCCAATATATATCCGTGCTCCGGCAACAGCGTGCTAAAGCGATTTTGTGTCTCATAAAAATCCACATTTATTGTTGTTTTTGCAAAATTATCTGCATTTTTGTTGTAATATTCCAAGGTTTTGTTTTTGTTCATCATGAGTTTTTTTACTTTCTGATCCGAAATTCATATGAAGCATATAAATATCTACTGTTTAATATTCAATATGAATCTACATTTAGGGAAATTTGAGCATCCATAAAACTGTTTTCCTGCATTTTCCCCTTTATTTGCAGTTCTAAGCACCAGTTTTGAACCACATTTAGGACAAATCAATTTATCATCACTTACACTCTGCTTACTATCAGAAATTTCATTTTTAGTATCTGCTGAATCAGAAAGCTCATTTTCCTTGACTAGTTCTTCATACTTAGCTGCATAATCTTTACGACTTTCAATATTCATGTCAAGAATTCCCTGTGCAATTGACATCATTTCTTTTTTAGTAGATGCAAAATCATTTGACGCAGCTATAATATTCTTCATATTTGAAACAAGCTGATCTGATCTAATAACCTGACTTTTGATTTCTTTTGGAGCATATCGGTCATTTACGATTGTTTTAGGATTAGCTAATACTACTAATGATTTATAAGAGCTGTCAAAATTTCGTTTAATTGCAAGACTTGTGACAAGCCCTGCATTATCCAGTTTGGCCTCTTTTAAAACAGATAGATGCCTTTCACCCTGAGTAATTGGCGAATATATTCCTTCTTTCTGTTTCTTTGTTCCGTATGTAACAGTTCTGATAAATGCTCCTTTTGAATTAATATCTATATTTCCTACCAGATTCTTACACTCAATCAAAAATATAACCTTTGATGTAACTACAATAAAATCTATCTGCGCTTTTAATCCACTTTTAGTTTCTAAATTAATATCATGTAAGACTACCATATCCATATTGCTATGTTTAAGTTCAAACATTATATTATCTTCACCAGCTATACCAGCCTTAGTGACTGCAATTTCTTTTTGTATTGTATCTTTGACATCCTTATTAGCTTTTGGAAGTAATGACTCAAGTTTATCTAAATGATCTTTTGCGGCATTTGATTCCTTTAAAATAATAACTTCCGGTTTTGAAAAAATTCCCATATCAACATTCCTCTCTTGTTATTCCTATTAGATTTTCTGTGTGTATCTGCATCTGGGAAAATTTGAGCATCCAATAAATTCTCCATATTTTCCATTATGCCTCACAAGCTCTCCGCCACATCTAGGAATATTATACCATTAAACATTGAAAAAAACTATGTTTACAATACTATCAATTCACTCAATCTGCCATAGCAAGTCACGATTCCAGCAGCAACGCTTCCCCCACGATTGTGCCATTATATGTTTAAAGTTTTATATGTATGCCATCGCTTAGTAATCTAAACCATAGTAATTCCAAGACTTTCCACCAAATTCTGCCCTGTGTTGCCCCAGTCTGTGAAGGTCTGCATTATCATAAAACTGGAGTGCCGTGGCATACGAAAAGTACTTTAATCATAGTTTTGTTTCTCCTTGATTTGTCCCGGAATGCCCCGTTTTGCAAGGGTTTCCGGGATTCGTGTAGTTTGCTCTGAAATTACAGATTGTGGCAAATCAGAGCAGAACTGAGCATGTTGTTACTACCTGTTAGTAGTAA
>ERZ773216.3031-NODE-3031-length-14650-cov-4.911888_pt1 | contig 14650 bp, 9 predicted proteins | sample MGYA00511259_ERZ773216 | MGnify/ENA primary metagenome ERZ773216 (study PRJEB29015, sample SAMEA2737764) | human gut metagenome | biome: human gut; feature: human-associated habitat; material: faeces | place: China | collected 2012 ... | reverse complement strand
GCGTAACCGTGAAGTTGTGGCCGATGAAGATTTGACTAACCCGAATATGCAGATTGCGTTGAGTGAGGCGCAGAAAATTGACGCTTCATACGAAGAAGGCGAAGAGGTGACTGATGAAGTTATTTTTGCGAAATTCGGTCGTCGTGCTATCCTGAACCTCCGCCAGACATTGGCTTCCAAGATTCTGGAACTGGAAAAAGACAGTATTTATAATAAATATATAGATAAGGTAGGTACAATTATCAATGCAGAAGTGTATCAGATCTGGAAAAAGGAAATGTTGCTTCTCGACGATGAAGGAAACGAACTGCTGCTGCCCAAGACCGAACAAATCCCGAGCGATTTTTATCGTAAAGGTGAAACGGCACGCGCAGTGGTTGCCCGCGTAGACAACAAGAATAATAATCCTAAGATTATCTTGTCACGTACTTCTCCCGTTTTCTTGCAACGTCTGTTTGAGATGGAAGTACCTGAAATAAATGATGGTCTGATAACTATCAAGAAGATTGCCCGCATCCCCGGCGAACGTGCCAAGATTGCGGTAGAATCTTATGATGACAGAATCGATCCCGTAGGAGCCTGTGTAGGTGTAAAGGGGAGTCGTATTCATGGCATCGTTCGTGAACTTCGCAATGAGAATATCGACGTAATTAACTATACATCGAATATTTCATTGTTTATACAGCGTGCTTTAAGCCCGGCGAAAATTTCTTCTATTCGTTTGAACGAGGAGGAGAAGAAAGCAGAGGTGTTCCTCAAACCGGAAGAAGTATCGCTGGCTATCGGTAAAGGCGGTTTGAATATCAAACTGGCCAGTATGTTAACTGAGTACACTATCGACGTGTTCCGTGAGTTGGATGAGAATGTAGCTGACGAAGATATCTATCTCGACGAGTTTAGAGACGAAATCGACGGATGGGTGATCGACGCTATCAAAGCTATCGGCATCGATACAGCGAAGGCTGTGTTGAATGCTCCTCGTGAGATGTTGATTGAAAAGACGGACTTGGAAGAAGAGACAGTGGACGAGGTAATACGCATTTTGAAATCGGAGTTTGAAGAAGAACCGGAAGAAGAACCGGAACAAGGACAAGAGTAATAGGCAATTACGATTGAGATTTTCTTCGCTCCATTTATTCATTAAATTTAAAATATGACGATAAGGTTAAACAAAGTTACAAGAGATTTGAATGTAGGAATCGCGACGGTAGTTGAGTTCCTGCAAAAGAAAGGGTATACCGTTGAGGCTAATCCTAATACAAAAATTAGCGAGGAGCAGTACGCTATACTCGTAAAAGAGTTTAGTACGGATAAGAACCTTAGACTTGAATCGGAGCGTTTCATTCAGGAACGTCAGAATAAGGATCGTAATAAGGCATCGGTTTCGATTGAAGGCTTCGAAAAGCAACAGGAAAAACCGAAGTCGGAAGATGTGATCAAGACAGTCGTACCTGAGGATGCACGTCCGAAGTTTAAACCTGTCGGTAAAATTGATTTGGATAAATTAAACGGTCGTAAAACTGATAAAGTAGAAAAGGAACCGGAACAGAAAAAGGAAACTGTGGTAGAACGTCCTGTGGTGGAACGTCCGATAGTAGCGGAACGCCCTGTCGTTGAACCGGAAGTGAAGAAAGAACCCGAAAAGAAAGAGCCTGAAGTAAAAAAGGAAGAGGTGGTGGCACCTGCTCCAACTCCGGCCGAACCTGTGGTGGTGAAACAACCGGAACCTGTAGCAGAACCGAAACCGGCAGAAGTTGAAAAAGTGGTAGTGGAAGAAGTGATTAAGGAAGAGCCGAAGAAGGTAGAAGCACCTGTGAAGGCAGAAGAACATAAAAAAGAAGAAAAGCCTGTGGAAGCAGTAGCATCGACAGAAGTCGTTTCGGAAGAAAAAGACGCTCCTAAGGAAGACGAGGTTTTCAAGATCCGTCAGCCGGAACTGGGAGCAAAGATTAATGTAATCGGTCAGATTGACCTTGCAGCATTGAATCAGTCAACTCGCCCTAAGAAGAAATCGAAGGAAGAGAAACGTCGTGAACGTGAAGAAAAAGAGAAAATCCGCCAGGATCAGAAGAAACTGATGAAGGAAGCGATTATCAAGGAAATCCGTAAAGATGATGCCAAACAGGCTAAGAGCGGACCGAAAGATAACGCGGATGCAGCCGGTAACAAGAAAAAGCGGAATCGTATCAGCAAAGAGAAGGTGGATGTGAATAACGTTGCAACTTCCAACTTTGCAGCTCCGAGACCGAATGTGCAAGGCAAAGGCGGTAATAATAATGGTGGTAATAACCAAGGTAACAATAACAACAATAATAGAAGAAACAATAACAAGGATCGTTTCAAAAAGCCGGTTATCAAACAGGAAGTAAGTGAAGAAGATGTAGCAAAACAGGTAAAAGAAACCTTGGCTCGTCTGACCACTAAAGGTAAGAACAAGACTTCCAAGTACCGTAAGGAGAAACGTGAAATGGCTTCCAACCGTATGCAGGAACTGGAAGATCAGGAAATGGCAGACAGCAAAGTATTGAAGCTGACCGAATTTGTTACAGCTAATGAATTAGCTACAATGATGGACGTTTCTGTCAACCAGGTTATTGCTACTTGTATGAGTATTGGCATCATGGTTTCTATCAACCAGCGTCTGGATGCGGAAACAATCAATCTGGTGGCCGAAGAATTTGGTTTCAAGACCGAATATGTAAGTGCGGAAGTGGCACAGGCTATCGTGGAAGAAGAAGATGCTCCGGAAGATTTGCAGCCGCGTGCTCCGATTGTTACTGTAATGGGACATGTTGACCATGGTAAGACTTCATTGCTTGACTATATCCGTAAGGCGAATGTGATTGCCGGTGAAGCCGGAGGTATCACACAACATATCGGTGCATACAATGTGAAGTTGGAAGACGGTCGCCGTATTACATTCCTTGATACTCCGGGACATGAGGCGTTTACCGCTATGCGTGCCCGTGGTGCGAAAGTAACGGATATTGCAATTATTATTGTAGCGGCGGATGATAACGTGATGCCGCAGACAAAGGAGGCCATCAACCATGCAATGGCGGCGGGTGTACCTATTGTGTTTGCTATCAATAAGGTGGATAAACCGACTGCAAATCCGGATAAGATTAAAGAAGAATTGGCTGCTATGAATTACCTTGTTGAAGAATGGGGTGGTAAGTATCAGTCACAAGATATCTCAGCCAAGAAAGGTATGGGAGTGGAAGATTTGTTGGAAAAGGTATTGCTGGAAGCCGAAATGCTCGACTTGAAGGCAAACCCGAACCGTAACGCTACGGGATCTATTATCGAGTCTTCACTTGACAAGGGACGTGGTTATGTAGCTACGGTATTGGTATCTAACGGTACTCTGAAAGTCGGAGATATCGTATTGGCCGGAACTAGCTATGGTCGTGTGAAGGCTATGTTCAATGAACGTAATCAACGTATCAAAGAAGCGGGTCCTGCTGAACCGGCATTGATTCTGGGATTGAACGGTGCTCCTGCCGCCGGTGACACTTTCCATGTGGTAGAAAGCGACCAGGAAGCTCGTGAAATCACCAACAAACGTGAACAGTTGGCTCGTGAACAAGGCTTGCGTACGCAGAAGATTCTTACTTTGGATGAATTGGGTCGTCGTATCGCTTTGGGTAACTTCCAGGAATTGAATATTATCGTTAAGGGTGACGTGGATGGTTCTGTGGAAGCATTGAGCGACTCGTTGATCAAGTTGTCTACGGAACAAATTCAGGTAAATGTCATCCATAAGGGTGTGGGAGCAATTTCCGAATCGGATGTTTCTCTGGCCGCTGCTTCGGATGCGATTATCGTGGGATTCCAGGTACGTCCTTCAGGTGCTGCCGCTAAGATGGCTGAACAGGAAGGTGTCGATATCCGTAAGTACTCTGTCATCTACGATGCAATTGAAGAGGTGAAGTCTGCTATGGAAGGTATGTTGGCGCCGGAAGTGAAGGAGCAGGTGACTGCTACTATCGAAATCCGCGAGGTGTTCAATATCACGAAAGTAGGTTTGGTAGCCGGTGCAATGGTGAAAACCGGAAAGGTGAAACGAAGCGACAAGGCTCGTTTGATTCGCGACGGTATCGTAATCTTTACCGGGAATATCAATGCGCTGAAACGCTTCAAGGACGATGTGAAGGAAGTAGGTACAAACTTTGAGTGTGGTATCAGCTTAGTGAACTGCAACGACATGAAGGTAGGCGATATGATCGAGGCATTCGAAGAAATAGAAGTGAAACAGACATTATAATTTGTACTGAATTAAGAATAAACGGAGGCACAGAGTGAATTATAACTCCGTGCCTCTTTTTTCTTTTTATAGAGAAATATGGCAACGATTGATATTATTATCCTTATTATAATAGGTGCAGGCGCAATAGTAGGCTTTATGAAAGGCTTTATTCGTCAGTTGGCTTCTATACTGGGATTAATAGTCGGTTTGCTGGCGGCGAAGGCTTTGTATACCACTTTAGCGGAAAAGCTTTGTCCAACGGTGACTGATTCGATGACTGTTGCACAGGTATTGGCTTTTATTATCATCTGGATAGCCGTTCCACTGATATTCTTATTGGTGGCTTCGTTGCTGACAAAGGCAATGAAAGCGGTTTCGCTGGATTGGTTGAACCGTTGGCTCGGTTGTGTGCTGGGAGCACTTAAATTTCTATTGTTAACAAGTCTGGTGATTTGTCTGATAGAGTTTATGGATGGCGATAATAAGTTAATTAGTGCAACAAAAAAGAGCGAATCTTTGTTATATTATCCGATAGAAACGTTTGCGGGAATCTTTTTCCCTGCTGCTAAGAGTATGACGCAACAATATATATTAGAGAATAAAGATGCAACAAGAAGAACCCAATAAATATGTAAAGGAACTAACGCAGGAGAAGTACAAATATGGCTTCACCACGGAGGTGCATACAGACATCATTGAGCGTGGACTTAATGAGGATGTGATTCGTTTGATTTCATCGAAAAAGGACGAACCGGAGTGGTTGCTGGAGTTCCGATTGAAAGCGTACCGCCACTGGCTGACGCTGGAAATGCCCACATGGGCACATCTCCGTATTCCGGAGATTGATTATCAGGCTATTTCTTACTATGCTGATCCTACTAAGAAAAAGGAAGGGCCGAAGAGCATGGATGAGGTTGATCCTGAACTAATAAAGACCTTCAATAAGTTGGGAATTCCTTTGGAAGAACAAATGGCCTTGAGTGGAATGGCGGTTGATGCCGTAATGGACTCGGTTTCAGTAAAGACTACCTTCAAGGAAACATTAATGGAAAAAGGAATTATTTTCTGTTCGTTCAGCGAAGCGGTGCGTGAACATCCGGACTTGGTGAAGAAGTACCTTGGTTCGGTAGTCGGTTACCGTGATAATTTCTTTGCCGCATTGAACTCAGCTGTATTCTCCGACGGTTCTTTTGTGTATATTCCGAAGGGGGTGCGTTGTCCTATGGAGCTTTCTACTTATTTCCGTATCAATGCCCGTAACACGGGACAATTTGAACGTACGCTGATTGTGGCGGATGATGATTCGTATGTATCTTATCTGGAAGGATGTACGGCTCCGATGCGGGATGAGAATCAACTGCACGCTGCTATTGTAGAGATTATCGTGCATGACCGTGCAGAAGTGAAATACAGTACGGTTCAGAATTGGTATCCGGGAGATGCCGAAGGTAAAGGCGGTGTATACAATTTTGTGACGAAGCGAGGTAACTGCAAAGGAGTGGATAGCAAACTTTCCTGGACACAAGTGGAAACCGGTTCGGCGATTACCTGGAAATATCCTTCCTGTATCCTGACAGGTGATAATTCGACAGCAGAATTTTATTCTGTGGCTGTGACTAATAACTACCAGCAGGCGGATACGGGTACGAAGATGATTCATCTCGGTAAGAATACACGTAGTACAATTGTCAGCAAAGGTATTTCTGCCGGTCACAGCGAGAATTCGTATCGCGGACTGGTCCGTGTAGCGGAGAAAGCGGATAACGCTCGTAATTACAGCCAGTGTGACTCTTTGTTGTTGGGAGATAAGTGCGGTGCACATACTTTCCCATATATGGATATTCATAATGAGACAGCGGTAGTGGAACATGAGGCTACGACAAGCAAGATCAGTGAAGACCAGATTTTCTATTGCAACCAGCGCGGCCTGTCGACCGAGGACGCCGTGGGACTGATCGTGAACGGATTCGCCAAAGAGGTGATGGCCAAGCTGCCGATGGAATTCGCTGTCGAGGCCCAGAAATTATTATCTATCAGCCTTGAAGGTTCGGTAGGTTAAAGTAGAATTTAAACAGACGAAATATGCTTTCCGTAAAGAATTTACACGCTTCGGTCGACGACAAGGAGATCCTGCGGGGCATCGACCTCGACGTGAAGGCCGGCGAGGTACATGCGATCATGGGGCCCAACGGTTCGGGCAAGAGCACGCTGGCGTCGGTACTGGCCGGAAACGAGAAGTTCACCGTGACGGCAGGATCGGCGACTTTTCAGGGGCACGACCTGCTGGCGATGTCGATCGAGGATCGGGCGCGGCTGGGGTTGTTCCTCGGCTTCCAGTATCCGGTCGAGATTCCCGGCGTGTCGATGGCCAATTTTATGAAGATGGCCGTTCAGGAACAACGTAAATATCGTGGTGAAGAGCCTCTTACGGCCTCTCAATTCCTGCGCTTGATGAAGGAGAAGAGCGCCGTCGTGGAGCTCGATCCGAAGCTGATGTCGCGCTCGGTGAACGAAGGTTTTTCGGGCGGCGAGAAGAAGAAGAACGAGATCTTTCAGATGGCGGTGCTCGCGCCGAAGCTGGCCATTCTCGACGAGACCGATTCGGGGCTGGACATCGATGCACTGCGCATCGTCGCCACGGGTGTGACGAAGCTCCGCACGTCCGAAAACGCTACGGTGGTCATCACGCACTACCAGCGTCTGCTGGACTATATCGTTCCCGACTACGTGCATGTGCTCTACAAGGGGCGCATCATCCATTCGGGCGACAAGTCGCTGGCCCTCAAGCTCGAAAAAGAGGGGTACGACTGGCTGATCAACGAATACGACAAGTGATGGAGACGATTCCCGACATCATCCGCGGGTTCCGCGCGGCGGACGGCGAGGTGCTCCGCATCGCCGGGGCCGAGGCCGAACCCTTTGCGGCGGTCGATCCCCGGCATCTGCGCGTGGAGGCCGCGGCGGGCGCTTCGGCGCGGATCGTCGTGCTGCATACCGCACCCGACGTGTCGTCGCTGACGCTGACGCTGGCCGAAGGGGCGCAGCTGGAGCTGACCGAACTGTTCACGGCCGAGGCGTTCGCCGAGGTCTCGGTGAAGCAGGCCGCCCGCAGCCGCTGCCGCCTGACGACGGCGCTGCTGTCGAGCGCCAACGCTTCGTACCGCATCGACCTCGACGGTGCGGATGCCGAAAACGAGCTGGGCGGGGTGTTCCTCGCCGCGGGCAATGAGCACTGCGTGGTGAAACTTCGCACGGGACACAATGTCGCCGATTGTCGCAGCAATTCCTACATCAAAGGTGTTGCCGGCGGGCAGGCTGTCGGGGAGTTCTGCGGACTGGTCTACGTCGCTCCCGACGCCCAGCGCACCGACGCCCGCCAGCAGAGCCGCAACATCCTGCTGAGCGAGACGGCCCGCATCACGACCCAGCCGCAGTTGGAGATTTACGCCGACGACGTGAAATGCTCGCACGGCGCGACGGTGGGGCAGATGGATGCCGAGGCGATACTTTACATGCGCCAGCGCGGTTTGAGCGAAGCCCAGGCCCGGCGGTTGCAGATCGAAGGATTCGTCGGCGACGTGGTGACCCGCTGCGGCATCGAGCCGCTGTGCGGGGCGATCCTGGAACGGGCCGCGGCGAAAATCGAAACCCTGTGAGAAATGTTCGACGTTGAAAAAATACGGGAGGAGTTCCCGATCCTGCACCGCGAAGTCTACGGCAAGCCGCTGGTTTACCTCGACAGCGGGGCTACGGCCCAGAAACCCCGGACGGTGATCGAGACGGTCGATCGCCTTCACCGGGAGCTGAACGCCAACATTCACCGCGGGGTGCATTTCCTCTCGGAGGAGGCGACGGTGTTGTATGAAGCCGCCCGGGAGCGGATCGCTGCGTTCGTCGGGGCGGCCGCGAAGGAGGAGATCGTCTTCACGGCGGGCGCCACGGCGTCGCTCAACACGGTGGCTTACGCCTGGGGCGACGCCTTCGTCGGAGCGGGGGACAACATCCTCGTCAGCGAGATGGAGCACCACTCGAACATCGTGCCGTGGCAGATGCTGGCCGAACGCAAGGGGGCCGAAATCCGCGTGCTGCCGTTCGACGAGGCGGGAGCGCTGCGCACGGACCTCCTGCCGTCGCTCGTGGACGAACGTACGCGCGTGGTGGCCGTCACGCAGGCGTCCAACACGCTCGGCACGCGGCCCGACCTGCGGACGGTGGTCGAAGCGGCGCATGCCGCGGGGGCCGTTGTTGTTGTCGACGGCTGTCAGGGCGTGGTTCACGGCGGGGTCGATGTCCGGGCGATGGACCGCGACTTCTACGCCTTCTCGGGCCACAAACTCTACGGGCCGACGGGAATCGGCGTGCTGTACGGCAAGCGCGAACTGCTGGAACGGATGCCGCCGTTCATGGGCGGCGGCGACATGGTCGACACGGTGACGTTCGCGAAGACCACCTATGCCCCCGTGCCGCTGAAATTCGAGGCCGGAACGGCCAATTTCGTGGGCGCCATCGGACTGGGCGAGGCGGTGAAGTTCATGCAGCGGTTCGACCCTGCGGAGATCGAAGCCCACGAGGAGACGCTGCTGCGCCGCGCCACGGAGCGGCTGGAGGGGATCGGCGGACTGCGGATTTACGGCACGGCGCCCGGCAAGTGCGCCATTCTCTCGTTCAATGTCGAGGGGGTGCATCCCTATGATATGGGGATGATTCTCGACAAGCTGGGCATTGCGGTCCGCACGGGCCAGCACTGCGCCGAGCCGGTGATGGACCACTACGGGACGACGGGCATGTGCCGGGCCTCGTTCGCACTGTACAATACGCTTGCGGAGGCCGATGCGCTGGCCGCCGGGGTCGAACGGGCCGTGAAGATGCTGCGCAACTGAAAATTAAAAACTACTACCTATGTTCATCGTACTCGAAGGCTTGGACGGAGCGGGCAAGTCGACCCAGATCCGGATGTTGCGCCAGTTGCTCGCAGAACGTGGCGTGGAGAGCGAATACGTTCATTTTCCGCGTTTCGATGCGCCGGTCTACGGCGAACTGATCGCCCGCTTCCTGCGCGGCGAATTCGGCGGCGTGAACGAAGTCGACCCCTATCTGGTGGCCCTGCTCTTCGCGGGCGACCGGGCGGCGGCCGGCCCGCAGATCCGGGCGTGGATCGCCGAAGGCAAAGCCGTGGTCCTCGACCGTTACGTCTATTCGAACGTGGGTTTCCAGTGTGCGAAACTACCTGCCGGCGAGCGGCGCGACCGCCTCGCGCAGTGGATTCTGGACCTGGAATTCGGTTACAACGACCTGCCGCGCCCCGATCTGTCGCTGTTCCTCGACGTGCCGTTCGCCTTCACCGAACGAAAGCTCACGGAGGTCCGCGAGGGAGACGACCGCGACTACCTGCAAGGCAGCCGGGACATTCACGAAGACGCTCTCGACCTGCAACGGCGCGTGCGCGAGGTGTACCTTGCCGCCGCGGCGAAGGACGATTCGCTGCGTGTGGTCGATTGCAGCGATCCGTCGGGGGCGATGGGTTCGCCCGAACATAATTTCGAAAAAATACGGGCCGTGCTGGCCCCGATACTCGACGCGCGATGAGAAAGACCCGGACTTTCAAAATCGCGGCCAACGTCTGCCGGCTGATCCTCGCCTGCACGTTCATCGTTTCGGGTTTCACGAAGGTGATAGATCCGTGGGGCACGGCGCTGAAGGTCAACGAGTATCTTTCGATCTACGGACTCGACTACCTGCAGCCCGGGGCGATGGTCTTTTCGATCTGGCTGTGCGGCGCGGAGCTGATGATGGGCTGCATGCTGCTGTTCAAGGTCCGTATCCGGCTGATTTCGATCTTCGCCGTGCTGTCGATGGTTTTCTTCACGCTGCTGACGCTGTTGAGCGCCACGCTCATCCCCGTCGAGGACTGCGGGTGCTTCGGCGAGGCGCTGAAACTTACCCCGTGGGAGACTTTCGTCAAGAACGTCGTGCTGCTGCCGATGGCCTTCGTGGTGTGGTGGCGTTACCGGCCCGACAAGATTTTCGCCTTCAAACCGCTGGAGATCGTGCTTACCTGCACGTTCTTCTTTCTGGCGATGTACCTCGGCTATTACTGTTACATCCACCTGCCGCTCGTGGATTTCCTGCCCTATAAGGTCGGGGTCAATATCCGCGAGGCGATGCAGGCTCCCGTCGTCGAGCCGGGCGAGTCGGAAACCGTGCTGGTATACCGCAACAGGCGGACGGGCCGCGAGCGCGAGTTCTCGCTGGAAGACACCGAGTGGCAGGATGCCGAAAAGTGGGAGTGGGTCGACACCCGCACCACGAGCGAAGTCCCGGCCGTGAGACCTCTTGTGAGCGAATTCGCCCTGCGCGACGCCGAGGGCGACGCCACGGAGGAGGTGCTGACGATGCCGGGGCGGGTTTACATGCTCTGTGTCACGGCTTTCGACCGCCTGCCGCGTTCGTGCGCACGGCGCATGGCCCGGCTTGCGGAGCGCGCCCGTGAGGAGGGTGCGCACGTGGTCTGCCTGACGCCCGATCCGCTTTACGGCGTCACGTGGCACGAGTTCGGCACGGTGGAGGTGCGGTGCTACAACATCGACACCTCGACGATGAAAACCATGCTCCGCGCCGATAACGGGCTTGTCGTGCTGGACGACGGAACCATCACCTCTAAAAAGAACTGTCGCGATATTCGTCCGTAGGGGCATCCTGCGGGACGCTGGTATGAAAGTTGACGCCGGAAACGGTGTCAACTTTTTTCGTATGCGAATCATCCCCATTTTAGCGATCGCCCTGCTTGCCGGGGCGTGTTCCCGTAAGACGCCCGCACCTGCGGTGGTACGCCCCGTGAAGGTGGCGACGGCTGCCGGCGCGGGACTTATCGACAAGGATTTCGCCGGCATGGCTACTCCCGACGACGCTGTGAACCTCGCCTTCAAGGTGGCGGGGCAGGTCCTCGACGTGCCCGTTTCGCAGGGCGCGGGCGTGAAGAAGGGGGAGCTGCTCGCCGAACTCGACCCCCGGGACATCGAGTTGCAGGTCGCGGCGACCCGCTCGGCCTTCGAGGAGACCCGCTCGCAGCAGCAGCGCATGCAGCGGCTGCTGGAGCACGAGGCGGTGTCGCGGCAGGAGGCCGAAGCGGCCGCGACGCGCTATGCGCAGGCCCGCTCGACCTACGAGAACACCCTCGACCTGCTGAAGGACACCCGCCTGAAGGCCCCGTTCGCCGGGGTCGTCGAGCGCAAGTACGTCGATAATTTCGAACGCGTGCAGGCCGGACAGCCGATTCTCCGGCTGGTCAATCCCGTCACCTCGACCGTCCAGTTCACGCTGCCCGAAAACGCGCTGCCGCTGTTGCGGGACAGCTCCACGCGCTTTACCGTCGCGTTCGACAACTACCGGGGCGCGGCCATTCCGGCCCGCCTGAAAGAGTATGTCGAAACCTCGTCCGACGCCTCGGGATTCCCCGTGTCGCTGACTCTCGAAAACCCCGATCCGGCCCGTTACCGCATCTCGCCCGGCATGTCGTGCACGATCACCATGTTGAGCGCCGATCCCGTTCCCGATGCCGTGTCGCTGCCCGTTTCGGCCGTCTACGCCCCGGCCGGGGGCGGGACCTACGTCTGGATCGTCGGCTCGGGCGACCGCGTCATGCGCCGCGAGGTGACGCTCGGGGAGCTGTTCGGCCGCGACCGGGTGGTTATCGACAGCGGCGTTGCGCCCGGCGAACGGGTCGTCACGGCGGGCGTTTACCAGCTGCGCGAGGGCGAACGGGTCCGCATCTTAAACTGACGCCGCCATGAACCTGCCCGAATATTCATTGCGCAGCGCCAAGGTGATCTGGTTCTTCCTCGCCGTGTTGCTGGCGGGAGGCGCCCTGGGGTTCGCCACGCTGGGCAAGAAGGAGGATGCGGTCTTCGTCATCAAGTCGGCGTCGCTCGTCTGCTCCTATCCGGGGGCCACGCCGCAGCAGGTCGAGGAGCTTGTCACTGAACCCATCGAACGCGAGGTGCAGTCGATGCGCCGCGTGCATAAAATCACTTCGGAATCCTATTACGGGCTTTCGAAGATACAGGTCGAACTGGACCCGGCCACACCCGCCGCCGAAATTCCGCAACTGTGGGACGAACTGCGCCGCAAGGTGCTCAACGTCCAGCCGCGCCTGCCCGCGGGGGCTTCGGCGGTGACCGTCGCCGACGATTTCGGCGACGTGTACGGCATCTACTACGGGCTTTCGGTCGACGGAGGCTTCACCTGGTCCGAACTGCGCGACTGGGCGCAGCGGCTCAAAACGGCGCTCGTGACGGTCGACGGCGTGCAGAAGGTGGCCCTTTACGGCGAACAGACGCCCGTGGTGAACGTCTATGTCAGCATGGCGACGCTGGCCAATTTCGCCATCCGTCCCGAAACCATCGTCGCGACCATCGGCCAGCAGAATTCCATCGTCGACAGCGGCGAGAAGCAGGCCGGAAAACTCCAGATACAGATTCTCGAGGACGGAACCTACAAGACGCTCGACGACCTTTCGGACCAGCTGCTGATCTCCTCTTCGGGCAAACAGTACCGCCTGGGCGACATCGCCCGCGTCGAGCGGGGCTACGCCGAGCCGCCGCAGACGATGATGCGCGTCGACGGCCGCCGCGCCGTGGGCATCGGCGTCTCGACCGAGGAGGGCGTCGACGTGGTGAAGACCGGTGCGGAGATCGAATCCCTGCTGGCTTCGCTCACGCGGCAGATGCCGCTGGGCATGGAGCTGACGGTGCTCTATCCCGAGAACCGCATCGCCCGGGAGGCCAATTCCACGTTCATTCTCAACCTCGCCGAGTCGGTTGCGATCGTCATTCTGATCATCATGCTCGTCATGGGCTTCCGCGCCGGGGTGCTGATCGGCAGTTCGCTGCTCTTCTCGATCGGCGGCACGCTGCTCCTGATGCAGTTTCTGGGCGAGGGGCTGAACCGCACCTCGCTGGCCGGTTTCATCATCGCGATGGGCATGCTCGTCGACAACGCCATCGTCGTCACCGACAATGCACAACAGGCCATGCTGCGGGGCGCGGCACGCCGCACGGCCGTCGTCGAGGGAGCCAACGCCCCGCGGTGGAGCCTGCTGGGGGCCACGCTGATCGCCATATTCTCGTTTCTGCCGCTGTACCTCGCCCCCTCGTCGGTGGCCGAGATCGTCAAGCCGCTGTTCGTCGTGCTGGCCCTCTCGCTGCTGTTGAGCTGGGTGCTGGCCCTGACGCAGACGCCGCTGTTCGGCAATTTCATGCTCAAGGTGAAACCTGTCGCCGGCGATCCCTACGACACGCGCTTCTACCGCGCCTTCGACCGCCTGCTGGCCGCCCTGCTGCGGTGGCGGTGGGCCGTCACGGCGACGGTCGCGGGGCTGTTCGTCCTGTCGCTGGTCGTCATGGGGCTGATGCCCCAGAACTTCTTTCCGTCGCTCGACAAACCTTATTTCCGGGCCGACGTGCTGCTGCCCGACGGGTATAATATCCGCGATACGGAGCGTAATCTGCTCGCCATGGAGGAGTGGCTGCGCGCGCAGCCCGAGGTGAAGACCGTCTCGATGACGCTCGGGTCGACGCCGCCGCGCTATTACTTGGCCAGCAGCAGCGTCTCGATGCGTCCCAATTTCGGCAACATCCTCGTCGAACTGCACGACAAGCGGCAGACCGAGGCTGTCGAGGAGCGTTTCAACGCCTATGTCACCGCGAATTTTCCCGACGTGTGGCTGCGCTCGTCGCTCTTCAAGCTCTCGCCCGTGCCCGACGCGGCCATCGAATTCGGCTTCATCGGCGACGACGTCGACACGCTGCGCCGTCTCGCGGCCCGGGCCGAAGAGGTGATGTGGCGCACCCCCGGAGCCGTAAACATCCGCAACGGCTGGGGCAACCGCGTGCCGATGTGGCAGCCGGTCTACTCGCAGATGAAGGGCCAGCGCATCGGCATCACCCGCAGCCAGATGGCCCGCGGCATCACCATCGCCACGCAGGGCTACACGCTGGGCGAATACCGCGAGGGCGACCAGTTCATGCCGATCCTTCTGAAAGACGAGAACATCGGTTCGTATAACCTGACCAATTTGCAGGCCCTGCCGATCTTCAATCCTTCGGGCAAGGTCTTTTCGATCGAGCAGGCGACCGACGGATTCCGTTTCGATTTCCGGCCGGGCGTCATCAAGCGTTTCAACCGCCAGCGGGTGATGAAGGCCCAATGCGACCCGGGCCGCGGGGTCAACACCATGCAGTTGTTCGCCGCGCTGCGCGATTCGGTGGACCGCGCCGTGGTGCTTCCCGAGGGCTACTCGATGAAGGTCTTCGGCGAGCAGGAGAGCCAGCAGGAGTCCAACGAGGCGCTGGCCGAATACATGCCGCTGACGCTGGTGCTCATCATCATCGTCCTGCTGCTGTT
>ERZ773216.3028-NODE-3028-length-14669-cov-4.298549_pt1 | contig 14669 bp, 10 predicted proteins | sample MGYA00511259_ERZ773216 | MGnify/ENA primary metagenome ERZ773216 (study PRJEB29015, sample SAMEA2737764) | human gut metagenome | biome: human gut; feature: human-associated habitat; material: faeces | place: China | collected 2012 ... | reverse complement strand
ACCTAGGACCCCATGATTAACAGTCATGTGCTCTAACCAACTGAGCTATTCAGGCATTTCGAAACGGGTTATCCCGTCGTTTCGGAGTGCAAATATATAGCAATTTTTCATTCCCGCAAAATTATTGCACGATTTTTTCGCAAAAAAAGTATCTTTGCATGTCGCACAAATCATAAAGAAATGATCCCGAATCGCGTTATTTTCCTTATTCTCTTGACGCTATGCGCCTTAACGGCCTCGGCGCAGGAACATCTGTCTTTTCGGCCCGATACGTGGGACTTCGGCACGATCCGCGAAACCGACGGCCGCGTCAGCCACACGTTCACGGGTGTCAACCGCGGCGACAGCCCTCTGGTGATCCTCGACGTGGTGACCACCTGCGGCTGCACGGTCCCCGATTTCTCGAAGAAACCGATCCTTCCGGGCGAAAAGACGCAGATCACCGTCACCTACGACCCCGCCAACCGCCCCGGCTCATTCACCAAGGAGCTGTGGGTCTACTCTTCGGAGAAGCGGAAAATCGCCACGCTCACCGTGCAGGGGAGCGTCATCCCGCGGCAGAAAACCGTCGAGGAGCTCTACCCCGTCGATGCCGGCGGAGGGCTGCGGCTGGCCTCGACGCTCAACGCCTTCTCCTATATTTCTCCGGGGCGGCAGGTGCAGGCGGCGATCGGCTACGCGAACACCTCGAAACGCCCGGTCCGCCTCGAACTGCGGCCCGAAACCACGAGCGGAGCGCTTCGGACCGACTATCCGAAACAGATCGCGCCGGGCGAACGGGGTGAAATCAACTTCACCTACCTCATCCCCGCCGACAAACCCCGCTACGGGACCGTGCGCGACGCGCTGGAGGTCCTGATCGACGGACGGAGCAACGGCACGACGCTCGTCACCCACGGCATCGGCGTCGATCCGCAGCCCGCGGATACAACACAAAACGCCCCGAAAGCCGATTTTTCGGAAAATATCCTTAAATTTGGACCGGTCAAACATGCGGGACCAGTCCGGAAAAAGCACTTTACGCTTTCGAACGCGGGCGGCGCGGAGCTGATCGTGCGGGCCGTCGAAGGCGAGGGACACGTGGCCACGACACTCGCCCCGGGGCAGAAAATCGCCCCCGGAGATTCGCTGCGCTGCGAAATTCTGCTCGATCCCCGGACGCAGGACTACGGCATCGTGACCGAACACCTCGTGGTGGTGACCAACGACCCCGTGCGGCCCATGCGGCGCATCCGGGTGACGGCAATCATCGAAGAGTGACACACAAACACACAACGGATATAATGTACCCCATTCTTGAAAAAAGACTCCTCGCAGAGGGCATCTGGCTGATGAAGGTCCTCGCACCGCGCGTGGCCCGCTCGGCGCAGCCCGGACAATTCGTCATCGTGCGCGTCGACGAACACGGCGAGCGCATTCCGCTCACGATCTCCGATTTCGACGCTGCGGAGGGCAGCGTGACCATCGTCACGCAGGCCATCGGCGCCTCGACGCGCAAAATCTGCGCACTGAACGAGGGCGATGCCCTCGCCGACTTCGCAGGTCCGCTGGGCCACCCTTCGGAATTCGTCAAAATGCCCGTCGAAGAGCTGCGCCCACGCCGCTACCTCTTCGTGGCGGGCGGCGTGGGCACGGCCCCGGTCTACCCGCAGGTCAAATGGCTTCGGAAACACGGCGTGAAGGCCGACGTCATCATCGGCGCCAAGACACGCGACATGCTGATCTACACCGACGCCATGCGCGCCGTAGCCGAAAACCTCCACATCGCCACCGACGACGGTTCGGAGGGTTTCAAGGGACTCGTGACGGCGCTGATCGGGGAACTGATCGAAAAAGAGGGCAGACACTACGACGAATGCGTGGCCATCGGCCCGATGATTATGATGAAGTTCGTGGCCCTCACCACGAAGAAGTACGCGCTGAAAACCACCGTGTCGCTCAATGCGCTGATGGTCGACGGCACGGGCATGTGCGGCGCCTGCCGCGTGACGGTCGGCGGCCGGACGCGCTTCACGTGCGTCGACGGCCCGGAGTTCAACGCCCACGAGGTCGATTTCGACGAGGCGATGCGCCGGCAGGGCATGTACCGCACCCAGGAGCAGCGCGCCGCGGCGATCGAGGCCGAGCGCGAGGCCGGACACGTATGTAAGATCGGATTGGACAAGTAGAAAGGTATTTTAGCGACGGAGACCATGCAGAATATATAATTATCTCCCGCATAGAACTTCCCGCTTTTCACCTTTCACCTTTCACTTTTAACCTTTAACCTGCTATCACATGGCAAACAAAATACCCCGCGTGCCGGTGCGCGAACAGGACCCGGCGATCCGTGCGACCAATTTCGAGGAGGTCTGCTACGGCTACGACCTCGAAGAGGCCACACTCGAAGCTTCGCGCTGCCTGCGCTGCAAGAATCCCCGCTGCGTGGCGGCCTGCCCCGTAGGCATCCGCATCCCCGACTTCATCGCCGCCCTGCACGAAGGGCGGTTGCAGGAGGCAGCCGACATCATCTCCGAGGACAGTTCGCTGCCGTCGATCTGCGGCCGCGTCTGCCCGCAGGAGAGCCAGTGCGAAGGCTCGTGCATCCTGGGCATCAAGAGCGAACCGGTCGCCGTGGGCAAGCTCGAACGCTTCGTCGGCGACTGGAAACTCGAACACGGCGCCCCCGTGCAGCCCGCCGCCGTGCGCAACGGCCGCAAGGTCGCCGTCATCGGCAGCGGCCCGGCCGGGCTGGCCTGCGCCAGCGACCTGGCCCGCATGGGCTACGAAGTGAAGATTTTCGAGGCGCTGCACAAGGTGGGCGGCGTGCTGGTTTACGGCATTCCCGAATTCCGCCTCCCGAAGGAGCGGATCGTGGCGCGCGAGATCGCCCAGGTCGAACGGCTGGGCGTCGGGATCGAGACCGACGTGATCGTGGGCCGCACCGTGACGATCGACTCGCTGCTGGACGACGAAGGCTATGACGCCGTATTCATCGGCTCGGGCGCCGGGCTGCCCCGCTTCATGGGCATCCCGGGCGAGAACCTCAACGGCGTGGTTTCGGCCAACGAGTTCCTCACGCGGGCCAACCTGATGCATGCCTACGACAAGGCGTACGACACCCCGATCTACGTCGGACAGCGCGTCGTGGTCGTAGGCGGCGGCAACGTGGCGATGGACGCCGTGCGCACGGCCAAACGGCTGGGTGCAGAGGCCACGATCGTCTACCGCCGTTCGGAAAAAGAGCTTCCGGCGCGCGTCGAGGAGGTCCACCACGCCAAGGAGGAGGGCATCCGCTTCCGCATGCTGACCAACCCCACCGCAGTCCTCGGCGACGAAAAAGGCTGGGTGACGGGCCTGCGGTGCGTGGAGATGGAGCTGGGCGAACCCGACGAAAGCGGCCGCCGCTCGCCGGTGGTGAAGGAGGGCTCGGAGTTCGAAATCGAATGCGACGTGGTGATCATGGCGCTGGGAACCTCGCCCAATCCGCTGCTGGCCGCCACGACCGCCGGTCTGGAAACCACCCACCGCGGCTGCATCACGGCCGACGAGCGCGGCGCGACGACCCGTCCGGGCGTCTTCGCAGGCGGCGACGCCGTGACGGGCGCCGCGACGGTCATCCTGGCCATGGGAGCGGGACGCACCGCGGCCAAAGCCATCGACGAATATGTAAAATCACGTGCAAACGGCACACATTAAGCGAGAGTTCCGTATATTAGCTGCAACATGCAAATCCGATAAATCCGACACCATGAACAACATCAAATCCCTGATCGCCGCACTGGCTTTCGCCGGCCTGACGGCCTGCGCCGACAACAGCCCCAAAACCTTCTCGGGATTCATCACCGACGCCTCGATGAACACCGTCACCGTCCGTGCACTGACCGACGAGAGCACCTGCACCTTCGCGACCACGGCCGCCGACAAGAGCGACGCCAACGGCCTGCTGCTCGGCGCCCCCGTCACCGTAGACTACACGGGCAAGCTGAAGGACGGCGCCGCCGCCACGAAGATTGCGACCGATCCCACCTACGCCGAAGCCGTCGGCAAATGGACGATGCCCGACCCGATTGCTCCCGAAGGCGTCATGGGCGTCGAGATCATGGTCGAAGGCGCAGCCAGGTCGATCAACATGGCGACGCTGGTCTACACCTCGTGGGAGCTTCAGGGCGAGGCGGACAAAATCCTGCTCAAGGGCCAGAGCCTCGGCAACGGCCAGACCATCGACTTCACCCAGACGGGCATGATCGCCAAAACGGCCGACGGGAACTACACCCTCACGATCGAGGGCACGGGCACGGTCTACACCAAGGCCAGGCAGTAAACAGCTTTTCCGCCCCGAAAAACCAGCGCCTCCGGACTTCCGGGGGCGCTTTCGTTTCCGGGAGGGTCCGGCGTCCGTTTTTCCCCGAAAATAGCGGCTCCGACGCTTGCTAAATCCGTGCTAAATGCGTAAATTTGTGGCTACTAACCCGTTTATCCGAACCATGAACAAAATTCTGACGGGAGCCTTGCTGCTCCTCTTTTCCTCCAGCGCCGCGGCGCAGACTCCCCGCGACTCGATTGCATTCGCCACCGCCCAATGGCGCACGGCCGATCTCGGCGGCGGCGCCGAATGCCGCTACGCCCAGATCGACATGTTCGGGTCGCGGCAGAGCATCTCCGTCGCCACCTACCCCGGACGCAGGTTCACCACCTCGATCGTCCACCTCGACCGCAGGGCCGAGTCCACGAGCGATCTGGGGAAGGCCGCCGGCGCGGAGATCGCCGTCAACGGCAGCTACTTCAACGTCAAAACCTTCGAACCGGTCACCTTCGTCCTGCTCGACAGGAAGATCGTGGGACGCACCACCCCCGAGGAGGCATTCCGCACCAACGGCGTCATCGCCTTCAAGGACCGCAAGGGCCGCCGGATGGAGATCTTCCCGTGCGACACGACGCAGTATGCCGACGTGGCGCGCCGCTACCGCTCGGCGCTGGCCGCAGGCCCGGTGCTGATCGACGGCGGCAAGGTGGTCGAATACACCTCCGGGAGCAGTTTCTACACGCGCCGCCATCCCCGGACGCTGATCGGCAAACGGGCCGACGGCACGGTGGTGATGGCCGTGATCGACGGGCGTTTCAAAGGCCAGGGCGACGGCGCGACCATCGCCGAAACAGCCTACATCGCACGCCAGTTAGGTCTTACCGAGGCGCTGAACCTCGACGGCGGCGGCTCCTCGACGCTCTGGACGGCGCAGGAAGGCGTCCTCAACCATCCCTACGACAACCGCCGCTTCGACCACGAGGGCGAGCGCGGGGTCCCCAACTGCATCGTGGTCCGCAGGTGACCGGCCAGCGGCCCTGAATCAAAGAACGCGGTTTGATGAAGTTGCATCAAACCGCGTTCTCATTTAACCCGACCGTCCTTATTGCTTCGACTGCACGTACTGTTCGTACAACCGGTCGTAACAAGCCTTCAACTGCGGGAACTCCGCCTTCTTCACCTCGTACATGAAGACGCCCCGGTAGTGCGCATCCTCGTACAGGGCCTTCAGGATCGCCGTCCAGTCGTTGTCGCCCCGGCCCTGGCCCGGCAGTTCGTGACACTCGTTGCGGCCGTCGCCGTCGCTGACGTGAATCGTCCTCACCCGGCGTCCGAGCGCACTGATCAGCAGTTCGGGATTGTCGATGTGGTTGGTGTCGACCGCAGCGTCCACCTCCCGGGGCACGAGCGACATGATGTGCAGCACCTCTTCGACCGTACGGCCCAGCGGGCGTTCGTAGTTCCCGTCCTTGACCAGTTCGTAGCCCAGCATGTTCTCGATCACCACCCGGGCGCCGATCTTCTTCGCATCGGGAAGCAGCTCCCCGACCGAGCGCACCAGCTGCGCGATCCGCGCGTCGCGCTCCCCGTGCCCGAGATACCAGCTCGGGTGGAACAGCACGATCCGCGGCGACAGGATCTTGCAGAAGCGCAGCACGCGGCGGTGCAGTTCGACACTCCGCTGCCGCACGGCCTCGTCCGTCTGCGAGAGGTCGATCTCGCGGCCGAAAGGCATGTGCACCGACCAGATTTCGATTCCGGCGCGCTTGAGGTCGCGCTTCAGCTGACGGCAGCGCGCCTCGATCTGCCGATCGTCGGTCATCTCCTTGTTCAGGAACAACGTCGACGCGCTGATCTCGATGGCGTCGATGCCAGCCCTCTTCGCCTCGGCGAAGGTTTCGTAGGTCCAGTTCGTCACCGGGCCGAAAATCCCGGACGAGGAACCCACCTTCAGCCGCGGCGGCTGCCCGGCAAACACCGGGATTGTGCATAGGACTGCAAGCAGCAGCAGTCCGGTTCTGTAAAGTTTCATAACTGTAAAGATCATAAAAAAGTCGGGCCGATGCAAAACCGCACCTCCTTGCGGGGGGGGGCGGCCGGACGCCGCGACAGATAAAAGGGGCGTTACGACCCCAAAGATACAAAAAAAGGGGCGCACCGATGAAAGCACGCCCCCTGTGAACAGATTTATTTCACGACGGCTCCGATCACCGTCTTGCCCGTGCGCGAAGCGCCGGTCTGGTCGATGGCGCTGACCGCCTCGCCGAAGGCCGGATCGAGCGTCTCGCCCAGGATCTTCAGCTCCGAAGCGGACATGCCGTACTGGCGCGCCGGATTCGCGTCGCCGAGCAGCACGCAGGTCTTCGTCGCACCGCCGTTGTCGCCCAGCGGGCTGAGCATCGAGGCAGGATCGAACGCCGCGCCTGCGACAGCCATACCGTCGGCATTGTAGACCGTGCCTCCGATAATGGAGTTGGCGACCTTGTAGCTGGCGTCCTTGAACCAGGCGACATCGTCAGCCGCGCCGTCCGTCGTATTGCCCGAGATCAGCGTATTGTAGACCTCGATGGCCCCTCCGACGGCAGCCTGCTGCAATCCCGCACCGTTTCCGGCCGTCACCGTCGTGTTGCCGGCAATCGTACAGCTGACGATCACCGCCTTGCTCGGCTTGGCCGCCTTGCCGTAGACCGCGATACCGCCGCCCTTTCCGGAATGGTTGCCGCAGACCGTCGAATTGACGATCACCAGGTTGCCGTTTTCGCGGACGTAGATACCGCCGCCGTTTAGGGTCGCATGCTCGGGATTGACGCTGTTGCCCGAAATCGTGGTGTTGCTGATCAGCACATTGGTCTTGCCGCCCGTGTCGCCGAAGACGTAGATACAGGGAGCTACGCCCGACGCCTTGTTGTTGCTGAACGTACAGTTGTTGATCCGCAGCAGTTTGGCTCCGTCGGCCCACAGGCCGCCGCAGTTGTACGTCGTCGTCGACTTGGTCGCATTGTCGGCAACCACGCAGTTGTCGAACAACGCCTCGGCTCCGGCGTCGACACGGATGGCGCCCATGCGGATGTCCGTATTGTCGACGATCTTGCAGTTGAGGATGTCCACCGTCGCGTTGCCGATGAAAATGCCCGCGCCGTAACTCTGGTAGAACTTCACGCCGCCTATCGTCGTGCTGCCCACCGTACTGAACTGCGACGAACCGTTCTTGATCGTGAATCCGTCGAGCGAAGCCTTCATGCCGTTCATCTTGGCCGCCGTCACCGCAACCACGTGGCATACGGCGTGGTCGCCGTCCAGAATCGTCTCGTTCGCCACGGGATCAGCCACGGCGCCCTCGGCCGCATCGGCCGGATAGCCGCCGATCATCGAGAAGTTGCTGTGGATTTCGAACGTGTTGTCCAGCGCGGTCTTCATGCCCGTCAGCGGAACCGAAGGCACGTAGGAACCCGCAGCCACATGGATCACATCGCCGTTCATCGCCTGGTCGATCGCGTTGGCCAGCGTGGTCGCCGTCTCCCATGTCAGGCCGTCCTTGTCGGCCGAGCCGTCGGTCTTGACATAGTAGTGCGTCGCCAGGTCCGAAGCGCTCGCAGCGGCCTGCGTCACGGGCAGCGTGACGTTCTCGCCCTTGATGACATAGGCCGAGATCGTCGCCGTGCGTTCGTCGAGCGTACGGTTTGCGGCCACGGTCACCGTGATCGTGGCGTCGCCCTGTCCGTACGACGGATCGAACGACACCCAGTCCTTGTCGCATTCGATGCGCCACGGAAGGTTCGATTTGATCGAAAGTTCGTAGTCCTTGGTGGCCTTCTCCGCGGTGATGCTCGTCTCCACGAACGACAGTTCGGGCGTCTCGGGAGTAAAGGCCGTATCGTCGCTAAAATCCTGGCAGGCTCCCAGCGCCGCGCATGCGGCCGTCAGGAGCAGGTATTGAAATATCGTTTTCATCGGTTCCGTCTTTTATTGTTCAACAATCGCCAATCCGGTCGCCACCTTGCGCATGACCCCGCCCTGGTCGGTCGGCCAGTTCAGCAGTTTGAGTTCGCCCTCCGCGCCGTCGCGAGCGATGAAGGTCGACGAGCCGCCGCCGTCGAGGTTGAGCGCGTCGCTGGCTCCGCAGGCCGACATCAGGTTCATCAGGTCCAGCAGGTCGGCGCCGTTCGAATAGTAGAAGTTACGGCCGTCGACCACCATCAGGTAGACCTCCTTGCCGTCCTGCGACACGCCGATCGCCGTACGCGGTTCCATCTTCGCCACCGGCATCGTGTTGCCGCTCTGGTCCAGCTGCTCGCCGTTCTTGAGCAGCAGCGTGCCGAGGCCGCAGACTGCTTCGCGGACGATGTCCTTGTGAAGAGCGTACTCCTCCTCCGTGAAGCAGCAGGCCTCGTTGTCCTTCGTGATCACGAAGACGTTGCAGTCCGTACGGCTGAACGAAGTCTTCACCGCCACGCCGTCGCGGTAACATACGCCGTAGGGGATGTAGGTCGTATTGAAGAAGTCGGCGTTCGTGCCGCCCAAGACCTTCTTCCCGTTCTTCTGCATCGCTTCGAGCTGCTTCATAATCGTCTGGCCGGTGCCCACCTGGTTCTTGTCGTCGGCGAGCGTCGTGCGCAGGGTGATTTTGTCGCTCAGGGCGATCTTGAACAGGAACAGCTGCATGGCCAGTCCGTCGTCGGCCAGAAATGCCATCTCCAGCACGTCCACGCCGTCGGCCAGGTTGTAGGTCCTGTCGCTCTTCACGTGAGCCACATACCCGTTCGATCCGTCGACGATGCTCTGTCCCCAGGCCGTCTGGGCGGTCGTGTCGAACTTGGCGTATTCGTCGAAAGCATTCGAATTGTCGCACGCAGCAAGCAGCCACACGCACAACAGCATTCCGATCATATATCTGTATGTTTTCATCGTTTTATCGTTTTATGCATATTGGACAATCCCGCTAATAACCCGGATTATTCGGTTTGAGGTTCGGATTGTAAAGCAACTCCCGGCTCGGAAGCGGCATCAGGCACTGGTAGTCCTTCGTGCCGAGCGTCTGCGTAGCCTTTCCGGTCCGCACGAGGTCGTACCAGCGGAAACCCTCGGCGAGGAACTCCAGACGGCGCTCCTGAAGCACCGCGTCGAGAAAATCGGCTTCGTTCCCCGGACTCACCCTGTCGAGGCCGCGCTTTTCCCGCAGTTCGTTGAGACGATCCAGACCTCCGTTCAACCCCTGCGCCTCGGCGCTGATCAGGTACATTTCGGCCAGACGCGAAATCACCACGGGGTCCGACCCGGTCTGCCCGCTGGGGTATTTGTTGACGAAGTTCAGGTTGTCGAGCGTGGTGATCGACACCTCCTTGCGCAGGTCGTTGTCGGCGTACATCGTCATCACGTCGCCCGCGGGACGGTAGTTGTAACTGCCCTTGTTGGGGTGGTTGTAGGAGTAGAACTGGTTGGAAATCTTGATCGACGAACCGTCCTCGGTCAGGCACGAGAAGGCGAAGATCACCTCCTTGTTGGCCTTCGAGCGGAAAATCTTGTCGAAGTCGTCGAGTGCGTAGTTCGGATTGGCGATCAGGCTCTCGGCCAACTCCTTGGCCTCTCCCTTCTTGCCCAGATAGAGTTTCACGCGCGCTTTCAGGGCCGTCACGGCGGCGGGCGACACGTAGTAGAAACTGTCGGCGCTCAACCCGTTCAGGAAGCCCGAAGCCGCGTCGAGGTCCTCCTCGACCAGTTCCCAGGCCATCGAGGCCGGGTCGCGCGAAACCTTGGCCTGGGTGTTCTGCCGCAGGACGGGCACGTCGCCGAAGCGGGTCACCAGACAGAGGTAAATATACGCCCGGAAATAGCGGCACTCGCCCAGCACCCGGTTCCGCGTGGGGCTGTCGGCCAGCCCCTCGGCGATCGACATGACGTTGTTCACCTGCAAAAGCGCCTTGTAGTAGCCGTTCCACTGGCTGCTGACAAACGTATGCAGCGCATTGGAAAGCGAGTTGATCAGGTCGATCGGGCGGCCCGTGCTGGTCATCAGCTCACCGCCGAAGAGGTCGAACGCGATGTAGGAGTAGTAGGTAGGTCCCTCCTGAACCTTATTGTACATTCCGATGCGCAGCGCCTCGATGTCGTCGGAGCCGACCACCGTCGGGGAGACCGCCGAATGCGGCTCGATGTCGAGCATGCCGCTGCAAGCACCCATCAGGGGCAGCAGGGCAAACAAGATGATTTTATGCAACGATTTCATGATTGTCGGATTTAGAAAGTGATGTTTACGCCTAACTTGAAGATGCGCGGCTGGGGAACGCCGTCGTTATCCTCGCCGTAGAAGCGCGGATCGAGATTGACGCTCGTCTCGGGGTCCCAGCCGGGATAGCGCGAGCAGAGGAAGACGTTGTCGCCCTGGGCATAGACCCGGAGTCCCTTGAGGTGGATTTTCGAAACCAGCCGCTGCGGGAAGGTGTATCCCAGCGTCACCGAGCGCAGGCGGATGAACGAACCGTCGGTCAGGTACATCGTCGAGTTCTTGCCGTTCCAGCCGCTGTACGAGTAGATCGCGCGCGGGTATTTGTCCGACGTGCCGGGTCCCGTCCAGCGGTTGTCGGCATAGGCTTTCAGCAGCGAGCGGGTATGGCCGGGCTTGGAGCCGGGGATCATCCACGACGCATACACGTCGTTTCCGTAGCTGTACGTAAAGAAGAGGCTCAATTCCAGCCCTTTGTACTTGAAGGTGTTGTTCCAGCCGCCCGAGAATTTGGGGTTGGGGTTGCCCGTGACGATACGGTCGTCGTCCGTGATGTTCCCGTCGCCGTTGCGGTCCCAGTACTTGACGTCGCCGGCGCGCACGCCCTTGTCGTAGAGCGCCTGCGGCACCTCGCCGTCGTACTGGTAGATGCCGTCCGTGCGGAAGATGTACCACGAACCCACCGTCCGGCCGAGTTTCAGCGCGCGGTTGGCGCCGATCGACAGCAGGTCGTCTTCGAGCAGCGACGTCAGCTTGTTGACATTGCGGGCGATGTTGAACGACGAACTCCACAGCACCTTGCCCAGATTGAGGTGGGTGTTGATCGTGAACTCGACACCCTTGTTGCGCATCGACCCGATGTTGCTCAGGATCGAGGTCTCGCCCGTCGTGGCGTGCACGGGCTTCGAGTAGAGCAGGTTGTTCGTGTTCTTCAGGTAAACGTCGGCGATCATGTTGATCTTGCCGCCCAGGAAGCTCAAGTCGAATCCGGCGTTGTACTGGTCGGCGGTCTCCCACGTCAGACGGTCGTTGCCGCTCGACGAAATGGCGATGCCGCTCTGGCCGCCGTAGTTGACGCCGCCGCTGATCAGGGCCTGCCAGCCGTAGTTGCTGATTCCGTCCTGGTTACCCGTGCGGCCGTAGCTGGCGCGGATCTTCAGGTCGGTCTTCTCGGCGTTCCAGAACGACTCGTTCGAGACGTTCCAGCCGACCGACACCGAGGGGAACCAGCCCCAGCGGCAGTCGGGCGCGAAGCGCGACGAACCGTCGGTACGGATCGTGGCATTGACCACGTAACGGTCCTTGTAGGCGAGGCTCAAACGGGCGAAATAGGATTCGATGGCATATTCCGACAGTCCGGCGCTGGCATCGACGATGTTGGCGGCCACGCTCGCCACGTCGAACGCCGGCGAGGGATAGTTCTGCGCATCAATGTACGACGTGCGGCTCCTGGTCTTGAGGAACGAGTGACCCACCATGGCCCCGAGTTCGAAATCTTCGCCGATCTTGCGGTTATAGTTGGCGTAGAGGTCGATCGTGTTGGTCATCACGAACCGGTTCCGGTCCAGGATGCGGCCCTTGTCGGCGGCATAGGGGTGGTTCTGATTGTAATAGATGTAGTCATAGGTGTAGGCCGAGTCATTGTTGTACGACGCCCTGACCGTCAGGCCCTTGATGATCTGCGCCTCGGCCCAGAACGAACCGATGAAGCGGTAGTTGTCCGTATAGGAGGTCTCCTCGGAGAGAATCTGCACGGCATTGTGCAGCAGCAGTTCGTCGGTTCCGCCCGTGTAATAGCCGCCGTTGGGTTTGTAGGGACGGTCGAAGGGACGCTGCTGCACGGCGCGTCCGATGATCGTCGATCCGAGATCGGCTCCCGGGATACGGTTGTTGTGCAGGTAGTTGCCGCTGATGTTGGCGCCCACCTTCAGCCATTTGAACATTTCGTGGTTGATGTTCGACTTGAGGTTGACCTTCGAGATGTCGTTCGTCTTGATGACGCCCTCCTGGTAGTTGTAGCTGCCCGAAAGGTAGTATTTGGTCTTGGCGTTGCCGCCCGAAAACGACAGGTCGAGGTAGTGCGACTGCCCGAGCCGGGTGATCAGGTCGAGCCAGTCGGTGTCGGGCATGTCTCCGTAGGGATTGCGGATGGGCTTGACATATCCCGAGCTGTTGACCGTGAAGCCGTTCTGGCGGTTGTAGTTGTCGACGCCCTCGTTGAAGACCTCGACGTACTGCTTCGAACCGACGTATTCGCGGCGCCCGGTGTTGGGAAACTGCGTGATGCTGAAGCCGTAGTTGACCTTGACCTCCGATTTGCCCTCGCGGCCCTGCTTGGTGGTGATCAGCACGACGCCGTTGGTGGCGCGCGAGCCGTAGATCGCGGCCGAAGCGGCGTCCTTCAGCACCTCGATCGACTCGATGTCCGTGAGGTTGAGCGTCGCCAGCGAACTCATGTTCTCGCCGAACGAATAGAGCGACGCCGAGTTGTTCGACAGCGGAATGCCGTCGATCACGTAAAGCGGCTCGTTGCTGGCGCTGAGCGACGACGAACCGCGGATGCTCATCTTCTCGGCCGAGCCGAGGTTACCCGAACTGGTCGAGATCGACACGCCGGCGATGCGGCCCTGAAGGAGTTCCGAGGGCGACATCACGCTGCGCATGTTCTCCTCGGTGGGCTTGAACTGGCTGATGGCGTTGGTCACCAGGCTGCGGCGCTGCGTGCCGTAACCGACCACGACCACCTCGTCGAGGGCCATGTTGTCGTTTTCGAGCCGGACCTCATAGAACCGTGCCGGATCGTCCACCGCAACCTCCCTGGTCTTCAGGCCGAGGTAGGAGACGATCAGGCGGACATCCGTGCGCGCCCCGATCCGTACGGAGAACGAGCCGTCGAGGTCGGTGGTGGCGCCGATCGTCGTGCCGTCGACGATCACCGTGGCGCCGGTGATCGGATTCCCGGCGCTGTCTTTCACGACGCCCTTCACGACGGCATTGACCGAAGCGCGGGCCGCGGCGTCCCGCTTCGCGGGGACGGACATGATGGCGATCATCTTGCCCTCGACGCTGCTCACGACGTTCTGTCCGGCGAACATCTTCCCGACGACCGCGCCGATCTCCTCGTTTTTGACATCGAGGGTGATCTTCTTGTTCACATCGGCATCCTTCGTCTTGATGACGAACGAGTAGCCGTAATCCTTTTGCAGGCGTTCGATCGCCGCCTTGACGGTCGCATTGCGGACCGACAGGCTCACCTTCTGGGCCGAGGCCGCGGAGGCCTGGAACAGGAAGCACAGAAGTGCGGCAAGCGTGATCAAACTTTTGACGGAAGGTAAAAGTTTATTCATTACGTTAAGATTTGAAGTTTTGAGAAATAGGTCATTAAAGATTCCGTTCGTTCTGTGTACTACATGATATGGTTATTTTAGGGGTGGCGATATGTAATATACCTCGGCTTCCCTGCGCACCGAGAAAAGGCGATCCTTGTTGAGCGCATCGAGGATTTCGTCGAGCGACTCCTCGTTGACGAACGAGGCGTAGTAGGTCTCGTCGCACAGCGATTTGTCCGTGACGACGATCTCGACGGCGAAGTGGCGGCGCAGGTCGGCGACGATGTCGCCCAGGGTCTGCTCCACGAAGAAGAAGTTGTCGTTGTCGATCCAGTTCGCATAGGAATCGGGATCGAAATTGAGGAAGTCGATGTGATTGTTGGTCTTGTTGAAACGGAGGATGTCTCCGGGCGCGAGGGTGAGTTTCCCGTTCATCTTCGACGCCTTGATGCCTACCGACACCTTGCCGCGCACCAGACTCACCTCCGACTTGGCGTCCTCCTGGTAGGATTTGAGGTTGAACTGCGTGCCGAGCACCTTCACCTCCAGCCGGTCGGCGGAGACGATGAACGGGCGGTCCTCGTCGCGGCGGACGTCGGCGAACATCTCGCCCGACAGGTAGACCTGCCTCATCGAGCGGTTGAACTGCTTGGGATAGATGAGTTTCGTACCGGCGTTGAGCCACACGTGCGTGCTGTCGGGCAGCACGATCTCGCGGCGCTCGCCCATGCCGGCATAGACCTCCACCCACTCGCGCGGGGTGTTGGCCTGATGCCTGTAATGGAGCGCCAGAACGACGGCGGCAACGGCGGCGGCGTATTCGATTATACGGAGG
>ERZ773216.3023-NODE-3023-length-14692-cov-4.758762_pt1 | contig 14692 bp, 7 predicted proteins | sample MGYA00511259_ERZ773216 | MGnify/ENA primary metagenome ERZ773216 (study PRJEB29015, sample SAMEA2737764) | human gut metagenome | biome: human gut; feature: human-associated habitat; material: faeces | place: China | collected 2012 ... | reverse complement strand
TGCCACTGCATCGTACGTGAAGGTTTTGATTCTTTGCCGGAAAGCACAGAAGAAGAAGACGACATGCTGGATAAAGCCTGGGGACTGGAGCCGGAAAGCCGTTTAAGCTGCCAGGCGCGCGTTACCGACGAAGATTTAGTGGTCGAAATCCCGCGTTACACTATCAACCATGCGCGTGAGCATTAACAGAGGTTAGTATGGGACTTAAGTGGACCGATAGCCGCGAAATTGGCGAAGCACTGTACGATGCGTATCCCGATCTTGATCCGAAAACGGTTCGATTCACCGATATGCATCAGTGGATTTGCGATCTGGAAGATTTCGACGACGACCCGCAGGCATCCAACGAGAAAATCCTCGAAGCGATTTTGTTAGTCTGGCTGGACGAAGCCGAGTGAATGAACGGGCTGCCTGGGGGTAGCCCGTTTTGCTGTTAAACGAATAAGGATAACTAAAATGACAGAAGCGATGAAGATTACCCTCTCTACCCAACCTGCCGACGCGCGCTGGGGAGAAAAAGCAACTTACAGCATTAATAATGACGGCATTACCCTGCATTTGAACGGGGCAGACGATCTGGGGCTGATCCAGCGTGCGGCGCGCAAGATTGACGGTCTGGGCATCAAGCATGTTCAGTTAAGCGGTGAAGGCTGGGATGCGGATCGCTGCTGGGCATTCTGGCAAGGTTACAAAGCCCCGAAAGGCACACGTAAAGTGGAGTGGCCGGATCTGGACGATGCCCAGCGCCAGGAACTGGATAACCGCCTGATGATCATCGACTGGGTGCGTGACACCATCAACGCACCGGCGGAAGAACTGGGGCCATCGCAACTGGCACAGCGTGCTGTTGATCTGATCAGCAACGTCGCGGGCGATCGTGTGACTTATCGGATCACCAAAGGCGAAGATCTGCGTGATCAAGGTTATATGGGGCTGCACACGGTCGGGCGCGGTTCAGAACGTTCCCCGGTATTGCTGGCGCTGGATTACAACCCAACAGGCGATAAAGAAGCGCCAGTGTACGCGTGCCTGGTTGGTAAAGGCATCACCTTTGATTCCGGCGGCTACAGTATCAAACAGACCGCATTTATGGACTCGATGAAGTCGGACATGGGCGGCGCGGCAACGGTTACCGGGGCGCTGGCATTTGCCATTACGCGCGGACTGAACAAGCGCGTGAAGCTGTTCCTCTGCTGTGCGGATAACCTGATCAGCGGCAATGCGCTCAAGCTGGGCGATATCATTACCTATCGCAACGGTAAAAAAGTTGAAGTGATGAACACCGATGCGGAAGGGCGTCTGGTGCTGGCCGATGGCCTGATTGATGCCAGTGCGCAGAAACCGGAACTGATCATTGATGCGGCGACCCTCACCGGGGCGGCGAAAACTGCGCTGGGTAATGATTATCACGCGCTGTTCAGTTTTGACGATGCGCTTGCCGGTCGTTTGCTGGCGAGTGCCTCACAAGAGAACGAACCATTCTGGCGTCTGCCGCTGGCGGAGTTCCACCGCAGCCAGCTGCCGTCTAACTTTGCCGAACTGAACAATACCGGAAGCGCGGCGTATCCGGCAGGTGCAAGCACGGCGGCGGGCTTCCTGTCGCACTTTGTTGAGAACTATCAGCAAGGCTGGCTGCATATCGACTGCTCGGCGACTTACCGTAAAGCGCCGGTTGAACAGTGGTCTGCGGGCGCGACCGGGCTGGGTGTGCGCACGATTGCTAATCTGTTAACGGCGTAAACAAATATGCCGGATGCGGTGTAAACGCCTTATCCGGCCTACAAATTCTGCAAATTCAACAAATTGCGAATCCCTTGTAGGCCTGATAAGCGTAGCGCATCAGGCATTTGCGCCCCGAACGTTGAATGAATTGTGGTTCTTATGTCCGAAACAAAAAACGAACTTGAAGACCTGCTGGAAAAAGCAGCAACCGAACCGGCGCACCGCCCGGCCTTTTTCCGTACTCTACTGGAATCCACCGTATGGGTACCTGGTACGGCGGCGCAGGGCGAGGCTGTGGTTGAAGATAGTGCGCTTGATTTACAGCACTGGGAAAAAGAAGACGGCACCAGCGTCATTCCTTTTTTCACCTCGTTAGAAGCGCTTCAACAGGCGGTTGAAGACGAACAGGCATTTGTCGTAATGCCCGTTCGCACATTGTTTGAGATGACCCTTGGCGAAACGCTCTTCCTTAATGCCAAACTGCCAACCGGTAAAGAATTTATGCCGCGTGAAATCAGTTTGCTGATTGGTGAAGAAGGGAATCCGCTGAGCAGTCAGGAAGTACTGGAAGGCGGTGAATCGCTGATATTATCGGAGGTCGCAGAGCCGCCAGCGCAAATGATTGATTCACTTACCACCTTATTTAAAACCATTAAGCCGGTGAAGCGTGCTTTTATTTGTTCAATTAAAGAGAACGAAGAGGCACAGCCTAATTTACTTATTGGCATTGAAGCCGATGGTGATATCGAAGAAATTATTCAGGTGGCGGGAAGTGTAGCGACCGATACATTACCTGGTGATGAACCCATCGATATTTGTCAGGTGAAAAAAGGGGAAAAAGGAGTTAGCCACTTTATTACCGAACATATTGCGCCATTCTATGAACGTCGCTGGGGTGGTTTTTTGCGTGACTTTAAACAGAACCGGATAATCTAAAATATGCCGCCCCAAAGGGCGGCATTCGGGCTTACTTGCTGCTCTGAAGGTTGTTAACCACCAGTAAATTGTCGCCGGAGAGACTCCGGTTATTATTTACTTGGGAAAACAGCGCACCAGAAACAATAAGTACGATACAGAAGCACCGTATCTTCATTGTGCGGTCCATGCGAAGACCGCATCACGACAGCACCACTGGCGATATTGCCGCGATAGCAAGCGCTGAGACGCGCTTGCCCTAACGGTCGCGGAACATCCTTTCCTTAAGCCAGCGCCCGCTTGCGAGACGGCGGAAAGGGCCGCAGTGGATAATACACTAACAGAACAATAATAACTCTCTTTTGCTTGACAAAAAGAGAGTTACTGGCGAGTATTGTCTCCGCTGAGACGCGCTTGCATTACTACGGTAATACAACCTGCTGGAAAGGCCGCGAACCAGACCAGCAATAAAAAACCGCCAGATTCGGCGGTTTTTTATTGCCTGTATAAAGCTTATTTTACGGGCTCAATCGGTAAATCTGCTCGTGCGCCCCATTCACTCCATGCGCCGTCGTACAGTTTCACGTTTGTCACATCCAGCGTCGCAAGTGCCAACAAAACCACGGCTGCTGTTACACCAGAACCGCAGCTGACGATAATTGGTTTGTCGTAGCTGACACCGCGACCAAAAAATATCGCATCCAGTTCATCGGTCGTTTTTAGTTCGCCTTCGCGCACCAGTTCCGTCCACGGAACATTCAGTGCTCCGGGAATATGTCCGCGACGTAAACCTGGGCGAGGTTCATCAACTTCTGCGTTAAAACGTGTAGCCGGGCGGGCATCAATAATTTGCGCCGTATTTTCATGGCTTGCCAATAATACATCGGTTACTTTCACCACGGCTTCAGGATTAAACGCGGCGTTAAACTCTCCTTCCGGCAGCTCTACTGCACCTTCTTCTAACAGCAGATCATCGCGCTGCCAGCCTGCAAGTCCACCCCCCAGAATCGACACTTTCTCTACACCAAAGGTGCGCAGCATCCACCATGCTCGTGGGGCTGAGAAAAGATTACCTTCGTCATAGACAATCAGGTGCTTATCCTGGTTAACGCCTAATTCACGCATCGCCACGGCGAACGTTTCCGGGCGCGGCAGCATGTGCGGAAGCGGGGAAGTGTGATCAGAAAGCGCTTCGATATCAAAAAACACTGCGCCGGGAATATGTCCATTCAGATACTCCTGAGCAACGTTACGATCTTCCTGTCCAGGCGACGCCATGCGGGCATCGATAATCTGAATTTCCGGGTCATCAATATGTTCGGCGAGCCAGTCGGCTCCTACAAACCATGTCGTGGACATAGGCATCTCCATTTTTGCCGGGGTTAGGCTAAATTGTCGGATGTTTAGTGAAAAGCGACAAGCGAAAGAGGCTGATTTGGCTGTCTGAGCCACAATTCTCACTAAAATTCGGATTGTATGGGCGTGATACTGAATTACATAACGTAAATTCTCACGCATAATAATTATTCGACGTTGCTAACGGGCCATTGTGGCAGGGATGAAAAATGAAAAAGTTACGCGTAGCCGCCTGCATGCTAATGCTGGCGCTGGCAGGGTGCGACAACAACGATAACGCGCCAACAGCGGTGAAAAAAGATGCGCCTTCTGAAGTTACTAAAGCGGCCTCTTCAGAAAACGTGAGTTCAGCAAAACTTTCCGCGCCAGAGCGACAAAAACTGGCCCAACAGAGTGCCGGTAAGGTGCTGACATTGCTGGATCTCTCTGAAGTCCAACTTGATGGTGCAGCCACGCTGGTGCTGACGTTCTCCATCCCTCTCGACCCGGATCAGGATTTCTCACGCGTTATTCATGTCGTCGATAAAAAAAGCGGCAAAGTGGATGGTGCCTGGGAGCTGTCAGATAATCTTAAAGAGCTGCGTTTACGCCACCTCGAACCGAAACGTGATTTGATCGTTACTATTGGCAAGGAGGTCAAAGCACTCAACAACGCAACCTTCAGTAAAGATTACGAAAAAACTATAACTACCCGAGATATCCAACCCAGCGTCGGTTTTGCCAGCCGTGGTTCGCTGCTGCCTGGCAAAGTCGTTGAAGGGCTGCCGGTAATGGCGCTCAACGTTAATAATGTCGATGTTAACTTCTTCCGCGTTAAGCCAGAATCTCTGCCAGCATTCATTAGCCAATGGGAATACCGCAATTCGCTGGCGAACTGGCAGTCTGACAAACTGCTGCAGATGGCGGATCTGGTTTATACCGGACGGTTTGATCTCAATTCTGCGCGTAACACCCGTGAAAAATTATTGCTGCCGCTGGGCGATATCAAACCGCTTCAGCAGGCGGGCGTGTATCTGGCTGTGATGAATCAGGCTGGACGTTACGATTACAGTAATCCCGCGACGCTGTTTACGTTAAGTGATATCGGCGTTTCAGCTCACCGTTATCACAATCGTCTGGATATCTTTACCCAAAGCCTGGAAAACGGCGCGGCCCAGCAAGGAGTTGAAGTCTCATTATTAAATGAGAAAGGGCAGACTCTGACTCAGGCAACCAGTGATGCCCAGGGGCATGTGCAGCTGGAAAATGATAAAAACGCGGCATTACTGTTGGCGCGTAAAGACGGTCAGACAACGCTACTCGATTTAAAACTTCCGGCGCTGGACTTAGCAGAATTTAACATTGCTGGCGCGCCAGGCTATAGCAAACAGTTTTTCATGTTTGGCCCGCGCGATCTTTATCGCCCTGGTGAAACAGTCATCCTCAATGGTTTATTGCGTGATGCAGATGGTAAAGCATTGCCCGATCAACCCATCAAGTTAGACGTGATTAAACCCGACGGGCAGGTACTCAGGAGCGTCGTTAGTCAGCCGGAGAATGGCCTCTACCACTTTACCTGGCCACTCGATAGCAATGCGGCAACCGGTATGTGGCATATTCGCGCTAACACGGGCGATAACCAGTATCGGATGTGGGATTTCCACGTCGAAGATTTTATGCCAGAGCGCATGGCGCTGAATCTGACCGGTGAGAAAACCCCGCTAACGCCGAAAGATGAAGTGAGATTCTCCGTGGTGGGGTACTACCTGTATGGTGCGCCTGCTAATGGTAATACTTTGCAAGGGCAACTTTTCCTGCGCCCACTGCGTGAAGCTGTGTCAGCCTTACCTGGTTTCGAATTCGGCGATATAGCTGCCGAAAATCTTTCCCGCACGCTGGATGAAGTTCAGTTGACGCTGGATGATAAAGGGCGTGGCGAAGTTTCTACAGAAAGCCAGTGGAAGGAAACGCATTCCCCATTACAGGTTATTTTCCAGGGTAGTTTGTTGGAATCGGGCGGTCGCCCGGTGACGCGCCGCGCTGAGCAGGCTATCTGGCCTGCTGATGCATTGCCGGGGATCCGTCCGCAGTTCGCCTCGAAATCGGTTTACGATTATCGCACCGACAGCACGGTGAAACAGCCCATTGTTGATGAAGGCAGTAACGCCGCTTTTGACATCGTTTATAGCGATGCGCAAGGCGTGAAAAAAGCCGTGTCGGGCTTGCAGGTGCGCCTGATTCGCGAACGCCGCGATTACTACTGGAACTGGTCGGAATATGAAGGCTGGCAGTCACAGTTTGAGCAAAAAGATCTGATCGAAAATGAACAAACTCTGGATCTGAAAGCGGACGAAACCGGTAAGGTCAGTTTCCCGGTAGAGTGGGGCGCTTATCGTCTGGAAGTTAAAGCGCCGAATGAAGCGGTCAGTAGTGTTCGTTTCTGGGCTGGCTATAGCTGGCAGGACAACAGCGACGGTAGCGGCGCAGTGCGACCCGACCGTGTCACGCTGAAACTGGATAAAGCCAGTTATCGCCCTGGCGATACCATTAAGTTGCATATTGCCGCGCCAACGGCGGGTAAAGGTTATGCGATGGTCGAGTCCAGTGAAGGGCCGCTGTGGTGGCAAGAGATTGATGTTCCGGCTCAAGGGCTGGATCTGACGATTCCGGTCGATAAAACCTGGAATCGTCATGATTTGTATTTAAGTACGCTGGTGGTACGTCCTGGCGATAAATCTCGCTCCGCGACGCCAAAACGCGCGGTTGGTGTGTTGCATCTGCCGCTTGGCGATGAAAACCGTCGCCTCGATCTGGCGCTGGAAACACCAGCAAAAATGCGTCCCAATCAACCATTAACCGTGAAAATTAAAGCCAGCAATAAAAATGGTGAGATGCCAAAACAGGTGAATGTGCTGGTGTCTGCCGTTGATAGTGGTGTGCTGAATATTACTGACTACGTCACGCCAGATCCGTGGCAGGCGTTCTTTGGTCAGAAACGCTATGGCGCAGACATTTACGATATTTACGGTCAGGTTATTGAAGGTCAGGGGCGTCTGGCAGCTCTGCGTTTCGGTGGCGATGGTGATGAGCTGAAACGTGGTGGTAAACCGCCGGTCAATCACGTCAATATTGTCGCGCAGCAGGCGCTGCCGGTAACGCTCAACGAACAGGGCGAAGGCTCGGTTACACTGCCGATTGGCGATTTTAACGGTGAATTGCGCGTCATGGCGCAAGCCTGGACGGCAGATGACTTCGGTAGCAACGAAAGCAAAGTGATAGTTGCCGCACCGGTGATTGCTGAACTGAACATGCCGCGCTTTATGGCGAGTGGCGATACCTCGCGTCTGACGCTGGATATCACTAATCTTACCGATAAACCGCAAAAACTGAACGTTGCCCTGACCGCCAGTGGTTTGCTTGAACTGGTCAGCGATTCACCCGCAGCCGTTGAATTAGCGCCAGGTGTGCGTACTACGCTGTTTATCTCGGTGCGAGCATTGCCGGGTTATGGCGATGGAGAAATTCAGGCCACCATTAGCGGGTTAGCGTTACCGGGTGAAACCGTTGCCGATCAGCATAAGCAGTGGACAATCGGCGTCCGTCCGGCATTCCCGGCACAAACGGTCAATTACGGTACGGCGTTACAGCCTGGTGAGACATGGGCGATTCCGGCGGATGGATTGCAAAACTTCTCGCCTGTTACGCTGGAAGGGCAATTGTTGTTGAGCGGCAAACCACCGCTGAACATTGCACGTTATATCAAAGAGTTAAAAGCGTATCCGTACGGCTGTCTTGAGCAAACCGCCAGCGGCCTGTTCCCGTCACTTTATACCAATGCAGCCCAACTGCAGGCGTTGGGCATCAAAGGCGACAGTGATGAGAAACGCCGTGCATCGGTCGATATCGGCATTTCCCGTTTGCTGCAAATGCAACGTGATAACGGCGGCTTTGCGCTGTGGGATAAAAACGGTGACGAAGAGTACTGGCTGACGGCTTACGTGATGGATTTCCTAGTCCGCGCAGGCGAACAGGGTTACAGCGTGCCGACAGACGCCATTAACCGGGGTAATGAGCGTCTGCTGCGCTATTTACAAGATCCGGGCATGATGTCGATCCCGTACGCGGATAATCTCAAAGCCAGTAAATTCGCCGTTCAGTCTTACGCTGCGCTGGTGCTGGCCCGTCAGCAAAAAGCACCACTGGGTGCGCTGCGTGAAATCTGGGAGCATCGTGCAGATGCCGCTTCTGGTTTACCGCTGCTGCAACTTGGCGTTGCGCTGAAAACCATGGGTGATGCAACGCGTGGTGAAGAAGCGATTGTGCTGGCGCTGAAAACGCCGCGTAATAGTGATGAGCGGATATGGCTGGGTGATTACGGTAGTCCACTGCGCGACAACGCGTTAATGCTCTCCTTGCTGGAAGAAAATAAACTGCTACCCGATGAGCAGTACACTTTGCTGAACACACTTTCGCAGCAGGCGTTTGGTGAACGCTGGCTATCGACGCAGGAAAGTAACGCGTTGTTCCTGGCTGCCCGTACTCTTCAGGATTTACCGGGCAAATGGCAGGCGCAAACCACTTTCTCTGCTGAGCCGCTGACAGGCGAGAAAGCGCAAACCAGCAATCTGAATAGCGATCAACTTGCCACCTTGCAGGTGAGAAACAGTGGCGATCAGCCGTTATGGTTGCGTATGGATGCCAGCGGTTATCCGCAATCCGCACCTTTACCGGCGAGCAATGTGCTGCAAATTGAGCGTCATATTCTGGGTACTGACGGTAAGAGCAAATCGCTGGACTCGTTACGTAGCGGCGATCTGGTGCTGGTGTGGTTGCAGGTAAAAGCCAGTAACAGCGTGCCGGATGCGTTAGTCGTGGATCTGCTGCCTGCGGGTCTGGAACTGGAAAATCAGAATCTGGCGAACGGTAGCGCCAGCCTGGAGCAAAGTGGTGGCGAAGTGCAAAACTTACTGAACCAGATGCAGCAGGCGAGCATTAAGCACATTGAGTTCCGTGACGATCGCTTTGTGGCGGCGGTTGCCGTTGATGAATACCAACCGGTAACGCTGGTGTATCTGGCGCGGGCGGTGACGCCGGGAACGTATCAGGTACCGCAACCGATGGTGGAATCAATGTATGTTCCCCAATGGCGGGCGACCGGCGCGGCTGAAGATCTGCTGATTGTCCGACCGTAAATGCCTCGCTTGTTAACCAAACGCGGCTGCTGGATAACGCTGGCAGCTGCGCCATTTCTCCTTTTTCTTGCAGCGTGGGGAGCAGATAAACGCTGGCCTCTACCGCTGCATGAAGTCAATCCCGCACGAGTGGTCGTGGCGCAGGATGGTACGCCGCTATGGCGCTTCGCCGATGCTGACGGCATCTGGCGTTATCCGGTAACAATCGAAGATGTTTCTCCACGTTACCTTGAAGCGCTGATCAATTATGAAGATCGCTGGTTCTGGAAGCATCCGGGGGTGAATCCATTCTCGGTGGCGCGCGCAGCATGGCAAGATCTCACTTCGGGACGGGTTATTTCCGGTGGCAGCACGCTCACTATGCAGGTTGCTCGTCTGCTTGATCCTCACCCCAAAACATTTGGCGGCAAAATTCGCCAACTCTGGCGCGCGTTGCAACTGGAATGGCATCTGTCTAAGCGTGAAATTCTGACCTTGTATCTTAACCGTGCCCCGTTTGGCGGTACGTTGCAGGGGATTGGTGCGGCAAGTTGGGCTTACCTCGGGAAATCGCCTGCGAATTTAAGCTATTCCGAGGCGGCAATGCTGGCGGTTTTGCCGCAAGCGCCCAGCCGTCTTCGCCCGGATCGTTGGCCGGAGCGTGCCGAAGCCGCGCGTAATAAAGTGCTCGAACGGATGGCCGTGCAAGGTGTGTGGTCCCGTGAGCGGGTAAAAGAGTCAAGGGAAGAACCCATCTGGCTGGCACCCCGACAAATGCCGCAACTGGCACCGCTGTTTTCGCGCATGATGCTCGGTAAAAGCAAAAGCGACAAAATCGTTACTACGCTGGATGCCGGTCTTCAACGACGTCTGGAAGAACTGGCGCAAAACTGGAAAGGACGATTACCACCGCGCAGCTCACTGGCGATGATCGTGGTTGATCATACCGATATGCGTGTTCGCGGCTGGGTGGGTTCGGTTGATCTCAACGATGATTCACGCTTTGGTCATGTTGATATGGTCAATGCGATCCGATCGCCAGGATCGGTGCTCAAACCGTTTGTTTACGGTCTGGCGCTGGATGAAGGCTTGATCCACCCGGCATCGCTGTTGCAAGACGTCCCCCGACGCACCGGTGATTACCGACCTGGCAACTTTGACAGCGGTTTTCATGGCCCGATCAGCATGAGTGAGGCGCTGGTGCGATCGCTGAACTTACCTGCTGTGCAGGTGCTGGAAGCCTATGGACCGAAACGGTTTGCGGCAAAGTTACGCAATGTTGGATTGCCGTTATATTTGCCCAACGGTGCTGCGCCGAATCTTTCACTCATTCTCGGCGGCGCTGGTGCAAAACTGGAAGATATGGCGGCAGCGTATACCGCGTTTGCTCGCCACGGCAAGGCAGGCAAATTGCGCTTACAGCCTGACGATCCGCTGTTTGAACGGCCTTTAATGTCGTCGGGGGCTGCGTGGATCATTCGCCGGATTATGGCTGATGAAGCGCAACCCTTGCCGGATGGTGACTTGCCGCGCGTCGCCCCACTGGCATGGAAAACGGGCACCAGCTATGGCTATCGTGACGCCTGGGCGATTGGGGTTAACGCTCGCTATGTCATTGGGATCTGGACTGGCAGACCGGACGGCACGCCCGTTGTTGGTCAGTTTGGCTTTGCCAGTGCCGTACCGCTGTTGAATCAGGTTAATAATATCTTACTGTCGCGCAGTGTGAATTTGCCGGAAGACCCACGTCCTTACTCTGTAAGTCGTGGCGTTATCTGCTGGCCGGGCGGACAGTCTTTGCCGGAAGGTGACGGTAACTGTCGCCGCCGCCTGGCAACCTGGCTGCTGGACGGGAGTCAGCCGCCAACTCTATTACTGCCGGAGCAGGAAGGCATTAATGGCATTCGTTTCCCCATCTGGCTGGATGAAAATGGCAAACGTGTTGCCGCTGATTGCCCGCAAGCGCGACAAGAAATGATAAATGTCTGGCCGCTACCGCTGGAACCCTGGCTGCCCGCATCAGAACGTCGCGCTGTGCGCTTGCCACCGGCCTCGACAATTTGCCCGCCATACGGTCACGATGCCCAGCTCCCTCTGCAGCTGACAGGCGTTCGCGATGGCGCGATTATTAAACGTTTACCGGGCGCAGCGGAAGCGACTTTGCCGTTGCAATCAAGTGGAGGGGCAGGTGAACGCTGGTGGTTTCTGAATGGCGAACCGTTAACTGAACGCGGGCGCAACGTGACCCTGCATTTGACGGATAAAGGCGATTATCAATTGCTGGTGATGGATGATGTGGGGCAAATCGCGACAGTGAAATTTGTCATGCAATAGTCTGTTTTGTCCCTGATTGTTGCTTAAACTGGGTTTATTTTAAAAAAATGTTACCTTCATCAATAGTCAACGGCCCTGTTGCTCATTATAATCCGCGCCATCTCGTACGCTGGTACAGACAACAACAGAACAATTTACAGAGGTAAAAATGGCTATTGAACGTACTTTTTCCATCATCAAACCGAACGCGGTAGCAAAAAACGTGATTGGTAGTATCTTTGCGCGCTTTGAAGCTGCAGGGTTCAAAATTGTCGGCACCAAAATGCTGCACCTGACCGTTGAACAGGCTCGTGGCTTTTATGCTGAACACGATGGAAAACCGTTCTTTGATGGTCTGGTTGAATTCATGACCTCTGGCCCGATCGTGGTTTCCGTGCTGGAAGGTGAAAACGCCGTTCAGCGTCACCGCGATCTGCTGGGCGCGACCAATCCGGCAAACGCACTGGCCGGTACTCTGCGTGCTGATTACGCTGACAGCCTGACCGAAAACGGTACCCACGGTTCTGATTCCGTCGAATCTGCCGCTCGCGAAATCGCTTATTTCTTCGGCGAAGGCGAAGTGTGCCCGCGCACCCGTTAATAATTTCGTAAATGCCGCGTGCAAACGTGGCATCCGTGCGCCAGAATTTGTACAATGCAGCGCCCCCGGACGAGCAGCCGCTCACCGGGGCGTTTCTTTTTTCAACCCTCCAGGGGCCATAACGTGTAATAACGAGGCCGGAATAGCATATGTCTGAACAATTAGTCACACCTGAAAACGTCACCACGAAAGATGGAAAAATCAACCTGCTGGATCTCAACCGTCAGCAGATGCGGGAGTTTTTTAAAGATTTAGGTGAAAAACCCTTCCGCGCCGATCAGGTGATGAAGTGGATGTATCACTATTGCTGCGACAACTTTGATGAGATGACCGACATCAACAAAGTGTTGCGCGGCAAACTGAAAGAGGTGGCGGAAATCCGTGCACCGGAAGTGGTTGAAGAACAGCGTTCATCTGACGGCACCATTAAATGGGCGATCGCCGTTGGCGATCAGCGCGTTGAAACGGTGTATATCCCGGAAGACGACCGTGCCACGCTCTGCGTCTCTTCGCAGGTAGGGTGTGCGCTGGAGTGTAAATTCTGTTCCACCGCCCAGCAGGGCTTTAACCGCAACCTGCGGGTATCGGAAATTATTGGCCAGGTGTGGCGTGCGGCGAAAATCGTCGGCGCAGCAAAAGTCACCGGTCAGCGCCCAATCACTAACGTAGTGATGATGGGCATGGGCGAGCCGCTGCTCAACCTGAACAACGTCGTTCCGGCGATGGAAATCATGCTTGATGATTTCGGTTTTGGCCTGTCTAAACGTCGCGTCACGCTTTCTACTTCCGGTGTAGTTCCGGCGCTGGATAAACTGGGCGATATGATCGACGTTGCACTGGCAATTTCCCTGCACGCGCCGAACGACGAAATTCGTGACGAAATTGTGCCGATCAACAAAAAGTACAATATCGAAACGTTCCTTGCTGCGGTGCGCCGTTATCTGGAGAAATCCAACGCCAATCAGGGCCGTGTCACTATTGAGTATGTGATGCTTGACCACGTTAACGACGGCACTGAACACGCGCACCAACTGGCGGAACTGCTGAAAGATACGCCGTGTAAGATCAACCTGATCCCGTGGAACCCCTTCCCGGGCGCGCCGTATGGACGCAGCTCGAACAGCCGTATCGACCGTTTCTCAAAAGTGCTGATGAGCTACGGTTTCACCACTATTGTGCGTAAAACGCGTGGTGATGACATTGATGCTGCCTGTGGTCAGTTGGCGGGCGATGTTATCGACCGTACGAAACGTACCCTGCGTAAACGGATGCAGGGTGAAGCCATCGACATTAAAGCGGTCTGATAGCCATTACGCCACGGTTACTTTATGTACCGTGGCGTAATCTTTTATGAATGAAGTATTAAGTTGCAATTGTCTGGTCAATATTAACGGTGCGTTTTTGCTGACTTTAAGGCAGTATGTAACGATGCAACAGTAAGTTAGCCTTAGTGAATGTGGGCTTTGTCACGAGCACACAGACGGTCTTATACTGTATGATAACGGTTAACTTAACGGATGTTTCGCGGTGTGGGTGAGCATGATGGTTCACCGGCATCTCAATTCTCATTTAAACGTACCTGCAGCGAATGAATACTGAAGCCACGCACGACCAAAATGAAGCACTTACTACCGGCGCTCGCCTGCGTAATGCTCGCGAACAACTAGGACTTAGTCAACAGGCCGTTGCCGAGCGACTTTGCCTGAAGGTTTCCACGGTACGCGACATTGAAGAAGATAAGGCACCCGCCGATCTTGCTTCAACATTCCTGCGCGGATATATCCGCTCTTATGCGCGTCTGGTACATATTCCAGAAGAAGAACTGCTGCCAGGGCTGGAAAAGCAGGCTCCACTACGGGCTGCGAAAGTTGCGCCGATGCAGAGTTTTTCCCTCGGTAAACGCCGCAAAAAACGTGACGGCTGGCTGATGACCTTCACCTGGCTGGTGTTGTTTGTGGTTATCGGCCTGAGCGGTGCCTGGTGGTGGCAAGACCACAAAGCTCAGCAGGAAGAGATCACCACTATGGCCGATCAATCTTCTGCGGAACTGAATAATAATCAAAGCCAGAGTGTACCGTTAGATACGTCGACAACCACAGATCAGGCTATGGCGACCACGCCGACATCACCTGTGGATACCACCGCAACCAACACGCAAACACCTGCCGTAACTGCGCCAGCACCAGCTGTTGATCCGCAACAGAATGCGGTTGTTTCGCCTTCGCAGGCAAATGTTGATACCGCCGCGACCCCGGCACCAACGGCAGCAACAACGCCAGATGGTGCTGCGCCGTTGCCAACCGATCAGGCTGGCGTGACCACGCCGGCGGTTGACCCGAATGCGCTGGTGATGAACTTTACTGCCGATTGCTGGCTGGAAGTCACCGATGCTACCGGTAAAAAACTGTTTAGCGGTATGCAGCGTAAAGACGGTAATTTGAACTTAACCGGCCAGGCACCGTACAAACTGAAAATTGGTGCGCCAGCCGCAGTACAGATCCAGTATCAAGGGAAACCTGTCGATCTGAGTCGTTTTATCAGAACTAACCAGGTTGCGCGTCTGACCCTCAATGCCGAACAATCACCGGCGCAGTAACAGACGGGTAACGCGGGAGATTTTTCATGCATAACCAGG
>ERZ773216.3010-NODE-3010-length-14744-cov-2.643815_pt1 | contig 14744 bp, 10 predicted proteins | sample MGYA00511259_ERZ773216 | MGnify/ENA primary metagenome ERZ773216 (study PRJEB29015, sample SAMEA2737764) | human gut metagenome | biome: human gut; feature: human-associated habitat; material: faeces | place: China | collected 2012 ... | reverse complement strand
AATAGTAGATCGCGGGATCGCCAAGGAGCACTCTTCCATATGCACTAAATTCAAATCCCGCCGGGTCCATATGAGCGTGAAGGTTCTGAACCGGGGTTCTACATGCAAACATCACATAAAGTGCATCTTTTGACCAATCTGTTCTCATAAAAGCCTGCTTTAAATCCTTCTGCCAGTTGACATTGGACAGTTCTGGCTTTACTGCCTGATGTTCCAGATCTTTCATCTGCTCTGCTAAATCTCCCAGATCTGGTACCTCCCAAATATATTGGGAAAGCGGATCAATCAGCTCCTTCATGCTATAGTAATAAAGAGCATTCTTCATATAACGGCTATCTTTAAATGCCATGTAATAACAGGAAGCTCCCATGGATAACGTTCCTGAATAGGTCTGACTATCTCCCCAGGCACAATTTCCACTGCAAGGTCTTGTGGCATGAGTGGAATATATCAGCATTTTCTTTAACTGCTCTTTATAATGCTCTGACATCTGAAAACCATACTTATCAGCTAATAAAATCGGAAGTGTAAACCAGTATGTAGAACCATTGTCATAAGAGGCACAGCCCTGGATCTGCCTGCCTCCACTGGTTACCTGGGCATCCATACTTCGTTCCATCTCATGAATCGCATGTTTTTTCCATGTTTCTGCATCCTTTAATTCCGGGAACATGCAGGAAAGATATAAAAGTCCATTATTTTCCATCAGATAGTGGTTATGGTCTGCATTTGGCCAGATTTTCGGAACCACCAGATATAACACCTGGGCATGTTCATAAATACTCTTTAAATACACTTCCATGAACTTTTCATCAATCAATCCGCTGTCTATCAAATGATGGATCACATGAGGCCAGGTCCGGTACATACGGATTCCAACTTCCAGAGATCTCCAGATTCCCTGATTGCATTTGCAGCCATCAAAATCCCAGACCAAAAGATTACCATCCTTATCATAGAGTGGCTGACATGGACATTCTTCCACCCACTGATAGAATTCTTCGATAATCTTTTTTGCAAACCGGATATCACCGGTAAAAGAGTATGCCTCAGCCATGGTTCTCCAGTGTACCATACGGTTTAACTGATAGGTATATTCATCATAGTCATAGATATTTTCTCTCCATTTCACCGGATCACCGATAAAATGCAGTTTTGGAGAACCCGGAAGAATCGTCAGTCCTTTCAGGCAATTCTCTGCCTTTTCCATGTTGGTTTTGTAAATTCCTGGAAACAGAGAGCGGATGATCGTTCCCCGCTCCGCAAATGAAACACCCTGTTGAAACTGTTTTTCCCTTATTTTTAAGTTTTCTAATACTTCATGAACCGTTATGCCCTCTTTTAAGATTTCTTCGATTTTCATTCGTTTTCTATCCCCCATCTGATGTTCCAGACAACCATCTGTTCTTGTAATTCTGTTTCCATTCGTAATGCACAAAATCCTGGAATCAGATTAAAAATCCGTTCGGTCCCATATGGCAGGCTGATCGTCTGATCCGATGAAATCAGGACGGTTCCCCGTTCTTTTTCCAGGACTACCTGATGCGGATTCACCGTGACTCTCTCACTTTTACTGCTAATCACCGGACAGATCCACTTGCCGCCCGGACATTCTGCTTCGATCCGAATTCCATTTTCACTGATCCAATAGGAAAAATGATACGCATATGAATGTTCTTTACATAGCTGATGTTCTTGATTTTTCAGCTGTCCTGTCACATTGACCAGATAAACATCGGTTTTCATTTCCTGGGTTTTCACCTGTGCTGCTGTCTCATAGATACTGCTGTAAAGTTCTCCATTCCAGACCGCTTCGATCTGCGGTGCCAGACATTCATGTCTGATCTGCCATGGTGTCTGCATATTGGCCGGTTCTATTCTGGTATATTCGCCCATTCCGGCACAGAGAAGGGTTCCGAGGATTTTATGGTGAACCATGGATAACGTTCCTCCACTGACATGTCCTCCAGTCACATCCTTGTATTCCCGATCATAAGCAGTTACCGTCGCTGTAACAGACGGTGTAAATATACGGGATACCAAAAGCTCCGGATACTCCCGAAGTCCACGCTGTGATGGTAGTTCCAGAATCTCTTCTGTTTCTGCTTCCCCTGCCACTTCCTGCTTCCATAACTCTTTCCTATCCAGGATTTCTGCCAACACTTTCGCATGGCTGAATGTATGGTGACTGCACGGTGGCTGACCAGCCTCTTTATAATGAGGGCCTCCATATAAAAGCCCATCCGATGTACATCCTTTTAACAATTTTAAATTCCGATATGCTGCTTCCATACACTTTGGATGCTTTTCTGCCAAAAGAAGGCATCCAAAAGCAGCACCATCAGAAGTCCGGCTTCCCCAGTAACTCCATTTGAAATTTCTGGTTCCAAAACTATTGTCCCAGGCTCCATCTTCCAACATAAAGTCAAGATGGGATAACAGATACCTTTCTGCCAGTTTCTGTACCCGTTCATTTCCGCTCAGTTTTCCATACAAAAGAAGATTTGGGATGGTTTCCTCCATATTGTATCCAATATCCACAGGACTGCACCCTCTGGCACTTTTCTGATTCCAGGGAATTCCTTCTCCAATCAGAAGTCCGCTTGGAGACATCCGTTCAAATGCAATTTTCACCCATTCTGCCGCTTTTTCCTGATATTTCTTTTCTCCTAACATCTCGCCGCATTCATAAAGTGCCAATACATTGGAAAGTGGATAATTGACATTGTTCTGGAGCAATCCATCAAACTTATAAAGATATTCGGCTGCATGAAATAATCGTTTTTTCCAGCTGCTCCGTTCTTCTTCTGTCAAAAGATCCCCGTGAAACCATAGTGCTTTCGCCAGTGAGGATGCAAAAAACACGGTTGTTCCCGTCCAGGCACTGCCAATGTCATTCCAGTAAACTCCCCTTTTCTGCTGGACATTCTGATCCGCCCAGGAAAATATTGCTTTCACTGCCTCAATCCACTTTCGGCTCTCTTCTTCATCCTTTCTATCCGCAGCTTCCCTGGCCATTCTCATAAATGGATACACCAGATCAATGCACCGCCCATGGGACAATCCACAGGCCGGACAGAGAATTCCTCCATCCAGTCTCTTATTTCCCGTACCCTTCACCTGAATCTGAAGGATGGCTTCGCACCATTGATGAAGCAGTTCTTCGCTCAATTTCTCTATGTTTTCTTCCATCTCTCTTCTTGTCATACCAATCTCCCAACATCTATACCTAACATTTACCTCTTATAAAACAAGCCGCACCAGACCCGGTGCGGCTGTTTCACCCTCTACTTATTCTGCCATATAACGGGTATATGCATCTGTATAGAGTTTAATATACTCATCCACGTTCATATCTTTTAATTTCTGCTGGAAAGCATCCCATTCGTCTTCCACGCCACCATTTACGATCCACTCTGCATATTTCTGCATAACGTAGGAATCGATATCGGTCTGGAGGACACCAATCTCTTCAATCTCATCTGCATTGAAGAACACGTTTGGATACATCTCTTCGATTGGAACATTATACTGGGAATAGAATTCATCCAGTTCTTTACGTTCTGTTAGGTTTGCATTTAAGTTCAGTTTATCAATGATCTCCTGCATCACTGCAAAGGTACCATCATTACCTGGACCATAATCATGAATCACCGTATCCAGAACCATACCCTCTGGCAACTTCATCTGCTGATATCTTCCATCCGGTGTTACTTCCAGTGCATGTCCGATCAGACCTTGACAAATCTCCAGAGATTTCTCTAAATCGTAAGACTGATCCATCCAACGCATCAGAACTTCTGGATGCTCTGCTTTGCTTGTAATCGAGAAGGAGTTTTTCGATAACATTTTCGCATCAACGGTACGCCAGATCTGCTCCCCATTGCTATTTACCAATGGAGCCATTGGAATATAGTCGTCTTTATTCACGGTTGCGGTTGCACTGCGGCTCCATCCTAAGAACATACCGACGATCTTATTTGGATCCTGGATCTTGGAAACGTACACATTGGCATCATGGGTAAATACTTCCTGATCAATGACACCGTCCTCATATAACTGATGGAACCAGGAAATTGCCTCTTTATAAGGCTCTGTGGTTGGTGTATATACCACTTCCCCATCTTTTACGATAAAATGATAAATATCATCTAACTGACCAAAGGTTCCAAATAAGGACTGAAGTCCCTGCTGACGGTTATACGGGTCGCTGGTTGTATAACGGAAGGTAAATGGAATCTCATCGTTCGGGTCACCATTTCCATTGGCATCCTCATTCTTAAATGCCAATAATACCTTTTCAAACTCTTCTGTGGTTGTCGGGACCTCCAGGCCCAGGTTATCCAGCCATGTCTTATTGATAAATAACTTATCATGAGTAGTTGGATTCATCTCATTGATGGTTGGAAGAGAATAAATATGTCCATCTGGTGCAGTGATCTGTTTTCTGTACTGCGGATTTTCATCCAGGATTTTTTTTAGATTCGGCATATATTCATCAATCATATCTTCCAGCGGAATTAACATTCCCTGCGAAGCATACTTGATCACATCCACATTCGTCAGAATATTCTGGCCATAAAAAGCGTCTGGAAGAGAATTGCTGGCAAATAACAAACTTTTTTTCTCTGACCATGCATCCTTAGCTGTCATATACCAGTTAATCTGCACATTCGTTGATTCTTCCAGTTTTTGGAAATATTCCAGATCTTGAAAGTTTGTATTCTTCCTGGTTGCTGCTGCAATCTCATAAGTAATTGGCTCATCCACAATCGGAAGTCCCTCTTTGTTCATGTGGAACTCTCCCTGTGTTTCTCCCCCTGCCGTTCCTGTTGTCTCTGCGACTGCAGCTGTTGTGGTTTCAGTAGTCGCCTTCGGCACACATGCCGTCAGGCCAGATGCTGCCATTGTCAGCGCCATAAGCATCGCTGTTGTCTGTTTCTTCATATTCATTTCCTCCTAATTATTATTTACCCTCTCCGAGGTGTAACATCAACCTTTTACTGAGCCAACCATGACTCCTTTTTCAAAATATTTCTGCAGGAACGGATAGATTACCAGTACCGGCAATGTGGATACAATAATGACCCCATATTTTAATAATTCTGCTGCCTTCTGCTGTTCCATCATACTGTCCACATCCCCCAGACCAGACACCTGATTTTGAAGCAGAATTGCCCTCAACGTCAGCTGCAATGGATGATACCCCTCATCCCGCAGATAGATCAGACCATTCATAAATTCATTCCAATGTGCAACTCCGTAATACAGGATCAGCACCACGATAATCGTTTTTGACAATGGCAATACCATCATAGTAAAGAACTTAAAGTGGCTGCAGCCATCAATAGATGCTGCTTCATACAACTCTTCTGGAATATTATTTCTGATAAAGTTTACCGCAATGATTAGGTTAAAAACGTTGATCGCCGGTAACAATACCATGATCCATGGAGTATTGTATAAATGAAGCTGATTTACCCATAAGTACGTTGGAATCAGTCCCCCCTGGAAATACATGGTAAACATGGCAAACATCATGAGCGGCCCTCTGGCAAAAAAGTTTTTTCGACTCAGAGGATAAGCAAACATCATCGTCATCACAATGTTAATGATCGTTCCAACAACGGTGTAAAAGATCGTGTTGCTGTAAGAACGCCAGATTTTCACATTTTCAAAGATCTTTTCATATCCCAATACATTAAAACCCACCGGCAAGAGGCGTACCTGACCATTATTAATCGCTACCGGGTCGGAAAATGATGCGATCACCACAAAATACATCGGATACAGCACCAGTAATACTGCAATTCCCAAGATCAGATGATTGACAATATCAAAGATCTTATCTGTCAACGCCTGACTTTTAAAACTTCTATGAAGTCCCTTCTTTTTTTCGCTCATTCTTAACCCTCCTACCACAGGCTGTTGTCTGTCAGTTTCTTTGCCAGTTTGTTAAAGGTTACTAACAGAATGATATTGATCACATTGTTAAACAGGTTAATCGCCGCAGAATAACTATATTGGGCATCCAGCATACCCACTTTGTAAATGTAGGTAGAGATAATCTCGCTGGCCGCAAGGTTCTGAGCATTTTGCAACAGATACGCTTTCTGGAATCCCAGGCTCATAACCTTTCCGATTTCCATAATCAGCATCATCACGATGGTTGGCATAATCCCTGGAATATCAATATGACGGATTCTCTGCCACTTATTGGCACCATCCATCTGAGCTGCCTCGTACAGATCCGGGCTAATTCCTGCTAAGGCTGCAATGTAAATGATCGCACTCCAACCGGCATTCTGCCAGATTCCTGAAATAACGAACGTCAGTTTAAAATACTTCGCTTCTCCTAAAAAGAAGATTGCCTCACCACCTAACATTTTAATGATCGTGTTCACAATGCCGTTTCTCGGTGACAGGAAAATGTAAAGCATACCAGCCAGAACTACGATGGATATAAAATGTGGGCAATACAGAATCGACTGTGCAAATTTCCGGAACTTCTGATTCTTTACCTGATTCAGCATGATCGCCAGAAGAATCGGAATCGGGAATCCCAACAGAATCTGCAGCAAACTCAATCCTAATGTATTTTTGATCAATGTCCAGAACTGCGAGGATGCAAAAAATCGTTTGAAATGTTTGAATCCTACCCAGGCACTCCCCCAGATACCCTCGGATGCTTTGAAATCCTTAAAAGCAATCTGGACACCATACATTGGGATATAATGGAATATGACAAAGTATAGAACTGGAAGTGCACATAAAACCAACAACTGCCAGTCACGTTTTAAAACCTTTTGAACCCGTTTCCCCATAACACTTGGCTCCTCCTTGTGTTTTCGTTGAGGTCAGTATAGGGGATGGTGATGTGTTTTTCAATGCACCTTTTTTGCGTGGAAAACTCTGTTTTTCCGCTTAAATTTTACATTTTTTGCCACTTTGCAGGATTTTCCATTGGTATTTCGTCATTTTTTATCTTATTTTTCTGTTTCGCGGTTCTGTTTTCATGCTTTTTACACAAATAAATTTTGTCAACAGCATTACGTATGATTGTTTTATACAAAAGCAATGGGTGCAGATATTCTGATGTTCTCATGAATTTCCACACCCTTTTTCTTTATGCTTCTTTACCTAGTTTCTGCTTTTTATACTGATATGGCGTCAGCCCATATATTTCCTTACTCTCACTGGAAAGAGGGCATTTATGCGGATGCTTATCATGATGGCTATACCTTCTGCCGTCATCGTCGTGAAATTCTGTCTCATAGAGACCGCAGTCTTCTGATCGCCGACCATATTTTAAGAGGAAACTGTATTTCGGCTGATCACATCCAGCGGTGGAATTTTATGCCAGGAACACAAATTCAAGTTTTAAACGAAGATGCAGCATTGATCACGAAAAATCAGGTTTCTCTTCTGTTCCTATGGTTTGGAGCTGAACACACTTTCCAAATCTGCCGGCCGGAGATTTTAGTTCCAGTTTATTGATCATTCGATCTTAAAAACACCCAATCTTGACCGATTAGCTGCAGAAAGTACCGTTTTTGATAACTGTTATACTACCTGTCCGGTATGTGCCCCAGCTAGAGCCAGCTTTATCACTGGGCGTTATGTAAACCGAATTGGAACCTGGGACAACTCTACCCCCTACGATGGCACAATTCCAGGGCTTTCCCATCATCTGACCAAACACGGAAAATCCTATATCTGCATTGGCAAAACCCATTTTCACCATGAGGGTTCTTATGATTTCAGCTATGAAGAATATGCTGGCTATATGCACCGACCGGATATCGGATGTTTTTTCCGCGATCAGAAAACCGGGCGGATCGGTGCAGAAAAACGATTTGAAAAAATTGGAATCAAGACGGAAGAAAGCTACGATGATCATGTCCTTGCTTCCAGTCTTGATTGGATTGACAGGCACTGTCAAGAAGATAACTGGTATCTCTATATTGGTTTTCTGGATCCACATTTTCCATTTTATGTAAAAAAAGAAAACTGGGACTATTTTGAATCGAAGATCACCAAAGTCCCTGAAGTTCTAAAGCCGCCTTTTACCTCTTTAAATGAACCCCTTGACTGGCTGCGGACTTATTTTAAATGTAAAGATGTTCCAGAAGAAACCGTTCGAAAACTTTTAATCGGCTACCACTGTGCTATCGCAGAATTAGATGAACGTATCGGTATCTTATTGCAGAAAATTGACAGCTGCGGTCTCCGTGACCGAACCATTTTTTGCTATACCAGCGATCACGGAGAACAACTAGGTCATCATGGTCTCTGGTGGAAATGTACCATGTTCGAACAATCCAGCCATGTCCCAATGATCGTACGAGTTCCACATCAAATTCCCAGACGAATCAGTGACCCAATCAATATTACCGACTGGTTTCCAACCGTCTGCGATTATATGCGTGTTCCAATTCCTGAAGGATTGGATGGAACCAGTCTCCGCCCTTTCATTGAAACCGGTACATCAACAGGACACCAGGATTTCGCTTTTAGTGAATACAACTGCCACGGAATACACTACGGTATGTTTATGATCCGTTGGAAACAGTATAAATATGTATACTACTGCTATGAAAAACCACAACTTTTTGACTTAGATGCTGACCCTGCAGAAGACCACTCTCTTTTAGATGTTCCTCTGCCTACTCCAGCGTCTATGATTGCTGCAGAAGAATGTCACAAGCGTCTTCTTTCCGTGTGCAATCCCTACGAAGTAGATTTAAGAGCCAGAACCTTCCAACAGAAGACCAAACAGTCTCTTGGCATCAAAACCTATGACACTGATATGGCCGACTGCCCGGTCCCGCATCCAGAAGCTCTTATGAAAAACACTCTTGCAAAATAAAAAAAACACCGCATGACATAGATGCTACTGAGATACTCTCAATATCCATGTCATGCGGCCATTTTTATTTCCCATCAGCATTTTTCCGATATGCCATCGGCGTTTCCCCAAAATATTTTTTAAAATATCGGATGAAACTCTGCACATTGTGATAGCCTACTTGTTCTGCAATTTCTTTTACCTTTAAACCTGTACCTTGTAAAACCAGTTCTTTCGCCTTATTCATCCGAACATAGGTGATATATTCCAATACCGTATAACCAGTCTCTTCTTTGAAAATAATGCTTAAATAACCAGAAGAAAGAAATACACTGGCAGCCACATCATCGATGGAAATATCCTGCATATAGTTTGTACGGATAAATCCCATCGCCTTCTCCACATTAGAAGAATAGCCCTTTTCCTTTTTCTGAAAATATCCAAGGCAACAATGCAGAATCTCCTCCGATATGCCATCCAGTTCCTGTATCGTATGTGTTTGGAAAATTTTTTGAAAAAGTTCTTTATCTCGATACTCCTTCGGAATTTTAACTTCAAGCTCCGATACATTAGACACCAGTTCCTGACAAATCTGGAAATATTGAAACTGTGTATACGGGATATCCGTCGTCTGGTCTCCCAGATTTTTCGTCATATTTTTCAGCTGCTGCAATGCCTTCTCTTCCTCTCCCGACACCACATACTGAATCAGCTGATGTTCTCCCCGATTCCAAGATTCGTATTTCTGTATTCTCTCCTGTATCTGATTTTCATAAACAAAGGTCGCATTTCCTTTAAAAAGTTCCTTTTCCATCATGTGGAATACTTCCGCATAAATCCGGCGTACATCGCTTATATCCTTAAAATTCTGGCTGAGACAGCAGATATACAAAATTTCTTTTTCTTCCAGAATTTTTCTGACTTTCTCTGCTTTCCCCAAAAACTCATCATAAGAAAAATCAGTATTAAAAATTCCTACGCAGCGATATGGAGTCATATCTACAAAAAAGCCGTCCATTTCTGGCTCTTCATCGATCATCTTCCGATAAGTTTCTTTGATCAGATCCGTATTATCGCGATTCTCACTCCTCGTTATCATCAGAAAATACTGTGAAAACTTCATAGCCTGATGCAAGGTTTCCTTCAAATATTCAAAGCGTTCCTGATGAAAATCCTCCAGCACCATCCTTCTTGCCGCATCACGAATCGCATAAGGTTTTGCATACTCTTTCTCATATTGCAGCTCATCGATCATGGTTTCAATCAGACTATATTCGTCCTGCGATTTCTTCTCATTTCCCGGATCATTCATTTCTTTCGCCTTGCTTCCCAGACGTTTTAGTGGCCTGTAAAAGTACAGCGAACAGAGATAAATGATCACCGATGCAACTAAAATCATCGCAACACTGGCAAATATGATCATTTTTTTCACCTCTCTGGTCTGACGCTCCAGATAGGTATAATCTTCATATGCAGCAATGGATATATCTGAAATCTTCGATTGGTTCTTATATAACACCAGTTTTTGTGTCGGTGTCTTAAATTTTTCTGCACCGCTCGGCAGATTCTGCAATTCTTCCCGGATTGCCTCGTCTAATGGATCCATACCGTCAACCAGCAGCAGATCCCCTGTTTTTGTCATCAGACAACTTTTGACTAACCCATCCTCTCTTCCGATCACAAGGTCACTGGTAAATGCATTCTCATCTACCGTTAAAATTAAGTATACGATCTTCTTCCCTGGAACTGGTTCGAATCGCTTTACAAATTGCAATTCTCTTTCTTTCTCATCATAATTCCTAATCAAAAGAGTTTTGTTTCAAATCACGATCGTAATCTTCTTCAACAATATTTTGTTTCATTGTTTCCGTGATTTCAATCCTTCTTTGAAGATCCACCAAACGTACTCCTTTTATTAAGCTATTGTCCAGACATGTCTCCTGAAAACGTCGAATTATCCGCACCAATGTCGTTGGCTGCTCATATTCATCTCCATTTGTCATGATAAATCGAAAGACAGGTTCCTCTCTTACAATCTGATTCACAGCCTCATCCAGATGCCGTACCCGATCATCTAATACATTCCCCTTTTCTGCAATCATGTCTTTGTTAAATGCAATAAAATTATTCAAGATCAACTTGGAACTAAAGGAACTGCATACCAAAGAAATAAGGCAAATAAACACAACGGTTATCATAATATTAACCGCATATAATTTATAAAAAACTTTACTCTTCTCCGTTATTTTATTCATTATGATTTCTCCCCAATATAGTTAACTATATCAGAAAAAAATATAAAAATCAAAAAAGTTTTTCCCATAAATCAAAACAGAGAATCTCCCCTTTTCGGAAAGATTCTCTGCATAAATCTCTATTTATTCTTTTTTTACATAAATCGGAGAAATATAAGCCCACTGATGATTCTTCTGGGCCACTTCCAAATGGTAAACATCCCACTCTTTTTCTGGTCTGATATCCTCTAAATCCAGATCAAAGGTGTATCTGGTTTCTGGCACTGCTTTATAAATCTTAAATGCCTGGGAATGGTAATATTCCATATGATTGGTATAGCCATAATCTAGTAATTCCCGGATAGTGGCCGTGTAGCTCTCATCATTGAGCTGGAATGTTACCTGCGTGTCCAGATCCCCTTTCACCTTCACGACTACGCTGGATGTACACGGATGCAGCGTCGATTTATTGCCAACCGTATCACATTTCCATTCCAGTTCCTGGCTATTCTTTAATGCAGAAAATGTTTCAATATCGTTGATGGAATTTTCATCATAAGACTCATCCGCCGATGGAGCCAACACACTTCTTCCTCTAAAATAAGTATTATAATGTTCAATCGTTCCGCCTTCTACGCGGATCAATCCATTCCAATGATACAGTTTTGAATTTCCCCATCCCATCTCAACACGCAGTTTATAACAGCCTTCCTCATTGACTTTCTGATAAAATTCGCCATTGATGATGTGATACGGTTTTAAGTTCTTATAAAGAATGATTTTATCCAGCGTTCCTTCCGTTTCCACATGAGCGTGTATCTTTCTCTTATTACCAGTGATCTCACTTCCCATCCAGGAATCATTGATCTTAAAGTCACAAAGAATCTTATCTCCGGTCACAGCATACGTTCTTCTGGCATTAATTGCTTCCCAGAGACTCTCTCTCGTTCTCTCTTCTGCAACCACCGCTGCCAAACCATCTCCATAAGAACCTGGAAAACCGGCATGATGATCCGTAGAAGCCACAAAGCCAAAATGATATCCTCTGCGAAGTCCCTCATCTACCATATTTCTGGTATCTCTCGGTCCCATGTTATGATAATATGGATAATCCGCATCCTCACTCATGGAACACCCATGCTTCGAATATACTTCTACAACCGGTGAAATACTCTGCTGATACTTGTTCCAATCAATTCCACGATAATCTGGTGTATAACCAATATGATGAGGAATGGCTATGGTATGACCACCGCAGCCCTTTACCAACTCTTCCGGTGAATCCCGATAAATTAATGGAAGATCATCGTCGATTGAAAGCAGATGATGGTCTCCATATTCTCTGGAATGTAACTCATACCCCTGAAAAGTCACAAATTCCGAACTATTTGCCTCGGCTACTTTTTGACGAATTTCCTCCCAATGATCTTTTAATTTTTGAAAGCCCTTCTGATGGAAGCCCACCACAAATTCTGTTTCTGGAGCTTTTTCATACATATCCGGCCACATGGCATGTCCTGTAAAAGCTGAAAAATCCAGCTGACTTTTTGCCCGGTTGATCGCATTTTCCAGACTTCCAAAACCGTAAGTAATTCCACAATGATTGTGCAAATCTCCAAAATAAGTTTTCATACCTATCTCCTTGCTCCTTCCCAATCAAAATAATCATTATGCTGCTGATGAAACTTCTTACATTCTTGATACAACTGTTGCAACACTTCTTGATACTGCGGATCAGCCGCCACATTATTCATCTCATGTGGATCCTTGAAAAAATCATACAATTCATGATCATGATTGCTGTCATAAACGTATTTATACTGCTCTGTCACCATTGCTCTGCGGATGGTTCCATAGCTTGGATTTCCCGAATACTGAATGAACGCAGCCTTTCGATCAAGATCTGCTTTTCCTTCCAAAAATGGCAGTAGAGAATGACCATCACCCTCTCCTGCATCTGTCCCGGCAATCTCACATAATGTCGGCTTCAAATCCAAATGCGATACTAGCTTTGCTGTATGTCCGGATTTAGCACCAGGATGCCGGATCACCAACGGAACTTTTACTGCTTCCTCATACATTTCCATCTTCTGGTACATCCGATGCTGTCCAAGATTATCTCCGTGATCAGAGGTAACGATGATACAGGTATTTTCATATTTTCCCTGTCGTTTTAATTCTTCTAAAATCGTTCCAAGAACTTCATCTGCCATAGTTGTCAGTGCCAGATGTGCTGACCAGGCCTCTCTCCATTCTTCTTCGGAAACATGCTCTGCCAACTGAGCAGGAACACCCTTTCTTCTTAAAGAAGGTTCTCCCTTCGCCATCATGCCAACATTTTCCGGTAAAACCACATTTTCCGGCGGATACATGGATGCATAAGGCTCTGGAACCCGAAGCGGTGGATGTGGTGCCCACAGGTATGTAAACATGGCAAATGGTTTTTCACCCGAAGTCCGTCTTAAAAACTCCAGAGACCGACCCAAAAAATACATGTCTTTAAATGTTTCCAATGGATTTTCCCATATACTTACTTTATGTCCACTATACTTCGCTTCTATATAATGTCCATCTACTTCTTCCTGAACCGTGGTCAATTCCTCCGGTTTTCTCACCGTCTTCACATTCTTTGCTTTTGCCCAGTCCTCATAATCTTCCTGGTTAATAAAGAAGTCCAGCCCCTGCTGCCTCATAGATGGTTTTACCTTAATATGATCAACTCCAATATGTCCAATTTCATATCCCGCTTTCTGAAGTGTCTTATGAAATGGCTCAAGGGATGTTGCTGTCACACCTTCCCAATCGTTGTAAACCACCCCGTTCTTCGTCGGATAGATTCCAGTAGCTAATGCCGTTCTTGCCGGAACACATAAAGGACAAGTATCATATGCCCGTTCAAATACCATTCCTTCCCTGGCCAGCTGATTTAAATTCGGCGTTACTTCTCTTCCACACTGTTCCATAAAGAGGCTGTCTGCCCTTTGATGGTCTGTCATAAATAATAAGATGTTTAGTCTTGAATCCATAGTCTGCCCCTTTCCCTTTTCTATTACATTCATTATAATCTTGATCTTCTCATGGATTCAATGAACGATTTCTTACATTACATTCTTTTTTCTATGTTTTATTCGTCGCATCTGGGTTTTTTCATATAATATGGCTTTTTGAATATAGTTTTGTCACCTCTTCTTGTGTATGATTGTAATTATCAAATATTCTCGGACTCATTTCTTGTATACTTTACACAAAACCAGGAGGTCACTCATGAACACATACTACGGAACCATCGACATCGGCGGCACAAAGATCATGGCCGGGATCACGGACTCGGACGGGCAGATTAAAAGCTGGGAAACCTTCCCGACCCTTGAATTGGAAGTATCACAAACCATGGATCGAATCCTTTCTTCCCTGACTCACCAGTGCGAACAGCTTTCCATCTCACTTTCCTGCTTAAAAGGCATCGGTATCGTATGTGCCGGGCCTGTCGATTCTGAACATGGAACTGTGGAGAATCCCTACACGCTGCCAGGCTGGGATCATTACCCCATCGTCCAGGTACTTCAGGAAAGATCTCATCTGCCCGTTCTTTTAGAAAACGATGTCAATGGAGCACTTCTCGGAGAAGCCTTTATCAAACAACTGACAGACAAACGAGTTCT
>ERZ773216.3007-NODE-3007-length-14756-cov-34.313516_pt1 | contig 14756 bp, 8 predicted proteins | sample MGYA00511259_ERZ773216 | MGnify/ENA primary metagenome ERZ773216 (study PRJEB29015, sample SAMEA2737764) | human gut metagenome | biome: human gut; feature: human-associated habitat; material: faeces | place: China | collected 2012 ... | reverse complement strand
CATAGCTTGTCGGGTCGGATTGAGGAAGCTGCATGGTAGGATTTATTTCACATAACCTTTTAATAAGTGGTAATTCCAGGTTGCCCGCAGGTATTTCTATCGGGAAATTCCAATCTTCCAGAATGCCGGATTCCGATTGATGGTCTTCATATATATGGAGATAATAATGAGTGAAATGAGAATTGCACTGATAACTATGGGTAGTGAATGATGGCACCAGATATAGATGATGTGGTTTTAGTTCCTGCATTCCATCGGGAAATATTATTTGGGCGGTTCCTTCCATTATATAATAGAGTCGGGTAAAAGGGCTGCTTACGTTTTTCCAGTTCCAGTCTGCATTGTGAATGGCTAGTCCTACATTTAATATAAGTAAATGTAATTGGTCGATTGATTGTGTCATATTCCTTAAGTTATTAGAATGAAAGATTCAGTTTCGTACAAAGTAAGCAAAAGTATATATATAATCCAATGGGAAATCGATATTTTCATATCAAATCACCTGTTTTGGTATTTGTTTTTGAATTATTTCAGGTAAAAGTCGATATTATCCTACATAATGGCGCATTTGGATAATATAAATTGGTTTCAACTCTGTATATTTGCACTATTGATAATTGAAAAACATATAAAGCAATTATACTATGAAAGCAAAACATTTTCTTTTGGCTTCGGCTTTGTTGCTTTGGACGGGAGTTTTGGAGGCTCAGACTTACCAGGTACCTGTTTCAGAGAAAAATGAAAAAATGCAGGAGGGAGAGTTCGAACCTACTTGGGAATCATTGCAGAACTATAAAGTTCCTGAATGGTTTAGAAATGCCAAATTTGGTATTTGGGCACATTGGGGACCGCAATGTGTGGAAGGGTCCGGCGACTGGATGGCGCGTTCTCTCTATTTGGAAGGTTCGCGCGAGTATAAGCACCATGTGGAACATTATGGCCATCCCTCTGAAGTGGGCTTCAAGGATATATTGCCTTTGTTTAAAGCCGAGAAATGGGATCCGGACAAATTGGTTTCCTTTTATAAGAAGATTGGTGCCCAGTATTTCTTCGCTTTAGGTAATCACCATGATAATTATGATTTATGGGATAGCCAATATCAGGAATGGAATTCCGTGAATATAGGCCCTAAGAAGGATATATTGGCGGGCTGGGCTGAAGCAGCTAAGAAAAACGGTCTTCCATTTGGTATCAGTTTCCATGCGGACCATGCGTGGAGCTGGTATGAACCGACTCAACGATACGACCGTCATGGCGAGAAGGCAGGTGTACCCTACGATGGATGTTTGACTAAAGAAGATGGTAAGGGTAAGTGGTGGGAAGGCTACGATCCTCAAAAACTTTATGCACAGAATCACCCGTTAAGCGCTGGAAGTTGGGCTGACGGTATGATTCACCGTCAATGGGCATGGGGAAATGGTGTTTGTATTCCTACTCAAGAATATGTGACAAACTTTTATGATCGTACAGTCGATGCAATAAACCGTTATAATCCCGATTTGATTTATTTTGATGTGACTGGTGTACCGTTTTATCCTATCAGTGATGCGGGTTTGAAGATTGCCGCACATTTTTATAATCACAACATGGTTGTTCGTAAGGGGGATTTCAGTGCTGTTATGTTTGGTAAAATTCTTACCGATGAACAACGTAAAGCTTTGGTATGGGATGTGGAAAGGGGATCTCCCAATAGTATTTATGAAGAGCCATGGCAGACTTGTTCTTGTTTAGGCGGTTGGCATTATGATACCAGATTGGCGGAGAACGGCTGGTATAAAAGTGCTTCCGATGTAGTGAAACTATTAGTGGATGTGGTCAGTAAGAACGGTAATTTGTTGCTTAGTGTTCCTCTTCGGGCTGACGGAACTTTCGATGAAAAGGAAGAAGCCATTTTAAATGAATTTGGTAACTGGATGAGTATGAATAAAGAGGCTATTTATGATACACGCCCGTGGAAAGTCTTCGGAGAAGGTCCGATAGCCAATGCTGATATCAAGATTAATGCCCAAGGTTTCAATGAAGGTGCTTACACTAAAGCCACTGCATCTGAAATCCGTTTTACTCAAACCAAGAAATATCTCTATGCTACAGTCCTTGCATGGCCGGAAGAAAAGCAAGTTGTCATTCAATCGCTGGCAACGGGAAGTGAGTTGTATCCTGATAAAATTACTAAAATTGAATTGTTAGGTTATGGAAAGGTATCTTTTACTCGTACAGCGCAAGGAGTTGTTATTGATATGCCTGATGTACAGTTGAATAAGATTGCTCCCGTATTTAAGATAAAGAAGTGAATATAGCATAAAGTAGGTTTATTTATCGGCTTTTTTAGGTCGGTAAGCCCTTGTTATGTCTTGAAAATTAACCCAATAATCAATAGAATAATGAAAAACAGATTAGAATGTATGCAGCCAATAAGATTCTTGGTGGTCTTGTTGATGTGTTGCCTGAGCTATACTACTTGGGCACAGACACAGAGTAATGTCAATGGTTTGGTTACTGATTTTTCCGGTGAGCCGTTAATTGGGGTCAGTATCTTGGTTAAAGGTACTTCCAATGGAACTGTTACTGATTTGGATGGCAAATTTTCTCTGTCTGCTGAAATGGGAAACATGCTCCAGATAAGTTATGTAGGTTATATTTCGCAAGAAATAAAGGTTGAAAGTAACAAGTTACTTCGTATTATAATGGAAGAAGATACAAAAAAGTTGGAAGAAGTAGTTGTAGTTGGATATGGAACACAGAAAAAGGTGAATTTAACAGGAGCCGTATCTGCTGTTTCAGCTGAAGACTTGGCTAGTAAGCCTGTTATGAGTACTGCTCAAGCACTGGCAGGTTTGGCTCCAGGTTTAAGTGTATTGCAAACTTCAGGTCGTCCCGGACAAGGAGCAACTGTTAAAATTCGTGGAACTGGTACATTTTCAAAAGCTGGAACAGATCCATTGGTTTTGATTGATGGTTTATCAGGTAACATTGATGATGTAGATCCTAATGATATTCAGAGCATTTCTTTTTTGAAAGATGCAGCTTCTGCTTCTATTTATGGTAATCGTGCTGCTAATGGGGTGATCTTGATTGAAACAAAGAAGGGTGCACAAGGTAAAACGACTATTACATATAGTAATTCTTTTGGTTGGCAACGGCCTACGGAATTGCCTGATTTTTTACCATCATGGGAATATGCGGAATATTATAATATGGCTATGCGGAATATGGGTAAGCAGGAAGCTTATTTACCTGAACAGATTCAAAAGTATAGAGATGGATCTGATCCGGATAATTATCCGAATGTAAATCACTTAAAATGGCTGTTGGAATCTGGTTCTGGTTTTCAACACCAACATAATCTCAGCATACAAGGAGGAAATGCTACGACAAGTTATAATTTATCAGTAGGTTATAGAAATCAGGAAGGTATGACGGCAAAAACGTCTAATGAAAGAATGACTGCACTGTTTACTATGAAAAGTGAAATCGCCAAAGGGCTGATGCTTAATTTGAATATTAATGCTTATAATAATAAATATAATGCTCCTAATGGCGAACCACAAAGTATTGATGGAATGATAGGATATGCTGTTCGTCAGGGACCTATTTATGCCGGGCAAAAGTCGGATGGAAGTTTTGGATATCAGGATAATTATAGTCCGGAAGCGTGGTTGGCGAGTGAATCTTTTGTGCAGAATGTGAGTAGAAATATAAGTGCTTCCGGACAATTGACATGGAATACTCCTGTAGACGGACTTTCTTTTATAGGTAAAGCTGGGGTGAATTACTGGACTAAATATGATAAAGCGTACCGGGCTGATACTTATTTTGATGATAGTAAGACAGTGGGGCCCGCTACTTTAAATGTATGGACTGCAAATAATACGTATACTACCTTTGAAGCATTAGCTACTTATGAAAAACAAATTAAAAATCATACTTTTAAGTTATTGGCGGGTACTTCTGTGGAGCAATCTAATAATAAAGGTTTGGAAGGTTATAGAAATACGTTTCCTAATAATTATTTGTATGAATTAGGTTCTGGAGATAAATCAACAGCTACTAATGATAGTTCATTGGAAGAATATGCGTTGCTTTCTTTTTTCGGGCGTATAAATTATGCATGGAAAGATCGTTATTTATTAGAGGCTAATTTGCGCTATGATGGATCGTCACGTTTTGCGGACGGTCATCGTTGGGGACTTTTCCCGTCAGTTTCTGCAGGGTGGAGAATTTCTGAGGAGGATTTTTGGAAGAATGCGGCAGTTTCAGCTGTAGTTGATAATTTGAAATTGCGTGCTTCCTATGGTGTACTTGGTAATCAAAATATAGGTGTTTATCCTTACCAACAGATTTATGAACTTGGACATGATTATCCTTTTGGAAATCCGGCAACTCTTCAGTCTGGGGCTTACATGAAAACCTATAATAATCCGGAAATTACTTGGGAAAAGACGGCTATAACGGATATTGGTTTAGATTTTAGTTTATTGAATGGACGTTTTAGTGGAACATTGGATTATTTTTATAAATATACTTCGGACATTTTAGCACCAGTTGAGGTGTCTAGTATTATGGGACGTGAAGTCGGACAATCTAATGTTGGAGCTGTTTCGAACAAAGGAATTGAAATAAATCTGACTTATAACGGACAAATAGGACGTGATTTCCGGTTTAGTATTTCTCCTAATTTTACATGGGTAAAAAATGCAGTTGAGAAATTGGCGAACGGAGCTACCGAAGAAATTAATAATAACAGAATTGTAGGGCAACCGATAGGTATTATATATGGATATGAAACTGATGGACTGTTTGTAGACCAAGCGGAAATAGATGCGGCTCCTGAGCAATTGGTAAGTAAGTCAGGATTGAAACCTGGTTATGTGAAATACAAAGATATTAGTGGTCCTGACGGGGTTCCCGATGGTAAGGTGGATGCGCAATATGATCGTACCGTATTGGGAAGTACTACCCCGAAGTTTTATTATGGTTTGAATCTTTCCGCTTCTTATAAAGGTTTTGATTTTTCAGCTTTATTACAAGGTTTAGGAGGTCATAAGCGTTTGATAGGATCTTATATGGCTTATGCATTCTACAACGGTGGACAGATACAGAGATGGCAGGCTGAATCTTGTTGGAAGGAAGAAAATCCTGATAAATGGGCTGAATATCCTCGATTGGAAACTTTGAATATGAATGACACTAATCTTCAAACTTCTGATTATTGGGTCCGTAATGCTAGTTTCTTACGAGTCAAGAATATACAAATATGATATACATTCCCAAAAGCATGGACTAAAAAAATAGGTTTGGAAAATGTGCGTGTTTATGTAAGCGGACAAAATCTGTTCTCTTTCAATAGTTTCTATAAAGGTTGGGATCCTGAAAATGAGATAGGAACAGGGGATTCTCCCTCTTATTATCCGGTCAATAGTATTTATTCATTCGGATTTAATTTCAAGTTCTAAGTAAATCATTCAATCAAGAATCATTATGAAAAATATATATAATACATTAGGAATGACAAAGGCTTGTTTATGTGCTTTGGCTGTATCACTAGTAACAACTGGTTGCTCGGATTTATTAGATAAGGAGCCACCTTCAGCAATTTCTGATGGTAGTTTTTGGACTGGTGAAGGGGATGCCATGTTGGCTTTGACAGGATGTTATCGTTTCCAGACTGGTTGGTCGCATGATGATTTTGCTACGCCACAAGGGTTGCTCTATTTGGATTTTGCAGGTGGAAACGGAACGGAAAAGGAAAATTTTTCTACTTTAATGGCTAGTTCCAATACGGTGGCTACTAACAGTAATTTACGTTGGTATTGGGGAAATGCATATACGCAAATAGCTAAGTACAACACTTTTCTAGAGAATATTACGGACTGTCCGATGGAAGAATCTAAAAAAGAACAGTGGTCTGCCGAAGTGAAGTGTTTACGAGCTTATTTCTTTTTAAATTTGGCATTTTATTATAAGGATGTTCCTATGCCTTTGAAAACTCTGTCGGTGGACGAAGCGAATTCTATCTCTCAAACACCTCAGACTGAAGTCTATTCGCAAGTGGAGAAGGACTTGAAGACTGCTATAGACTTGTTGCCTGTCCAATATTCTTCAGAGGAATATGGCCGGTTTACCAGGGGGGCGGCTAAGGTACTTTTAAGTCGTCTTTATCTGGCACAAGAGAGATGGGGAGATGCTGCTACTATTTTACGTAGTGTGATTGAGTCGGGAATATATGAATTGGATCGTCGTAATGGAGAGGACAGCTATGAGAAACTTTTTCAAATAGGAGGTGAATATAGCCCTGAGATAATATTTTGTATTATGGGGATAAAGGATTTGTATACTAATTCACGTTATCAATATTTATATCCTGAAGCTGCTTATGGAGGGTGGCATCAGTTCTCACCATATAACGAATTGGTGAAAGAATATTTCTGTGCAGACGGCAAGGACATTAAGACTTCTGAGGTTTATGATGAGAATGATCCTTATGTTAATCGGGATTTGCGCTTGTATGCTTCTATTTTTTTACCTCCTTTGGGAAGTTATGAGGGAACTAAGTATAATGATATAATTTATGATTGCTTTAAGGGAGCTAATACTGCAGATAGCTATAATAAATTTGCCTTATTTAATGGATATTGTCCGAAGAAAGGTTGTGATCCGTCTATAACTAATAATTTAGGTTCTACTCCCACTTATACTCCTATAATGCGTTATGCTGAGGTTCTATTAAGCTATCTGGAAGCGGTAAATGAATCGCAGCCGAATGCAGTAGACCAGAATTTATTGGATTTGACTATCAATGATATACGTGATCGTGTGAAATTGGTTGGAATAAAAAAGACAGACGTAGCGACACAGGAACTTGTTCGTGAAGCAGTTCGTAAAGAAAGACGTGTGGAACTGGCATTCGAGGGGCTTCGATATTATGACGTGTTACGTTGGGGCATTGCCGAGAAAGAACTTAATCATACATTTACCGGAGTAAAATTGTCGGATGATCCTCAAGCTCGTAATTATAGAGGGAGTGGGGCTACTGCTTCTCCGGTGGATGAAAATATGTATTATCAATTTGAGAAACGTACATGGGCACCCCATAACCGATATTTTCCTATTCCTCAAAATGATTTGAATGTAAATAAGAATCTGAAACAGAATGAGGGATATAATTAAGCAGGATTAAGTTTAAGATAAGATGAAAGAAAATGGATATGAAATGAAAAGATATGGCTATCCGGTAAAGAGATATTGTCAGACAATGGATTTGAAGGATGATCCGGAGCTGATAGCGAAGTATCGGGAGTGCCACAGTAAGGAGAAGTCGTGGCGGGAGATCAGAGAGTGGATCCGTTCAGTTGGTATTTTAGAAATGGAAATATATATATGCGGTAATCGGTTATTCATGATTGTCGAAACTCCTATTGATTTCGATTGGGAATCTGCTATGGCTAAACTTGCGACTTTACCCCGACAGCAGGAATGGGAAGATTTTGTATCGGTATTCCAACAATGCAGGAAAGGGGAACTTGCTAAAGAAAAATGGAGTATGATGGAACGTATGTTTTATCTATATGAATAATTAAAAAAGAGAGGAAAGAGAGGGTGCTGATGAAGTATTCTCTTTTTCCTTAAAATATAATAGAAGGTACATTGAACAATTTAATGATTATGAAATATTTTACTATCATTGCACTGTTGTGCTTATCCTGCATTTCATGTACGATGCAGAACAATTTATTACAATCTCCTAACGGTAAGATAGCCATTGAATATCATGCTGAAAAAGGTTTTTCTGTTATTTATCATAGTGGGCGGGATAAAGTTAAAATGATGTCATTACCTGAAATAGGTCTAAAAACGTCGGATACGGATGATTGCTTTAAATTGATAAGCTCAACTCCTGTAACTTCTGTAGTTGATGATTATGAAATGCTGACTGGTAAACGCAGGCATTGCCATAATGAGGCTAATGAATGTACTTATCGGTTTGAAAATGTCAAAGGACTTCGGGTAGATCTTATTTTCCGGGTTTATAATGATGGTATAGCTTTCCGTTATCATCTTCCTAAAACCAAAGAAGAGATTGTGGTTCTTGATGAGTACACTGCATTTGCTTTTACTCCAGGTATCAAGCGTTGGACACAAAAATTTACTGTAGGTTATGAGGGCTTTTATTGGCCAAATACGGACGGCGTTGCAGATAATGAGGGACGTGAGTGGAGTTTTCCAACATTGTTCCAACCTTCGGACAGCGCTTTTGTACTATTAACCGAAGCCAACATATTACGTGATAACACAGGAGCTTATCTTACTAATGCAGCTGATTCTTCTATCTATAAGATAAAATTATCGGATGAACGGTTGATATGCCCATCCGGCTGGTATTCACCTTGGCGTGTCGCTATCATAGGAACATTAGCTGATATTGTCGAATCGACTTTGGTAACTGATGTGAGTGAACCATGTAAAATCCAAGATACCCAATGGATAAAACCTGGATTGGTCTCTTGGATATATTGGGCATATAATCATGGTTCTAAGGATTATCAAATAGTGAAGAAATATATTGATTTTGCCGCAGACTTTGATTTGCCCTATATGTTGATTGATTGGGAATGGGATGCAATGGGGAATGGAGGAAATCTGAATGATGCAATGAACTATTGTAAAGAGAAAAATGTAACTCCTTTGATATGGTATAATTCTTCTACTGCATGGTGTGATCCTACTCCGTTATATCGGTTGAATACCCCGGAAGTGCGTGACAAAGAATTTGAATGGCTAAAAGAAATAGGTATTCAGGGAGTTAAGATAGACTTTTTTGGTGGAGATTCTATAGGTACGATGAATTATTATATTGATTTGCTGGAGGATGCAGCCAGGCATAAATTGTTAGTCAATTTTCATGGGGCAGCTATTCCCAGAGGCTGGCAACGGACATACCCAAACCTGATGAGTGTGGAAGCGGTATATGGGTCCGAATGGTATAATAATAAACCGACATTGACTGATAATGCAGCTTGGCATAATTGTACCTTGCCTTTTACCCGTAATGTGATAGGTCCGATGGACTATACGCCTTGTACATTTACCAATTCACAACATCCACATATCACTACCGATGCGCATGAATTGGCGTTACTTGTTATTTTTGAGTCGGCTCTACAGCATTTGGCAGATCGTCCTGAAGGGTATAGGCAACAACCGGTAGAGGTACAGAACTTTATCAGGTATCTTCCGGTTGCATGGGAGGATACCAGACTGCTGTCCGGTTATCCGGCTGAAAGTGTTGTTATTGCTCGTAAAAGTAAGGATAGTTGGTATATTTCCGGTTTGAATGGTACGGAAAATACAAAATCATTTCGTGTGAATTTGGAGTTTATTAAAGATTCTATTCAGCTTATCCAACTGTTTTCGGATACTACTGATGGGAAACAAATAAAAATTGAAAATTCGGCATTCGATACCAAAGAATTGAATATAGAGTGCCAGCCTCGCGGAGGTTTTGTGGTATGGGTTAAGTTGAGGAAATAGGATAAGGGTAAGTGTTTTTAGCATATAGACAATTGTTTTGATATTGCTATGGAAGTTTTTATTAATGATGATAGATAAGCTTATCCCTTTGAGGAGATAGAATAAAAATAGTTTATGCTGGATTGGTGGAAGGTTAATTAATACTTATTGATAACTAATATAAAGTTAGAGTTTATGAAACGAGAACTTATTTTTACATTCTGTTGTCTGTTGACCACTTTGGTGTGGTCGCAGGAATATCAGCGGACAGAAACAGGCATTAAGGCTTCTATTTTTGGGAAAAAGATAGATGTGGAAGTGCAATGGTTTAATGCTAATAGTCTGCGCGTGTTGAAAATGCCGCATGGGCAATCGGTAGATAAGAAAAGTCTTTCGGTTATTGCAAGACCTGAAAAAACGGCTCTTAAAGTTTCTACGTCGGAAGATGGCAATATTGTAATGAAGAGCCGTTTACTGACGGTGAAACTAGACACAAAAACAGGTGTTCTGATTTATGAAACACGTAATGGGATGCCCCTATTGAAGGAATTGGAGAATGTGAAGGCATTCATACCTGTCAATGACGCAGGGCGGGCTACTTATTCTGTTTACCAAAGTTTTAAAACCGATAAGGATGAAGGGCTTTATGGACTTGGACAACTTCAAAACGGACAGATGATGCAACGTGGAATAGAGAAGTATCTGGTGCAAGGCAATACAGAAGACGTAACTCCTGTTTTTCAGTCGACTAAGGGATATGGTGTATTTTGGGATAATTATGCAGGTACGATGTATGTTGACAATGAAGAGGAAACGTCGTTCCGTTCAGATGTAGGCGATTGTATCGATTATTATTTCATGTATGGCGGTTCGGCTGACGGTGTAATTGCACAGATTCGCTTGCTGACCGGTTCTGTTCCTATGATGCCTTTGTGGAGTTATGGATTTATGCAAAGCAAAGAGCGCTATAAGAGTCAGGATGAAGTGGTAAGTGTTGTGAAGAAATACCGTGAATTGGGCATACCGCTTGACTGTATCATTCAGGATTGGCAATATTGGGGAAGTAACTATTTATGGAATGTAATGGAGTTCCTGAATTACGAGTACCGTGATCCGAAAAGGATGATTGATGAAGTCCACGGCTTGAATGCACACATGATGATTTCCATTTGGTCTTCTTTTGGTCCAAAGACTAAACCTTTCAAGGAACTTGAGAAGGAAGGGTTGCTGATGGATATGGCTACATGGCCCGAATCGGGTGTGGAAGGATGGCCGCCTAACTTTGATTATCCTTCTGGCGTGAAGGTTTATGATCCATATCATCCGAAGGCTCGTGATATTTATTGGAATTACTTGAACAAAGGTATCTTTCAGCTTGGCATGGACGGATGGTGGATGGACTCGACAGAACCTGACCACTTTAACCCCAAAGATTCGGATTTCGACCGACAGACTTATTCCGGTTCCTTCCGTAGCGTACGGAACGCTTTTCCGCTCGTAACAGTAGGCGGAGTGTCTGATCATCAGCGTGCTCTGACTCGCGATAAGCGTGTCATTATCTTGACCCGTTCAGGATTCTTGGGGCAACAACGTTATGGCTCAAATGTATGGACGGGCGATGTAGGATCTTCATGGGATATGTTTCGTAGGCAAATTACTGCCGGGTTGAATTTTTCTCTGACGGGAATGCCGCATTGGAATACTGACCTTGGCGGATTCTTTGCCGGTTCTTATAACAATAGCTTGGGAGGTGGAACGGCTACAAAAAATCCTATGTTCCATGAATTGTATGTGCGTTGGGCGCAATTCGGTGTATTTTGTCCAATGATGCGTAGTCACGGGGCTGATGCACCTCGCGAAATTTTCCTCTATGGTAAAGCTGGTGAGCCGGTGTATGATGCATTGGTTGATGCTATAAAACTCCGTTATTCGTTGATGCCTTATATCTATTCTACATCTTGGGAAGTAAGTCATCGTAATTCCACGTTTATGCGGGCACTATTCATGGATTTTCTCAGTGATCCTAAGACATGGAACATGGGCAGTGAGTATATGTTTGGATCATCCTTTTTGGTGGCACCTGTATTACATGCCCAATACACTCCTGAGCAGGCACAGCAAATCTTGAAAGAGAATGAAGGGTGGGGCTGCAAAGCGCAGGAGTCTGATATCCCTCTATTGTCTGTCGATTTTACTCAATCTAAAGAAATGGAACTATATTTGCCTGCCGGTAGCCAATGGTATGATTTTTGGACGAACGAAGTGGCAGAAGGTGGGCAGAAGCTGAAGGTGACGACTGTGTTCAATCGTATTCCGCTTTATGTACGTGCTGGAAGCATCGTGCCGTTAGGTCCCGATGTGCAATACGTGACCGAGAAGAAATGGGACAATCTCAAGGTTTGTGTTTATCCTGGTGCCGATGGTAATTTTGTGCTTTATGAGGATGAAGGCAATAACTATAATTACGAAAACGGTGCTTATACTGAAATTCCGATGACTTGGAATGATGCCAAGCGGACATTGACTATTGATGCACGTCGTGGCTGCTATGAAGGGATGCTGGATGAGCGGAAGTTTACAGTTCGAATGCCGGATGGAAGTGAAAAGACAGTGCTTTATAAAGGGAAAAAAATAAATGTGAAATTTTAGTATGCCACATGATTTTTGAGAACTAGTTTCTTCTAGTAAAGAAAAGCCCTCGAAATTATCCGATTTCGAGGGCTTTTGTCTGTTTCTATACGGAAACTTGTGCGCGTGATAGGACTCGAACCTACACGTCTCACGACACCAGATCCTAAGTCTGGCGCGGCTACCAATTACGCCACACGCGCGACATTGCTTTTGGTAAGCGGGTGCAAAGATAAGCAATATTTCTTAAGTACCAAAGATTTTTAGAAAATTATTCTTTGTGGCTATGTAAATATTCACGTGCAGCCTCAATAATGGTATCTACATTGCGTTGCATATCCTCTGAACTCATATTGACTTTGATGTCCGGATCTATACCGAATTCCAGATGTTGCATATCCGCATCGTACATGGGGCTGGCCGAGAAGCGGACAGACCAGCCGTTGGGCAGTTCGGAGGAGAAGGGCAGGCCGGAACCGCCACCTGTTTTGTCACCGATGATGGTTACTTTAGGTAGTATTTTCATTCTGTTCACAAAATCATTAGTGGCGCTGAAAGAGCGGCGGTTAGTCAGCACTACCGCCTGTTTTTGCCAGCGTACGCGGTCTAGTGACGGTTCCAGCCAAACTGCTTTGGGAGTGGAGAAGTCATTGTGCCCCGGTCCGGTTTTATGGGACATATAGCCTACCAGCACTTTTTCATTCGTGAAACGTGCGGCTAATTTCTCGGCTGTGGTAAGATTACCACCCGAATTATTTCGCACATCAATAATCAACCCATCACAAATAGCCAGTTTGTTTAGAACCTCGTCTAGATTTCCTTCACCGATGCCCGATTGGAAACTGCCACAATAAATATAGGCTATATTGTCCTCGAATATCTGATACTTCATACCCGAGGATTGGGCATAATCCTTACCTAGATAAACACGTTGGATGCTGTCGCTGAAATTGGCCGGATAGCTGTCAAACCATTCACGATATTGGGAGTACTCCAGTTTGGAAGACAGATTTACGTGTCCGTCACGCAACTCGTTCAGCATATCTGCCAGAACTTCGAATAACTGTTCATTATTCATGCCTTTGGATATTCTCTGTTTATACTGGCTGTATATTTCATTCCAGTCCAATCCGTATTCCTGCTTTTTATAGTCAAGGAAACAATACTGGCGGTCGATAGTCTGCCATAATGCTTCGAAGTTGCCTTCGGGGGAGTTGTCGTATTCGTCCTCCGTGATGCACGAAGTAAATAATACAACAGACAATAACAGACTGATAAAAATATAACTATTTCTTTTCATCCTCTATATTAATAAGGGCTGACCCGGCTGGGCATCGCCACTTTGTTCTTACCTTTTAATAAATAAAAGTTTTTCACGAAACCTATCATAAAGGCGTGTGACCATATATGACTTTTCAGATTATTGACTTTCGCCTGCTGGATATCACATAGGTATCCGAAACGCATATTGACCGACCGGATAGGAAAATCCAATGTAACCAGCTGTCGCAAGGAAGGTTGGTTATGCAGGGAAGTGAACAGCACATTCTTGCCGCCATTCTTTAAACTGAATATCTCATAATAAGATTGTCCGTATTCCGGGGAAAACATAATCCCCATGACAGGCAGATTGGCTTGATAACGGGCTATCAGCGGATAGTTACCGATATGAAACCGATAGATGACCATACCCGATGCCGCCAGATTGACATATGCTTTAGCTTGGGCGGGATTATTGGAATTTCGCATGTTATAGATGAACCCGCCGTTCAAGTCCAGCATGGGACCCGCCAGTATCTTCAAGTTTTCTGTCAGCCGGAACTGGTAATGCAGTGCATAATTCCAATTGACCATACCTGCCATTTCATTACTTGTTTCTGCTTTATTCTCTGTCAGGGACAGATTGGCTTGGAACAGACTTTGAACAGACACGTTGCCATTCATCAGTTTGGTCATGCGCATACTTTCACGCAGGATACGAATTTCGGGTCCGGTATATTCCATCGGTGAAAGATAGGTGTCCAATATATTTGTAAAACCGGCACCGTAAAGAGTAGCTCTCATAACGTAGCGGTTTGCTTGTAAGCTGTCTTCCTGCGCCTGCGAAGACAGACCCAAAAACAGGGACAGTAATAACAGGAGAATTTTCTTCATTTTTTAAAACAGTTTCATCTGGCCGGTAATTTCATCAATGATATCTGTTTCACTCTTACCATGATCCGGATCTTCAATTTCGGCAGTTTCTTCGTTTTCATCAGTCCCCTCTTCCGCACCGTCCTCTTCTTTGGAAGGTTCGGGGAAGCGTAAAGGTTCCAGTTCATTTATTTGTTCAATGTTGTAAGTACTGATTCGTTTTCCTTTCGCTTTGAAACTCTTGATTCCGATGAATTCGTCCACATCTATTTCCAATGGATCACGGAAACTGTCATGTCCTCCGAATATGACTTGTATGCGTGGATAAGCCACACAAGTAAGCAATATAGAACGACTTTCCTTATTCTCGCCCAAATAATTGAGACGGCGTGAAGTGGATTCAAAAGTGAATCGTTTCAGATAAGGATATCCCTGGTCGGCATCAAATAAAGCGGCGGACCATACCTTGTTGGCATCGAACTTCTCGA
>ERZ773216.3006-NODE-3006-length-14760-cov-3.325740_pt1 | contig 14760 bp, 10 predicted proteins | sample MGYA00511259_ERZ773216 | MGnify/ENA primary metagenome ERZ773216 (study PRJEB29015, sample SAMEA2737764) | human gut metagenome | biome: human gut; feature: human-associated habitat; material: faeces | place: China | collected 2012 ... | reverse complement strand
TGCATTCGATTATATTACAAAATAAGGAGATTATATATGCTTTGGCTTATTATTGCGGTGCTTATAATTATAGCCGATCAAGCGGTAAAATACTTGGTTGTTTCGGGTATGAATGTAGGCGATACCGCATTTTCGATACTGAATTTATTTGATATAACATATATTCAAAATAAGGGCGCGGCATTTTCATTACTTTCGGGAAAACTCTCGCTTTTGAGCATTATTTCGGTTGTATTCTGCGTTTGTGCGGTAATATACTGGATAAAGAAAAAGCCGACACATCCGCTTTTGTGTACATCGATTACAATGATGTTTGCGGGCGCATTCGGCAATGCAATAGACAGAATTTTCAGAGGTTTTGTTATTGACTATATACAGACGTCATTTATAAACTTTCCGGTATTCAATATTGCCGATATAGGTATAACTGTCGGTGCGATATTGCTTGTGGTTTATTTTATTTGGTTTGATAAAGAGGATAAAAATGCAGACGTTAAAAATTAATGCGGCAGAGGAAAACAAAGGCGAAAGACTTGATAAATTCATTGCGGACAATTCGGATATTTCGAGAAGTTATGCGGCAAAATTATGCGAGGATGGTCTTGTGCTTTGCGGAGAAAAACAGCTTTTAAAGAAATATAAGATTTTGGGTACAGAGGAAATAACAATAAATGTACCCGAACCCGAAGAACTTTCTATTGAACCTGAAAATATACCGCTTAATATCGTATATGAGGACAGTGATGTTATCGTTGTGAACAAACCGCAGGGACTTTGCGTTCACCCTGCACCGGGTAACGAGAGCGGTACGCTTGTAAACGGTCTTGTCTACCATTGCGGTGACGAACTTTCGGCAATTAACGGTGTGATCCGTCCCGGGATTGTGCATAGAATTGATAAGGACACGTCGGGACTGTTGATAGTCGCAAAAAGCAACGAGGCACATTTGAAGTTGTCGGAACAGCTTAAAGAACGCAAAGCGATGCGTAAATATGTTGCACTTGTAAACGGCAATATAAAAGAGGACAGCGGCACAATAAATAAGCCTATCGGCAGAAATCCGTCTGACAGAAAGAAAATGGCTGTTGTATTCGGCGGACGTGAGGCGGTTACGCATTTTAACGTACTTGAACGGTTCGGACAATATACACTTGTCGAATGTATCCTTGAAACAGGCAGAACACATCAGATAAGAGTGCATATGGCGTCAATCGGTCACAGCATAGTAGGCGACACGCTTTACGGAATTAAAAAAGAAAAGTTCAATTTAAACGGTCAGTTGCTTCACGCAAAAACGATTGGTTTTGTACACCCGCGGACAGGCAAAATGATGGAATTTACAAGTGATATACCGGAGTATTTTGAAAATTTACTCGAAAAGTTGAGAAAAAGATAAACTTTTAATAAATACACTTGCAATTTAGTGACGAAAAAGGTATTATAATATTATATAAAGTTTTAGGAGTGATTACATAATGTTAGAATTGTGTGTTATTTTCGGCGGACAGTCACCGGAACACGAAATTTCAAGAAAATCGGTTACATCGGTTTTAAATAACCTTAATAAAGATAAATACAATATTTCAACAATAGGAATTACAAAAAACGGTGCATGGTATCTGTACACAGGCGACTATGCAAAGATTGAAAGCGGAGAATGGGAACAGGATACGGAAAACAAGAAGAAGGCAATTCTTTCTCCTGATGCAGAGGATAAGGCTATAATTGTTTTTGACGGCGATAAGGTTATGAAAATTCATCCTGACGTTATTTTTCCTGTACTTCACGGTGAGTTCGGAGAGGACGGAACAATTCAAGGTCTTTTTGAACTTTCGGGAATACCTTATGTCGGTATGGGCGTAATGGCGTCTGCAAACGGTATGGATAAGACTTCATCAAAAATCGTGTTTGCAAGTGCAGATATTCCGCAGGCTGATTGGGTTGTTGTAAATAAAACAGACAACTTTGAAGATAAGATGGATGAAATCGAAAACAAGCTTGGTTATCCTTGCTTTGTTAAGCCTGCAAGAACAGGTTCGTCTGTCGGAGTGGGAAAGGCTCACGACAGAAAAGAATTAAAAGCCGCACTTGAAAATGCCGCACAGTTTGACAGAAAAATACTTGTAGAAGAAAATATCGACGGTCATGAGGTTGAATGTGCCGTACTTGGTAATGAGGACGTAAAAGCCGCAACAGTAGGTGAAATTATGCCAACTGTTGAATTTTATGACTTTGATGCAAAGTACAACGACAACTCAACAGAACTTAAAATTCCTGCCGATCTGCCTAAGGAAACAATCGAGCAAATCAGAGAGTATGCCGTAAGAGCGTTTAAGGCACTTGACGGCAGCGGACTTTCAAGAGTTGACTTTTTTGTTAAACACAGTGACGGAAGTGTTGTATTAAATGAAATCAACACACTTCCGGGATTTACAAACATAAGTATGTATCCGAAACTATGGGGTGCTGTCGGTATAGAATACAGCGAGCTTTTAGACAAACTTATCGAGCTTGCGGAAAAGAGAGTAAAATAATGGATAACAAATGTATAGGTGTTTTTGATTCAGGACTTGGAGGACTTACTGCCGTAAAGCAGATAATAAATGAGTTACCGAAAGAGGACATTATATATTTTGGTGATACGGGCAGAGTTCCTTACGGCTCGCGTTCAAAAGAAACGTTGCTTAAATATACAAGAGGTGACATACGTTTTCTTAACACATTTGATGTGAAAATTATAGTTATCGCTTGCGGAACTGCAAGTTCTGCGGCATTGCCTGCGATTAAGGACGAATTTGACGTGCCGATTATCGGCGTAATTGACGCGGCTGTTTATGCGGCGGTAAGAGCGACAAAGAACAAGAAAATCGGCGTTATAGGTACGGCGGGAACAATCAAAAGCGGTGAATACGAAAAGCAGATAAAGGCATATGACAGCGAGATGCAGACTTTTGCAAAGGCTTGCCCTATGTTTGTACCGCTTGTTGAAAACGGATATTTCGATACGGAGGTTACGAGAATTATCGTGGCGGAATATCTTGAAGAAATAAGAAATCAAGGTGTTGATACACTTATTTTGGGCTGTACGCATTATCCTTTGATTGAAAAGGTTATAAGAGAATATATGGGTGATGACGTTACACTTATAAATTCGGGTGCGGAGGTTGCAAAGTATTTAAAAAAGAAACTTACAAAAGAAAACCTTTTGCATGACGGCAAGTGTGACGAAAATCAATACAGATATTATGTAAGCGATGATATATCAAGCTTTGAGGAGCTTGGCGGAATTTTCCTTGAAAGAGAAATTAACGGACAGGTGAATAAGATTGACATTGAAAAATACTGATAACGAATATCGTATAAAGGTCAGCAACAGACAGACGATTGATTCGGAAACCGACACGATAGAAGAAACGGCTTACGGAAATTATACCGAAAAAAACGGTAAGCAGTATATAACGTACAAAACAGAAAATAACGGAGATAAAATTTCGTCTATGATAAAAATAGACGGCAACGAGATACTTATAAAACGTACGGGAAGTGTAAATTCGTCAATGACGTATAAGGTTGATACAAAGAAAGAGTTTTTGTATCATTTGCCTTACGGCACAGTGCCGATGGAGATTGAAACGCAAAGAATAGTATCAAAACTTGACGAAAACGGCGGAACTATCGAGCTTGTTTATACACTTACGGTACAGGGCGAAAAATATTTTAACGATATGAAAATAACAGTAAGTAAGAGGTAGTGCATATGAAGAAGAAATTGACAGCGGCTATTTTGTCTGTTGTTATGTTGCTTATGTCGGGAAGTGTTTTTGCGGCTGGAACAGAAACAGCGGAAGAATCAAAATATAGCGGTGAATACGGTGCATTTGAACAAATGGCAAAATATGTTGCCGAAAGATATATAGACGATTCACTTACGGAAGAAGAAATAATGAAACAGGGTCTTTCAAAGTTGCTTGAAAATAATGACCCATTGTTGGTGCAGTTGTTGAAGTCAATGCTTGAAAGCCTTGATGATTACAGTGAATTTTACACTCCGGAGGAGTATAAGGCATTTCAGGATAAATTAAATCAGAATTTTTACGGTATTGGTATATCAATGAAAATGTCTGATGACGGTTATGTTGAAATTGTGGGTTTTCTCAATGAGGACAGTAAGGCTGAAAAAGCAGGACTTAAAATCGGCGACAAGATTTGCAAGGTTGACGGTAAGGACGTTACGGGTTGGAGCACATCCGAAGTGCGTAATAAAATAATCGGCGAAGAAAATACAAGCGTCAGAGTTTCCGTGCTGCGTGACGGGGAAGAACTTGAATTTATAACAACGCGTGTTGCGGTACATGAAAATTCCGTTAATTCGGCTGAATTGAAGGGTAATATAGGTTATATTCAAATTACAACCTTTAATTCGACAACTACCGATGAATTTACAGATGCACTTGATTGGATGCGTGAAAAGAATATTAAGAAGATAATTCTTGATTTGAGAAATAACGGCGGCGGTCTTGTATCGTCATCAGTTGAGATTGCACAGCAGATTGTTAAAAAAGGTAAGATAATCGACGTTAAATTCAGAGATACAAAGTATAACGTTACATATGAATCAAAGCTTGATAAGCCTGAATTTGACTTTGCGGTACTTGTAAATGAGCATACTGCTTCTGCGTCTGAAATTCTTGCAAGTGCAATTCAAGATTCCAAGGGCGGTACTCTTATCGGAACAAAGACTTTCGGTAAGGCGGTAATTCAAAATACATATCCGCTTTCAAACGGTTCTGTTTTTAAACTTACAACAGGTCAGTATGTGACAAGAAACGGTAAGGAAATAAACCATATCGGACTTACACCTGATGTTGAAGTTGAAAATACTACAGACAGAATAGATACATCAAAGTATACGCCGTTTGATTATACAACAAAACAATCATACGGTAATTCGTCCGATAATGTTAAAGCCGCAAAGGAAAGACTTTATTTGTTGGATTTCTATAACGGAAATACGGACAGTGATGTATTTGACGATGAATTGAAAACTGCGATAAAGGACTTCCAAAAAGCAAATGATTTGCTTTCATACGGAGTCCTTGACATACCGACTCAAAAGAAAATTGAAAAAGTTTTTTCAAAGATTGAAGTGACAACAGACAATCAGTTTGAAAAAGCATACGAATTGATGGGCGGAAATTTAGAAGATTTGAATTAGACATTACTTAGACAACAGAGCAAAAAGCTCTGTTGTTTGCGTTAAAGACTAAAAATATTCCCATAGACATTTTGGAATAATTAAAATTACTCTGAAAAGAATATAGTTAGAGTATTAAGAAATGTCCGGAGGAATAGATATGAATAGTGTAATAATGATAACACAGTTTTTCTTTACACTTGTTATAGGAATGTATTTTTTCACAAAGCTGAGGAATGAAAAAAGCGACAGTGAAACCCTTGCAAACAATTCAAAAAAAGAGGCTGAACACCTTAATTGTATGCGTCATATACATTTATCTGAACCTGTGACGGAAACGGCAAGACCTAAAAACGTGAATGAAATAATAGGTCAGGACGACGGAATAAGAGCGATAAAAGCGGCACTTTGCGGTCCTGATCCGCAGCATATTTTGATATACGGACCGGCGGGTGTCGGCAAAACGGCGGCGGCAAGGGTGGCGTTGGAATGTGCAAAGAAAAGTAACGGTACACCGTTTTCAAAAAATGCGAAGTTTATCGAAACAGACGCAACGATAATGCGATATGATGAACGAAGCATTGCCGATCCGCTTATCGGCTCGGTACATGATCCGATATATCAAGGCGCAGGCGCATACGGCGTTGCAGGTGTACCTCAGGTTAAAGAGGGAGCTGTGTCAAAGGCTCACGGCGGAGTTTTGTTTATAGATGAAATCGGCGAATTACAGACTTGTCAGATTAACAAGCTGTTAAAGGTGCTTGAGGACAGGAGGGTTATGTTTGAAAGTGCATATTACAGCGAAGAAAACAAAAAAATCCCAACGTATATACACGATGTATTCAAAAACGGCATACCTGCAGATTTCAGACTTATCGGTGCGACAACCAGAAAGCCCGAAGAAATTCCCGAGGCTGTTCGTTCAAGATGTGTCGAAATTTATTTTAACCCTTTGACGAGGGATAATATAGAAAAAATAATTTACGGTGCGGCTGAAAGAATAAAAATCAATATAGAACAAAATGCGGTTGAGATGATTGCACGTTATGCGAAAAACGGCAGAGATGCGGTTAAAATTCTTCAAATGGCTAAAAATATTATATTTCTTGACGACAGAAGAAACGTGACTTTGGACGATATTGCGTGGATTTTAAAAGCGTGTCATTATACAAACGGATATATAAGCAGTGATGAAAAAATAATTGATATATCGGTTATAAAACCTAAATAAAAAACTGTAAAAAACAGTTGAAAATTATACGAAAAAATTATATAATAGTAATATTAATCTTATAGGAGTGAAAACGGATTGGAAAAAGAACTAAAACGTGTGTCGGTAGTGCCAATGCGTGGAATGGTTTTGTTCCCGCATATGACGCTTAATTTTGACGCGGCACGAGAAATGTCCATAAAAGCACTTGAAAGTGCTGCTGAAAATGATTCAATAGTATTCCTTGCGGCGCAAAAGGATTATACAATAGAACAACCGACTGTTGACGATATATACAGTATAGGTACGTTTGCGGTTATAAAACAGGTTATGCGTATGCCCGGCGGTATAACAAGAGTTATAGTAAAGGGATTGGAACGTGGAATTATTGAAAATTTCATTTCCGAAAAGCCGTTTTTTGAGGCGGAAGTACAGGAATTTGACGATTTGTACGAAGAAAATCATCCTTTAAAACAGGCTTATATAAGACGACTTAAAAAGTCTTACGAAGAATATTTTTCTCAAAATCCAAAACTTACTGCCGATAATTTTATGGCGGTTATGGGTATTGAGGAAATAGGCGAACTTTGTGATGTGATTGCCGCAAGTCTTGAAATTGACACAAAAGAAAAACAGGAAATTTTATCTGAATTTGATTCATATGACAGAGCGGAAAAACTTATCATTACAATACAAAATCAGCTTGAAGTATTGAAGTTGGAGCAACAGCTTGCACAGAAAGTCAAAGAAAGAATTGACAAAAATCAAAGAGAATATTATTTACGTGAGCAATTAAAAGTGATACAGGACGAACTTGGCGATACCGACGGCATAAAGGCGGAAGTAGAAGAATATAAGCAGAAAATAAACAAATTGAAAACCGTTAAGGATACGAAAGAAAAACTTATGAAAGAAGTTGACAGGTTTTCAAAAATGCCGCCGTCGTCGGCTGAAAGTTCGGTGATTAGAAATTATCTTGATACTGTTTTAAGCCTTCCTTGGAACAAGCTGTCAAAGGAAAGCTTTGATATTAAAAATGCTGAAAAGATATTAAATGAGGATCATTACGGACTTGAAAAGGTCAAGGAACGCGTGCTTGAATATCTTGCGGTAAGACAGAACACAAAAGGCAAAAACGGTACGATACTTTGTTTTGCGGGACCTCCGGGAGTGGGTAAAACGTCGGTTGCAAAGTCAATCGCACGTTCGCTCGGCAGAAAATATGTCAGAATATCTCTCGGCGGTATTCACGACGAATCAGATATAAGAGGTCACAGAAAGACTTACATAGGCGCTATGGAGGGCAGAATTATAGCGGCAATGAAAGAGGCAAAAACAAAAAATCCGCTTATTTTGCTTGACGAAATTGATAAAATGGGTGCGGATTATAAAGGTGATCCGTCAGCCGCACTTTTGGAAGTGCTTGACTATGAACAAAACGGAACATTCCGCGACCATTATATTGAAGTACCGTTTGATTTGTCGCAGGTGTTGTTTATCACAACAGCAAATTCACTTGATACGGTTTCAAGACCGTTGCTTGACAGAATGGAAATCATTGAACTTTCGGGTTATACAAGCAATGAAAAATTCCATATTGCAAAGGATTATCTTGTGAAGAAATCTATGAAAAATAATGGACTTGATGACAATGATTTGACAATTTCAGATGACGCGATTGAGGCTGTAATCGAATATTACACCCGTGAGGCGGGCGTCAGAAAACTTGAACAGCAAATAGGTAAGATATGCCGTAAGGCGGTTAAGAAACTTCTTGAAAACACCGAAAGACCGATAGAGGTTACAAAGCAAAATCTTGAGGAATATCTCGGTAAGGAACGTTTCCATTTTGAAAAAATGAATGAGCAGGACGAAATAGGTGTTGCAAGAGGATTGGCTTGGACGTCGGTAGGCGGTGACACGTTGTCGATAGAAGTTAACGTTATGCCGGGAAGCGGAAAAGTCGAACTTACAGGTAAGCTCGGCGATGTTATGAAAGAAAGTGCAATGGCGGCAATCAGCTACATAAGAGCAAATTCACAAAAACTCGGTATTGCGGAAAATTTCCATAAAACAAAGGATATACATATTCACGTGCCGGAAGGCGCAGTACCGAAAGACGGTCCGTCAGCCGGAATAACAATGGCAACAGCAGTTGTATCGGCGCTTACAAAAAATCCTGTAAGAAGCGATATTGCAATGACAGGTGAAATCACGCTTAGAGGCAGAGTTCTTCCGATAGGCGGTTTGAAAGAAAAGTCGCTTGCGGCATTCAGAGCAGGAATAACCGATATTATTATTCCGAACGAAAACAAAGCCGATATAGACGATGTCCCTAAGGAAGTAAGAAGCAAAATCAATTTCATACCTGTAAAGAGTATGGATACTGTACTTGAAAATGCTTTGAGATAAGTGAAGAAAGGAATGATATAAATTATGAATATACATAATGTTAGCCTTACAATTTCCGCAGTACGTCCAAACCAATACCCAACGACAGGTTATATGGAATTTGCATTTGCCGGACGTTCAAATGTCGGTAAATCTTCGATGATAAATAAACTGCTTAACAGAAAATCGCTGGCGAGAGTATCGGGTACACCGGGTAAAACAATTACGATTAATTTTTATAATATCGACGATACAATTTATCTTGTTGACTTGCCGGGTTACGGATATGCACAGCGTTCAAAGTCCGAAACGGAAAAGTGGGGCAAGATGATGGAGGATTATCTTGCAAACCGTGAACCGCTTGTGCAGACGATATTGCTTGTTGACAGCCGTCATAAGCCAACTAAGGACGATATAACAATGGCAAATTGGATTCGCCATTATCATACGAATTTGATAGTTGTTGCAACAAAAATGGATAAGCTTAAAAAGAGAGAGATTGAGCCGAATCTTCAAAGAATTTGGGAAACTCTTGAAATGGGCGAAGATGATATTCTTGTACCGTTTTCAACACAAGATGATGAGGGCAAATATACTGTATGGGATATGATTGAAATGATGCGTGCAGGTGAGCTTTATTACAGTGATGATGAAGAAAGCGAAGAAACAGAAGAATAAAAATACGCCACCACTCCGCCTTTCAGGCATCTCTCCTCAAGGAACGGCATACTAAGGCTCCCTTTGAGGGGAGCTGTCGGCAAAGCCGACTGAGGGGTGGCAAGAAAGATTGGCACACTTGACAACCCACAAAATACACATCACACACAAAACGGAACTGAGATGTTCCGTTTTTTTACGGAAACAAATGGAACAAAATTGAATTATTTAACGTCTAAATAAATATAAATATACAAAAGGAGGACGAGGAATTGAAGAAAATATTAGCAATTATAGTATTGCTTTGTGCATTGGGGGTAAGTGCATCGGCAGCAGATATGACATTTACGCCTGAAGGTGAAGGCAAGTGGATTTACTGCAACAATCCCGAAGCAATCAGAAATCAGGACTTAATGAACAGTGACGACAATCCGCCGTCATATATTATGAACAACGAAAATCTTGAACCGGATTTATATGACTTTCTTATTTGTCATATAAATTACACTGACAGTAACGGCGGTTACGGTGCAGGATATGAAATTGAAGTTGATGTTGAACTCACGGCTGTTGAGGACAGTGAAATAACTATAAACAAAGCATTTTTTGAGGCTGTTGAGGACGAGTCGTTTATATTCAGTGACGGAACGTGGTCAAAAGAAACAAACAAATTCGGTTGCATTAACGGACTTGCGTCAATGCTTGGTGTAAACCTGTCACAATTAAACGGTGCCTGGTTATACGAGGCAAAGCAATATGAGCCTGTAACTGTTGAACTGAAAAAAGGCGAAACAATATGGCTTAGCGACTATATGGACGATTACACAAGTATCGGCTATCACAAGCCGTCACAGATACTTGGAGAATTATCACTTAATTACGGCAAAATGAATTTTAATGTTGCGGCATTCAAAACGGGTGATGAACTAAAGGACAGAAGCAGTTTTGACCCGAATGCAAAGTTCGGAAAATATTCATACACAAGAACGGAAAAAGGCATTGCCGATTCACTTCCAAAGGTTAATGTTGACCTTGAATATACTATTGACAATACATACAAAGACGGTGAGTATATAAAAAACAAAGTATTCAATCAATATCAGCCTGACGGCTATGTCACGGACGCGTGGTGCACCAATCTTAATCCGCAGGACGATATTTGGTCGAAAGATATATCTGTACAGTCGGACTTGCTTACTTTGACATACAAAGATGATTCAAAACTTGATTATTACGGCTCTAATGTAAAGGAAAAAGAAAAAAATAATTTATGGATATGGGATCCGTATCACAGTGATACTGCGGAATATCCGGGTGCGTCAACTTGGTACAACAGAGAGGACTATGTTCCAAATTATGAACTTTCCGTTAAACGCAGTAATCAAGGCTACGGTTGCAGTATGGGCAACTATTGCGTAACAGAGGCATATAATTTAAAAGTTAAGAACGTAACGAATAAAGACAAGTATTTTGAATACGTTGCCGAAACTTCGTCAAATATTGCGGTGTATGTTGAGGACGAAAACGGCAAGCACAGCGGTCTTTTGAAAGACGAGTCAAGTCCTGCTAAAAAAGATACAATGGCAAGTGTATTAATTCCTGCAAACAGTGAAAAGGAATTTACGATTAATATGGTATTGCCTATAAATTACGTCGGCGGTATAAGAAATTCATTCAGAGTATGCAATGAAAGTCATATTGATAAGTATTACGAAGATTATGTCGATGAACCGAGAGCAGAGCAAGGACCGATTACAACAGGTGTCTTGGCATCGGAAGTAAAGGACGAATTGCCGCAGGAAGTAAAGGATATTATAAACGGTAATTATGACAGTTACGAACTTTTGAAAACAAATACCGGATATATGTTAAGATGGATTGAATGGGACGGCTGTCCTTATTACTACACTTCAGAGTGGGGGAAGGTAAAGACAATTTACTATCTTGACAAAAATTATAAAATAAAAGATAAGTATGAATTTGATAAACTTATTCAGCTTGCCGTTTATTATGACGGATATTACTATGTTGAGGACGCAGACGGAAACAGATTTAAGTCGGCAGACGGTCAGAAGTGGGAGAACTATAATCATCGTATGCCGCTTGCAAATATAACATTCAATAAATCAAAGCCGTCAAAGTGGGCAGAAAAAGAAGTTAAGAGAGCGTATTCGCTTGATGTTGCACCGTACAGATACAAAGATACACTTGTGTATACGGACAATATGACGCGTGAAAAGTTCTGCATAATCCTTGCAAATATGCTAAAGGCAAAGGATAAATTGCCGACAGAGCAGAATGTCAAATTCAGCGATACAACAAGAGAAGAAGTTTCGCTTTTGGGTACGGTAGGAATTATAAGCGGTTATGAGGACGGTACGTTTAAACCTAATAATTCGATTACGCGTGAAGAGGCGTCGATGCTTTTGTATAAGACAGCACAGTATATGGGGTATAACGATTTCTATGAGGATTACAAATTGTCGGATTATAAGTATGCCGATGATGAAGAAATAGGCGAGTGGGCAAAAGAGGCTGTTTATCAGATGAACAAAGCCGAGATAATGACAGGTATGGGCGACGATATGTTCTCACCTAAATCAAATTATACAAATGAACAGTCAATCTCAACTATTATGAGATTATACGATTTGCAGAATAAACCTAAATCAACACCAACGCCAACTTTAGCTCCGACACCTGAGCCGACAGAAGTACCGACAACAGAGGAAACAGACATTCCCGAAACAGACGGCGGAGAAACAACAGTTCAAGAAAATTAACAAAAAAGTATCCTCAACAGAGGATACTTTTTTTGAGAGAAGATATATTTTATTATTTTAATTGAAGTCTGATTCTGTCGGCAACCATTGCGATAAATTCTGAATTTGTCGGCTTGCCTTTGCCTGTGTGGATGGTGTAGCCGAAAATTTCATTCATAACTTCAGGCTTACCTCTGCTCCAAGCGACTTCTATTGAGTGACGGATTGCACGTTCGACACGGCTGGCGGTTGTATTATATGCCTTTGCAATTTCGGGATAAAGTTGTTTAGTGATGAAGTTTAACAGGTCCATATTTTCAACAACCATCATTATTGCACTTCGGATATATTGATAACCCTTAATATGTGCCGGAACACCAAGCTCGTGAATGAAGTCTGTAACGATAGTTTCAAGGTCTGTTTCTTCGGCTTTTTGAGCTGTTATATTGTGTGAAAGCGGTATTGCGCTAACCATAGGAACAGATGTTAAATCTTGAATAACTTCGTATACACGTTCGTTGCTTTGCGGTTTTAAAAGACAGTAGTCTATTAAAGGACTTACTGACGCAGCCATTTTAATTGCTATTGATGAAACGGAATAAACTATGATTTTAGGCTTTTTATCAAATGTCAAAGTCTGCATACGCTTTAAAACACCGATACCGTCCAGTTTCGGCATTACAAGGTCAAGAATTATAATGTCTGGTCTGGTTTGAGAAATAAGAGTGTAAGCCTCTTCACCGTCTGTTGCAATAGCCGTTACTGTCATATTAGGCTTTGCACCTATGTATGATGATAATTCCCTTGCTAAATCTTCGTTGTCATCTGCTATTAGTACAGAGATATTGTTGTTCATAAGTAAGTCCTCCTATTGTATAAAGTTAATATGATGTTTACTATTTGTAAATGTTTTCCATTACGTAAAGTATATTACCATAAAATGTTAATAAAATCAAGAGATTTTTCAAAAAAATTCCAAAAAAATTTAAAATATATTTTTTTAATGCCGTAAATACTGTAAAATACAACAAAAAAAGATGTCAAAACTTTTTGTTTTGACATCTCTTATATGGGGATATGTGATTAATCTTTGTAATATAATGCTCGAAGTGAGTTTAAAATCGCAAGCAATGATACACCTACATCAGCGAAAATTGCAAGCCACATTGTGCTTATGCCAAGTACGCTTAAAATCATAACAAGAACTTTAACTCCGATAGCAAATACAATGTTTTGGATTATAACTGACATAGTTTTTGCGGAGATTTTAGATGCTTTGGCAATTTTGGAAGGTTCATCAGTCATAAGAACAACGTCAGCCGCCTCGATTGCACTGTCCGAACCGATACCGCCCATAGCAATACCGACGTCCGAACGCATAAGTACGGGTGCGTCGTTAATTCCGTCACCGACGAATGCAACATTCTTTTTAGGATTTTTAGAAGAAAGGATTTCTTCAAGTTTTGAAACCTTATCCTGTGGCAACAACTGCGAATAAACTTTATCAATACCAATCTGCTCTGCGGTATAGTCGGCGTTTCTCTTTACGTCGCCTGTGAGCATAACAGATTTGATATTAAGCTGTTTCAATGCTGAAATTGCAGCTTTACTGTCAGCTTTGATTTCATCAGATATAACGATATATCCGGCAAATTTTCCGTCAACTGCAATGTATATAATACTTCCGATGTGTGATTTTGCTTTTTCGTGAGAGATATTGTTGCTCTCAAGAAGTCTGCCGTTACCGGCTAAAACTTTATGACCGTCTATATCTGCACTGATACCCATACCGGAAATTTCTGTGTAGTTTGAGATTTTTGCAGTGTCAACGGTGTTTTTGTAAGCATTTTTAACCGATACTGCGATAGGGTGTGTTGAGTAAAATTCAGCATAAGCGGCATATTTAATAAGCTCGTCTTTGTCGATAACCGAGTATACGTCTTTTACGGCGAATACACCTTTTGTAAGAGTACCTGTTTTGTCAAATACGACAGTATCAAGTTTAGCAAGCTTTTCGATGAAGTTACTGCCCTTAACAAGAATACCGTTCTTTGACGCACAACCGATACCGGCAAAGAAACCAAGCGGAATTGATACAACCAATGCACAAGGGCAAGAAACCACAAGGAACATAAGTCCGCGATATATCCAAGTTTTGAAATCTCCGAGAAACAGGGGAGGAACGAACATAACTATTAACGCAAGTGCAACGACAATCGGTGTATAGTATTTAGCAAATACGGAAATAAATTTTTCCGATTTTGCTTTTTTGCTTTGAGCGTGTTCAACCATATCAAGAATTTTTGAAACGGTACTTTCGCCGTATGTTTTTTCTACTTTAATATATATAGGTGAGCCTGTATTCAAACTTCCGCTCAATACAGTATCACCCGTAACAGCCTTACGCGGTACGCTTTCGCCTGTAAGTGCTTTTGTATCAAGATATGTTTCGCCCGAAGTTATTGTACCGTCAAGAGGAATTTTTTCGCCGGGTTTTACAATTATAATATCTCCGATTGAAATTTCAGACGGAGAAACTTTTGTAA